>Ga0208147_1000318_pt1 | contig 17355 bp, 18 predicted proteins | sample DEB3_08_DNA_FD_184520 | JGI IMG/M metagenome (GOLD analysis project Ga0208147, IMG submission 184520) | Aqueous microbial communities from the Delaware River and Bay under freshwater to marine salinity gradient to study organic matter... | ecosystem: Environmental > Aquatic > Marine > Coastal ... | reverse complement strand
AAAAGATTCGTTACCCTTGCCATACCTATAATAAAAAGAAACCCGTCGAATTCGACGGGTTTCTGATTTCATGTTACGCCTTAATTAGGCTTTGACTGTAGTACCGTTAAGACGGATTCCTGCGAGGCTAGTTTTGGCTAGAGTTAGAGTCGTGTCGCTGTTGCGGTCATAGACGCGAACGTAACGAGGGGTTTCGTTAACGAAACGAGCATTAACTTGATTACCTTGGGTGGTAGTAAGACCGAAGAAACGGCCACGGCTGGAACGCATAGCGTTAACAATACTGTTTTGAGTTGAGCGAATTTTCATTGCACAGTTAACTACGCACACTCTCAACAAACCTTACTTCCATTTCAAAAATTTCGGAAGAAAATTCTACCACGCTATTCTTGAGCATGAATTTAGCAAGGGGGATTTCAAAGTGCTGGCGATAAATCTTCTCAATAGAGCGGGCATTGCTACCAGACTCCTCAATCTTCTTAAGAAGGAAAGAGAATACATTTTCTGAAAATTCAATCTTTCTACCCTGCAATTCTAAAAGCTTTGATGTTTTTTGCATGAGCTTTTCTAGAATCTTATGGAATTCATTGGTTGAGATTTTCTCAAACACAATAATATCGTCAAGACGAGCTAAGAACTCTGGCCTAAAGAAGTTTTCTACAGCTTTTTTGTATCCGTTTTCTGGTTTTTCAACAACTGGAACAAAGCCCATACTAGGTTTTGGAGAAGCGTTCTCTTGACCAATATTGCCAGTTAGAATAATGATTGTATTGCTAAAATCAATTCTGCGACCAAGACTGTCTGTGACATAGCCATCGTCCATGATTTGAAGAAGAATACTGTTAAGGTCTTTATGGGCCTTTTCAATTTCATCAAACAGAACAACCGCACTTGGATTATTGCGCACGAATTCAGTCAGAATGCCACCTTCCTCGCATCCAATGTATCCAATGGATGAACCAAGCAGCTTATTTATTGAACTGCTTTCTTGATACTCGCTCATGTCCAATTTCAGCAATAGCTTTTCGTTACCCAAGAACTTCTCGGCAATTAGTTTTGCTGTCCACGTTTTACCAACTCCTGTTGGTCCAATAAATAAGAACTTACCCATTGGCTTATCCTTTTGTCTCAGTCCTGCTCTTGAGCAGGAAAGAACGTCCGAAATTTTATCAATGGCCTGATCTTGGCCGAAAACTCCCTTTTTGAGAATACTCGACAAGTCGTCAGTCTCTATATTTTCTGGAAGAACGATTTTATTCTTTTGGATTTTTAGTTTTTGAGAAAAGACTTCTACAAGATGGTCATTTGTGACATTGATTTTTTTGTGCTTTTTAGATGCCCAATCATAAAGCTTTTGAGAATACTCCATGATCATTTCCGAAAAGTGTTCTTGCACCTCATCTTCTTGGCGAAGGATATTCTTTTTCAGCTTCTTCTCTAAAGAAGAGAGATTTTTAGGCATTTTAAAATTAGAGATTTTAACCTTTGAGCTAATCAAATCCAGCATGTCGAACGACTTATCTGGAAATTTGCGATAAGGCATATACTTATCACAAAGATAAACTAGATTTTTAATAATCTCTGGAGAAAAATAAACATTGTGAAAGTCCTCAAATTGAGTTTTAGCATTCAACATGATTGCTTCAACCTGATCTTTTGAAGGTTCTTCAACAATAATTTGTTCGAATCTTCTTTTTAAGGCTCCGTCTTTTTCAAAGAGCTTTTTAAATTCTGACTGTGTAGTTGCGCCAATGCATGTGATTTCTCCTCTTGCAAGAGCGGGCTTAATCATATTGGCAACATCAAGAGAACCTTCTCCGCTGCCAGCGCCAATCATTGTGTGAATTTCATCAATAAAAATAATGTATCTAGAATCTTTCTTGAGTTCATCAAGAAGACCTTGGAATCTTTGCTCAAATTGACCACGATATTTTGTGCCAGCAACCATGCTCGCCATGTTTAAAGACAAGACAATTTTATTAGCAAGAAGAGGAGTCACTTCATCGCGTACAATCTTATTTGCTAATCCTTCAACGATTGCTGTTTTACCAACGCCAGGATCGCCAATTAAAATTGCATTACTTTTTGTCTTTCTAAGAAGCGTTTCAACAAGAAGCTTGATCTCTTCGTCTCTTCCATGAAGGCTATTGAGCTTGCCGTTTCTTGCTGCATCATTTAGGTTGACACAGTATTTTGCGATATATTTTGACTCGACTTCTTCCTCTTCTTGTCGTTCTTCAACTGGAGCTTTCTTTGGTTCTAGGCTTGGCAGCGAAGCACTTTGAGGATTCATGTAAGAAATAAGACTTCCTGCAAACTGTTCGATTGGGAAATTTTTATCCCTCAAGAATCCTCGGACTGTTGGAGAAGTCATTGTGATTGCATATAGGATATGTTCAACTCCAATATATTCTTGTTTTAACTGAGACGCAACCTCACTAGAAAACTTTAAAATTTCATCAACTTCATTGTGCCAAGTTTTTTGATTGACTTTTTTATCGAAAAGGCTTGGATGATTTTCAAAAACATATTTAACTACTTCATCAGCCATTTCAAGATGGTTGACTAGATAAGGTCTGAATAAGCTTTTAAACAGCGGATAATCCAATTCAAGAATGCTTTTAAAGATGTGGGAGCAGTTGACTCTTTGATGCCCCATTTCTTTCGCAAAATTTTGAGCGTTTTGAATTGCTTTTTTGACTCTTGGAGTCAAGTTAAAATTTTTCATCCTCATATTTTTACACTTATTTAATCTCAGAAAGTTTCATATAAATCTTTTCGTCTAAAATTGCCATCTTGTCAATAAATAATATATCGTCACCTTTTTTACCCGTTACAATGACAATATTTTCTTCTTTCGGTAGTTTATTGCCATTGTCTAGGTATTCTGTGAGTCTTGCTTTTTGATTGGAGTCAAGAAGCATGGCTTTGATTTTGCCGTTTTCATCAGCGATTTCGAGTCTAGCGTATTTATTTCCATTGGCACTTTTCTTTCGGAAGCAGTCTTTTACAACTCCAACCATACGCACATTCTCATTAATGTCAAGAGAATTGAAGGTCATGCAATCAACGTATCTTTCTGAACTCGACTCTGAAAAAATATCTCTAACTACTTGAGAATAAGAGTATCCGAGAAGTTTAGTTTCAAAATACCAGTTTGCAAATTTAGGACTTTTACTGTTCTTGTCATAAATTTCGCGATAACCAGCATATTTAGTCTTGAATGTATTGAATCTTTTTTCGCTCATGATTGGTTTGTTATCATCACCAACCTGCTTGTTTCTAACGCAATCATAGATGCTAGTTAAAATATCATAATTATACTTTTCACCAATTGATTCAAAAAGTCGCTTTTCTCTATCTGTCAGAATGTTGAAAGCTTGGGCTTCAAGCACCATTCTGCAACGATCTTCTGAAAAGCTATTGAGAGCGCCTGCCTGAATTAGTGCAGATAACGCTCCAATATTCAAGCCAACCTGCTTTGCAGTAATGAAAACATCATATTTATTCTTTAGTTCTGTATTGCAGAACTCCATGAGAGAGTTCACGGTATTATCTGAAATACCCTTGATGCTGTTCAAGCCATATCTGATATTAGTTTTTTCAATGCTGAAATCTGCTTTTGACTTTGTTAAGTCGGGAGGCAAGAGTTTTATATTGAAATAAGTAAGCTCCTGACTGATTTTATTAATTTCAGAATAAGAGTCTGGCTCAAACTGAGTCATCTTAAGCAAGCTAAGAAAGAAGTTCTGCGGATACTTGAATTTGAGGTAAACTGTCCAAGCTGCCAAAATAGCATAAGAGATTGAGTGAGACTTGTTGAATGAGTAGTTCGCACTATCTTCCGCAACTTTCCATAGAACCTCTCCAATAACAGGATCGAGTTTGTTCTCCTCAATCTTTTGCTTGATCTTGTCTTGCCAAGCTGCCATTTGATCAACCTTCTTCTTGCCCACAATACGGCGAAGTTGTTCAGCTTCATCTAGTGTAAAGCCAACCTTAACGGCCATTCTCATAAGCTGTTCCTGATAAAGGGGAATGCCACCAGTGTATTCCAGAATATCATCAAAGAAAGAGTGGACGCTTTGGAACTCTCCTGTTTCAACATATCTGGCATATCTGTCCAAGAAGTCCAATGCTCCAGGGCGAGCAATAGCCACCACCGCAGAAAGCTGTTCTAGATTCTTTGGCTTAACCTTTTGGGCGACTTTAAAGTTTGTGTCAGCTTCAATCTGGAACAAGCCTTGTGGACAGATAAGATTCTGTAGGTTGTCATAAATATCATTAGTTGCTAGATCAACAGATAAAATATCTAAACCAATCTGTTTACAAACATCTTGAATCACAGAAAGTGTTCTAAGACCAAGAATATCAAACTTAACGCAAAGACTTGCGACATCGTTCATGTCATAGCCAGATACAAGATCGCCTTCTCCTGTTGTTTGAAGAGGCATAATGTCTTCCAAGGAATAATGGCTAATTGCAATGCCAGATGGGTGAACTCCTGTATTCTTAACAAGACCTTCTAGCTTTTTAGCAATTGAAAAGATTTTTGGGTTTTCATTTGCCCACTCTTTGAACTTCTCATTTTCTTCACAGGCATTTTTCAAAGATGCGACTTTGCCAAACTTCTTTGGAATCATGTCGCTGACTTCATTCACTTGAGACTCTGCAAGTTCTCCAACAAGCTTTCCGCACTCTTTAATGCAGAGTTTACTGCTTAGAGTATTGAGTGTGAGAATTTTGCAAGTCTTACCAGCATATTTTTCTTCAATAAATTTAATAACTTCATGTCGGCGCTCATAAGCAATGTCATTATCAACATCTGCTAGCAGGGAACCGTCAAGGAAAACTTGACCGTTCGCTTCAATCTTTCTTGCGCGACTCTTTGAGACAAATCGCTCAAAGTAAAGATCGTATTGAATAGGATCAACCTTTGTAACGCCAATCAAGTAAAGCACAAGAGAACCAGCAGCAGAACCTCGCCCTGGACCTGTGGGAATTCCATTCTCATGACAGAACTTTAGAATGTCCCAATTAAGCAGAACATAGTCAATAAACCCAAGCTCTTCAAATAAAGAAAGTTCATTTTTAACACGATCATAATAAACTTGGCAATTTTCTTTTTTATCAATACCTTTGTCGAGAACTCCTTTGTGGCAAAGCTTTCGAAGAAACTGATAGTTGGTTGAGTCGTTTGGAATATTCAGCAGATCATAATACTTCTGTTCAATAATAATCTGTGGAAGCTTAACGCCAGGGAGAACTGGTTGTTCGTATTTTTGGAATAATTCAATCATTAGATTTCAATGTCGTAAATTTGTTTCTGAAAAATTTTAAAAGTCATTTCAATATCGTAAAGAGCATCATGAAGCATCGCTGGGTCATGAGGAATTTCATAATGCTTGAGAAGATGAGCTTGGCTCGTTTTAATGCCTTTTTCGCGATGATTAAGCCACCTATACTGCCAGCTAATCAAGTCATCAGACTCAACGATTTTGATGCCTTTAGCGATAGCCATTGCCAAAGCTTTTGTATCAATAATGCGGCTAACATAATCAAAGTTAGCTTTTTGACCAATAGCTCTTTGCCAAGAATTCAACATGTAAACATCAAAGCCAAGAATATTCTGGCCGATAATTTTAGTATCTTTATTGTTCAAGATTGGCAAGAACTCTTCTAAAACTTCTTCTGGAGATTTAGCTAGTGACCGATACTTGTCATAGTTGAATCCAGTAATCCGAGCAGCTTCTTCGCTGATATTCAAATCGGGCCAATAAATGAATCTCTCTTCTTTCGAGAGAATCTTTTTGCCAGAAGCTTCAATCCAAGCAATTTGCCAAGGTCTTGACTTGAGAAGATTTAAGCCTTCTGTTTCGGTGTCAAGAATAACGTATTTTTGATTAAAATCAAATCGAAGTAAATTATCTTTCATTTTCTTTAAATGCCTCCCAACAAAAAGAGTCGCTGCCACAATGTTCTAGATTTGGACTAGAAAGAGACTGTTGTTTACCAAACGACCTATTACAAAGGCATTTATAAGTCTGCCAAGCTTCAAAATCTTTTCTGTCTTTGTAGTAGATTGATTTAACTTTTTCAATTCTTGAGTTATTGATTTGCGCCCATTTTTCAACTTTTGCTTGAAGGATATGATCAAACGGCAAATCGTTTTCCTCAACAAACAAAATTGGATTTGCGAATTCAAAATCAGCAACGCAAAGCGATCCTTTGAAGTTATTGTTATAAATAAAAGAATCATAGAATGGAATAGCCATAAGAACATTACTATTCCAATGCTTCTTCAAAAGAGAAGAGTCAACAAAACCTTGGGATTCTGTATTTGCCAAGGAATAAATTTTTGTCAAAATTTTTAAACCCTCATCGTTCTTTGCGAAGATAACGATTTTACTATGAGAAAGATTCTTGTCTTCGCTCATTCTATCGTTGCAGCAACTGATTCTAAGTCCAAAAACGAGTTGAATATTATTCTCTTTGCATTTTGTAAATGCTTCAATGAAACCAATCATTGAGTCTTCAACCAAAAGGAGTTGACTTAGACCGTTTTCAACGGCTATAGAAATTATACTATCGGCAGAACCATCTTTTGTTTTCGATGGGTCATCAAGTGTTAGTATTGACTTGCCAATACTACAGTTGGACTTGAAAATTGGAATCATGCACTACTATAGTAGTAGTACGCATAAGAGTCAAGTTCTTTTATGATTTTCGATGCGCAGGACAACCACCGTAATAAACGGTTTGATATAGGAAGTCTTTTTCTGGATACTTTTTAATGTACTCATCGAAATCTTCTAAGAAACAAGAGGCTACCATATTGCCCTGTTTATCATTGATTTTGTAATAATAAAAATCAAACTTGTATGGACAATGGTACATAATACTACCATCTTTTTTCTTTTGACCTTTGAATGTAGCTCGGCCACATTGCAATGGCCCGCCAAATGAGTTATCTTTTGGATAGTCTTTACGAGCCGCAAGATCAGAGAAAGCATCTTGAATAGAAAAATTATCTAAATACTTTTGGATTTGAGTCAATTCCAATTCGAATCCGCGCAATTCTTCATCAGTCAATTCTGCCATTTTGATTACTCCCTTTACTTCTGGCAAGAACTTTAAGAATAAAAATTCAGAACGTGTAATTTTATAATCTGGAAATTTCTTTCTAACAGCCAAAGCATACATTAGGTCTTGAAGATTGTTTTCAATCTCTTTGCCCTTAAATGGTTCCTTGCTGCTTTTAAAGTCGCGAATAATTGCCAAGCCCTTTTTCTTATATAGAAACAACTTATCAATGAAGCCTTTGATTTTATAGCTCACTTCACCGTCTTGATAATTGAAATCAAAATCCTCTTCACTTAAAGCTTGGGTAGGCTTGCCTTCTTCATTGCCAAAGAAGTCATACTCTAGTCCAGCTAGAGTCATTGTCTTTATTTGTTGGATATTGTCTTCTGAATCTACGCCATCTCTACGAGCGTGCTTCATTACCATTCGCTCAATAGCTTTGCTTGCAAAAATATCTTTCTTTTTGATCACAAGATCATAATGCTTCTTGTGACGCTTTTCTCCCAAGCACTCAAAAACCAAGTGGCAGATGCTTCCACGTTTCGCACCATCATTGCTTCGATCTGGAAGTTTTAAATGATATTTGCACCAATATAGCCAACTACATGATTGAGCGGTTTTAATTCGGCTAGCAGAGAGGGAGGTTTTATTTTTAGATTCCAAAGTTTTTATAGTAAAATTTTATTCGATTTCAGACCATGCAGCAAAAGTTTCAAACCATTCTTCTACAAATCTTTCATCATTAGGACAAAGCTTTTTCATGTTTTCTGCAAAAGCTTCTTTATTATTAAGAATTGCTTCGCAAAATTCATCTACAGACATTTTTGTTGGATAGCATTCAGCAGTCGTATCTTCTCTAATTGGTTGACCGAAAAATATTCTATTGTGCTGATTTACTGCATTTAATGAATCATTCATACTCTTCAATTTTCTTTAAAAATTTCTTAAGTTTTTTGTCTTGGAAAGAACTACGGTTGAGTAAGCAGAATTCTTTATAGTCATTTAACTTTGCTTCTTGCGAAGCTTGTGGAGGGTTATACCAATCTACAAATGACATTTCTTGCTGACGCATATCACTAAAATCATTTGCCCATGGAAGCTGAACTGAAAGTTGCTCGAAATTAAAAAACTGACTGAGCTTCATGTAGTTTTTCATAGCTGAGATTTTACCATGATTTTTCTGCTTTTCAGAATCATTGTTTGTCGCAATAATAATCTTATCTAGGTTTTTGGAACATAGATAATTAAGAAGTGCTGGTGAGCAATCTAGTCCAAAAGTAACAAGGTTATTAGCATAACCCTCTTCGGTTAAGGCTAAACTATCGCCAATACTTTCAACAAGAATAACTTCTTTTTTTTCTTCAATCAGTTCATCTACTGTCTTCTCTCTTGGAACAAAAGCTGGATATACCCACTTTGTTTTTGTGCCAATATGTTTCCACTTTGGAGAGTCAGTATTGTCGTTAATTTTTCTACCACTGAATCCAAAGATTTGACCTTCTGAATTGTAAATTGGAAAAACAATTCTTTGATACATCTGACCATTTCCAGCCAAACCGCACTTAAAAAGTTTTTGGGTTTCTTCACTAATATTTCTCTTCTTGTAAAATGAGAAATTAGGAAAAAGTCTTTTCAAACATTCTTCTGGATAGATTTTGTCCATTTCAATTTTTTCTTTTACGATATATTGGATTTCTGAAAAATCAGATTTCTTAATATACTCTTTAATTACTTTCGGGTCTTTTGTATTTAAAGTTAGTTCAACTAGTTTCTGAAACGGCATTGAGCCGCTGCCCTGAACATAATCTTGCCATACTCCTGTATTCTTATACACTTTTAAAGCAGTAGGATTATCACCTCCACGATAAATAGCTTTTGTTCTCCAGTGACTTCCAAAATCTTTTAGAGAATAACCGAGCTTCTCTAAAGAGTTTCGAATATCATCAGAGTTCGTCAAAGTCTGGTGCTGTGTTTCTTCCATTGTGTTCAACTCCTTCTCCAATATCATTGAATTCGACAATATCTCTCAAATCTCCTCTTTCTGTGATGCAGAAATTTTTGAACTCTAGATTAATAAAGTTCTTTCTAAGAGTGTCTCCAACGCGAACTGGTTCAACAGCGCCAGGAATATCTTTACCCAAGTGTCGAGCTTTAACATTGATAAGTTTATGAGTTCCGAATCGAGTTCCTTCGTTCAAGATTTCATCAGCAGTTTTATTTCTCAGAATAAACATGTGAGAACAGAACTGAGTGATTCGGTCAGAGAGAGACACGATGCTCTCATCATCAATAACATTCTGAGAGTTTCGATTGTTTGTAATGCCGCTTCTGTTTGACTGAACGGAAGTAATCATTGGAATGATTGGCACACCGTTATAAAGAATGTCTTTTTGAACACATCTTTTAAACTTGTCAACCATTTCACCAACAACCTGCCATTCTGTCTTGTTTCCAGAACCCATATCAGAAGTAGTCTTGATGTAGTCAAAACTAAAAATCATGCGGTTTCCCCTGCCAACCTTTGAATAGTAAAAACGCTTCAAGGTATTAATCATGGAATCAACATCCATTCCACCAACATTATAATAGTAGAACTGGAGCTTTTTAACCTTGGCCCATACATTTCTTACCTTATCAACTGTTTCCTTGCCTGCTCGTAGCCATTGGCCGCTTTCAATCAAGTGCATGGGAACTCCACTCAATGCCGAGCATTGGCGCATAATAAGCTCTTCCTTGCTCATTTCACCGTTATCAAAGTGAAGTACTGGAACATCATACTCCAAGCTTACCTTGGTGCTGTAATCCATGCAGAACTGCGTTTTACCAACGCCTGAGCGAGCAACCACAACAGTGATGTTACCAGGGCGAAGAAGAGAACCATAAATATCATTAATCTTTTCGTGTGGCCCCATCATGCCAAACTCTGTAACAGGATTGGCACCACGCTCCTCAATCAAGGATTCCATTTCATCATAGATGTTTTCGGGAGAATCGTTCCCTACCTCATACTGATTAATGCGAGCATTGTATTCTTTATCAGCAATCGCGATGATGTCAGCATAGCTGCTTTCAGCAGGAAGGCTTTTCATCTTTTTCGCAATTGACTGCGAAGACTCAAAAATCTCTCTTCTAATGGTGTACTTTTTAAGCTCTTTTGCTGTTTTGATGATGCTTCCGTCAGCAACCTTTCTCATGCCAAGAGACTTTACATACTCTCCAACATTAACAACATCATCAAATGTGATTCCTAGATTCTGAACTCGTTGAGCAATAATAACATCGTCAATATCCTCATGAGCCTCTAGAGCTTGCTTAACAATCGTGAAGATTGTCTTATTGAGAGAATTGTCCTCGCTATAAAAATCTTTTTCATTAATAAATGCAGAAATATCAAAGTAATTTTCTGGATTTTTAATCAATGCAGCGAGAAGCTGCTTTTCTAGTTCATAGGAGTAAATCATGTCTGTGATATGTTAGCGCAATTACTCTTCTTCGTCAAGTCCTTCTTCACCAAAAGATTCATCGCCATTGATTGTCATTTCATTCATGTCTGAGCTTTCCAAGTATTTTTCCAAAGCTTTTCGCATTCCAAATTCAATGACTTGGGAATCATATTTAGCATAAATTAATGGAGTGCCATCTTCTGAAAGATAAGCGACGACCACTCCTTTATATTTATCCGCATTGCCACTCAACTCATAAAGTTGATCAATCAAATTAGGAGGCATTTGGAATTTTGGCATTCCGTCTGTTAGGTCTTTTTTCTTTCTTGCCATATAGTTATAAATAAATTTCTTGAGATTCGAAAAAATCTTTTGTTAGTTCTTTAACGTCATAGATTTCAATTAATTTAATACCGTTTATTTCGCAAAAATCGTATTTTTTTGAGTCTCTCTTTAGCTGCTGTAAAAACTTGTTTCTATTTCCATGGAAGAATGGAATGAATTTTGTATGCTGCTGTCCTTGGACTTCAATGGCTATTTTTTTATTAGCGTTAAAAAAATCAAAGGTTAGTCGGGTTTCGACTAACCTCAATTCTTCAAACACAACATCATCTTTCCAATACTTAAGCAAAAATCTTTTTACTTCATCTTGGAACTTGCTGCGAGTTTTTTTGCGCCAATCAATTAAATACTTTTTCGCATTCTTGAGAGTCTTTTCTTTTCCATAGAGTGTTTTAAACTTCATGCGGGATTAAGGTTCTAAAGTAATTAATTAGGAATTTTAGAAGGTCTTCGTTTTTCTCAACCACCTCAAAGAGCGAGGCTTCACCGTGCATTTTAGCTTCAATAGATAATCCATTCTCTGCTAGAAGCTGAACAAAATCTTCACTTGGAGAAAACCAAGCTCCACTTTTATTGATTAGTTCCCAAGCAAGCAATAGATCAACGATTTCTTTTTCAATCCAGATTGATTTGCCGCCACTTCTGCCATATCGGATTGGGTATGGAATTGTGAGATTTGTTTTCTCATTTGGAGACTTCTTAACAGTAACTTTTGCCCAATGTCCAACTGGAGGATTTTTTTCCAAGTCAATGCTTTTATCAGAAGGATTTTTTAGAATCAAATCTCCCTTAAAGCGTGGCTCAAACTCAAGAATCCAGTTTGCAAAGTGAAGTAGAGCATTACCCCCCGTTGCAGATGTTTGACGAATAGGAGCTTTGGAGTATGGGTCTAGCTTAATATCTGCTCTTACTTGAGAGATAAAAATTGCCATGTGTCCTCGCTTTGCAAGAGCGATAGATAGTTTCTTCATGAATGTGGCAGCAATAACTGCACCGCCAGCAACTTTTGAACTCTCTTCAAAAGACTTGTCCATATCGTTCTTTGCAATCAGACCATCCACAGCATCAAGCAAAAAGCAGAACTTAGTCTTCTCTTCATTCTTGGAAACTAGCTGACGCATGGCATCAACCACTGTTTCATAAATATTGCTTTCAAATACGAAGCAAGTGCCTGCGACCCAATCTTCGGCAGAAAAGACAAACTTCACGCCAGAGCGTTTTTGCATTTCTGGTGAAAGACGACCTTCTGCTTTGATATAAAAACCTTTTGAGTTTGGAACGCTAAGAAGAAAGTTCTTCATAACTTCCAAAGCTTCGCTAGTTTTTCCACCTTCGTTAATTCCAACGAATCGGTGAAGACCAGGGCCGAAACCTCCTCCTAGTTGAAGATCAAGTTGTAAAGAACCACTTGACACCTTATAGTCAATTGTCTCTTCAAAATTGTAATGATCCTCTGCATTTTGCTTTAAAAATGAACTGAGAACTTCGTTTGAAGTGATCTTCTTTTCTTCTGTAGTAGTTTTAGTCTTCGCCATTTAAAAAATCTTTGATTGTTTTGATTTGTTTTGCTACTTGTCTTTTTTCAACAAGCGGATCGTCAATAAGTACGATGGTTTCCTGCTTTTTCTTCCAAGAAGAATTGTAAATCTTGAACCTGAAATCTAGTTCTTTGAGAATTTTATCTGCAAAAAGAATTGCCAAACTTTCTCCTTTGAAAGAAAAAGAAGTATCTTTTAAAAATTCAAGACTGTATCGTTCAATCAAGCGATTGAGTAATACATACTCTCGCTGCCAAAATTCTCTTTTTGATTTTAGAGGGACTTCTACGAACTTGGCAACGAGAGCTTTTTTATTAATTTGCTTTTTTTTCATTTGTAAAAATTAATTACAATTATTGTAACTTAACTTTTACGATAAAAATTTGCTCATATCTTCTGTATTGAAATATATCCAAGAAGTATTTGATACAAAAATTCTTTTATTTCCAAGTAAAGACCATTCATCTACAGCTTTGACAACTCCTTGCCAAGAAGGATGATAATCATGTCCTGCAATAATACCTCCCTTTTTAAGTTTCGGAAACCAAGCTTGAATATCTGCTTTCACGTTTTCATAATCATGAGCAGCATCAATAAAAATAAAATCAAAATAATTGTTTGGAAAAGATTCGCTAGCTGATAACGAAGTATCTCTAACTGGACGGATAATATCTTTTACTGGTTCGATATTACGCAGAAACTCTTCATATAAACTATTTTGTTTAATAATTTCATCTTGAGCATGTTCTTCGCTTCCTTGCCAAGTATCTACACAATAGAAATCTATTTTTTTATTAGAATTTAAAATTTCTACGGCCATAAAGGTCGCGCTTCTTCCTTTCCAACTTCCAATTTCAATAAATTTAGCATTATCAAATTTAGTAACAGCTAATTGATAAATATCTTGAAAATTAAACCAATTTTCTCCGATGTTTTGATAAAAATGTTCCATATTGTTAATTAGTATAAGGCCAACCTAAATCTTTTGCAACCATTTTCTGAACTAATTTAGGAAAAGATGTTTTTGGCTCCCAATTTAAAGAATATCTTGCGGGTGTTGAATCTCCCCAAAGAAGATCAACTTCTGCTGGTCGGTAAAATTGGGAATTGATCTTAACTAAAATTTTATTTGTTTCTTTTTGGACGAAGACTTCATCAATTCCGTTACCAATCCATTCTCCTTCAATAAAAGCTGCTTTAAACGCTAATTCTACAAACTCACGAACAGTATGAGTTTCATTAGAGGATAATACATAATCTTTTGGACTTTCTTGGTTCATCATGAACCAGATTCCTCTTACAAAGTCTTCGGCATCACTCCAATCTCTTTTAGCATCTAGATTACCTAGTTCAATTGGCAAAAATGACTCATCTGAATTGATTGCGTTATGGATTCTGGCAACATTCTTTGAAATCTTGCGAGTGACAAATTCTTCGCCTCTACGAACACCTTCGTGATTAAAAAGAATGCCTTGAACAGCATAAAGGTTATAAGAGTCTCTATAGACCTTCACAAGATGGTGTGCAGCGCATTTTGCAGCACCATACGGCGATCTTGGACGGAATGGATGGTTAATGTCCTGTGGAGAGTAAATAACATCGCCAAATTGCTCGCTACTGCCAGCATTATAGAATCTCGTTTCTGGAGAAAAATTTCTGATAGCTTCTAAGCAAAAAAGAACTCCCATACAGTTTGTCTGCATGTGATTCACTGGCATCTTCCAACTATTACCAACAAAAGAATTAGCTGCAAAATTAATAAAATAATCTGGCTTCTTTTCGCGAATTACCTGATTAATGTTTTCAGGATCAGTGATGTCTAGTTCAATTGTTGAAAATCTTGGATGATTTTTAAGATGTTCAATATTGTCGTGATTAGGAACGCTAAGACGACGATGCGCTCCAAGTACAAAGTAATTAGTATTTTGTAATAGATAATCGGCCATTAATGAGCCGTCTTGACCTGTAATGCCTGTAATAATAACTGTTTTCATTTCCAATAAGAATAAATATTTTTCTCTACCTCGTAGGGCATTTTTTTCACTTCTCTATTTGGTTGATATTTAGCCCAAAGAAACATCTTTTCAACTAAGTTTTCTAAAACCGTTTCATCTTTAAAAAGAAGCATTTCTTTAGCTTTTGTATGATCACAATACGCATGTTTAGCTTCATGTCTAGCTTCTAAATGGATAATTTCAGTATTGTATTGATAGCTAGACGCTATATTTTTTACAATTTTAGCTACTTGATTAATTGACCAGTATTTATCCGCACCAATATTAAAAGTTTCACCATCATATTTATCAAGCAATTGTTCAAACGGTTCCATATAATATTGAACATCTGAAAAAGCTCTGGTTTGTTCGCCATCTCCATAGACAATAATAGGTTCTTTATTCAGGGCTTTTCTAATAAAGATTCCAATTACGTTCCTATATTTATCCCAAATATTCTGATAAATACCCAAAACATTATGAGGTCTAATAATGTTGTATCTCAAACCAAATTGCTCATGAGCTTGTTTAATATCCATCTCAACAGCGTATTTCGCAATACCGTATGGATCAATTGGTTTTGGAGTCATTGACTCCGTAAATGGAGCTTCTTGATCTCCATATACAGCCATAGATGATGTAAAAATTAATTTTGAATCATGTTTAATACATTCATTAATAATAGATGCCGAAGCAATAATATTATTTTGATAATTAAAGCATCTAATAAATGGCGAAAGACCTTCTGCTGCATAAGCAGCTAAATGATAGACAACATCTGGTTTATGCTTTTCAAAAATATCTGAAATTGAATCTTTGCCAATAGTTCTTTTATAAAATGTAATGTCTAAGGTGGTAGGAACGAATTCTTCATAACCTCCAGATAGATCATCAATACCAATAACAGTATGACCTTTTAATAAAAAATATCTACTTAGATGAGTACCTAAAAGTCCTGCAATACCAGTAATTAAAATTTTCATATTTTTTGAAACGACCCCCAAATACTTTTTTTACCTAATTCGTATAAATAGCGTTTTAAATTATTTTCATCAATTGCTGCTTGAATTCTATCAAGACTACTTTCATGAACTGTTTCCCAACCTGTTTCTTCTTGAATTTTTGAATATTCATTTAAATCATCAGCATAATCATGAAGCATTATAATATCTCCAGATTTTAAAAATTTAGAAAACAAATTAAACTCATCATTTTTATTGCCGCCGTCACATAAAATTAAACATTGTCCTTTGGATAGAATATCTTTAATTTTATTAATTGAATTTTCTGAAAAAATATTGTCAATAATCAATTCTCCATCTATCTGTTCTGGACGAATTAATGGAACATGTTTAAAAATTTCAAAACTATAAAGTTTTGTATTTGATTTTTTATTATCATTTAGCCATAAAGTCAATCCACCTCTATTTGTGCCAATTTCAATAATTGATTGAAAATCATTTTCATCAATTACTTTTTGTAAAAAATTAACTGTTGATGGCAGTTGCGCAGATAAAATATTTTTATAAACTATAAATTGTTTCATATTAAAAAATTAATGCTAATGTTCCGCTGTAATGTCCAATCTCTGTTAAGTCTACAATTTGGAGATTATTTTCTTTTGCGATGGATTCGGCAATATATCTTAAGATGGGCCATTCATTAATATCGTCCATTAAAACAATACCTTTATATTTATTCTCTACCAAGAAATCTAGAAATACTTTTTCAAAAGACCCATCATGAAATGTGTCTAGAAAAATCATGTCTGAGGCTAGTAGTCTTTCATCTTTTAAAACATCTCCAACACAAAACTCAATATTCTCTTCTTCAATCTTACATGTTAATAAATCTTTAATATCATAAGATACTACTTTATTATTTTTATTATTACCCAAAGCAATTGCAGAGGCTCCGTAATTAGTTCCAACATCAAAAAACAATTTATCGTTAAAATCTTCTGATAAATTTGCCAATAATTGATAATGTTCCCTTCCAGGCTTTAAATAAAGATATTCATTGTAAATACTTAAATCGTATTTTTTGTATAGACTAAGATCAATATTTTTAATATTTTCCTTATTGATTTGTTTAATATAGTTTTTCATTTAAAAGATTTTGATTTTTTAGTTTTAAAATTGCTTGCTTCACTGCCATCCACATATCTAAATATGTATATGTAGCAAGTCTACCAGTGAATATAGTGTTCTTTTCCTTGTCTGCTAGCTCTTTGTATTTGCTATAAATTTTCAACCCATCTCCCCAAGGGATAGGATAAAATGGAACATTTGAACCATCATAGTTTTCTGGATATTCCTCAGTAATAACAGTTTGACCTTTATGATTTGGAGTGAAGAATCTATGATCGTATGTTCTAGTATAATTCACCATTTTGGTATTTTGATTATAAATAAATTCTTCAAATTTTTTATTACTAATTGAATGTTTAAAAGAAAGAGAGCGATATGGCAATAAACCATAGCAATATTCATAATATTCATCAATTTTACCTGTGTATATTATCAAATCAGAATCATGGTTTTTCCATTCATTTTGTTCGCAATTTAATTTTAAGTCTACTCCAACTAACATTTTTTCGAACATTTTAGTATATCCTTCTTTAGGGATACATTGATATTTCTGCCCTTCAAACCAAGTTGGGTCTTCTGAATCTTTTGTTTTAGGAATTCTATTTGTGATGGATTTAGGTATTTGATCAAATGGAACTCCCCATTGTTTTTCTGAATAGTCTTTAAAAATATATTGGATAATTTCTTCTTGACTTAATTCTTTGCCTAATTTTTTTATTGTTTTTTGACTATATGGCAAGGGTATTTCGCCAAGTTCAGTTACTCCAATTGGTTTTAATTCAAAAGGGAGCCATTCAGTAAATTGAGATAAAAAATTAAATACTTCTTCATCGTCAGTATGAAAAATATGAGGACCATAAAACAA
>Ga0208147_1000316_pt1 | contig 17360 bp, 25 predicted proteins | sample DEB3_08_DNA_FD_184520 | JGI IMG/M metagenome (GOLD analysis project Ga0208147, IMG submission 184520) | Aqueous microbial communities from the Delaware River and Bay under freshwater to marine salinity gradient to study organic matter... | ecosystem: Environmental > Aquatic > Marine > Coastal ... | reverse complement strand
AAGAAGCGCAAGTAATTGATTGCCGCCCTGAGTGGTTGACCCCATTCAGGGCCTTTTCAATTCTAGGCCGTTATGAATAAGTCTCAGATTCTTGGTTACCTCCGCCACCTGCTCACTTTTGGTGCTGGTATTCTGGTGGCCAAAGGCAAGCTGGATAATGAAACATCCGAAGCCATCATCGGCGGTGTTGTGGCTGCTGCCGGTTTCGCTTGGTCACACAAGAAGAACGACGCGCCTAAAGTTGAGGACAAGTAATGAAGACTGAGCTTAAGGAGTTTGGCATCCATCTAGGTTTGATTGCAGCCGGGTTCTTTGGAGCCTGCGCTATGATCGCCAAGAAGGGACACATCAACTGGAAAGTCACTACAGTGAGTCTCTTTGTTGGTATGTTGAGTGCCAACTTCTTAACTCCTCTAGTCATCAACTTCTTTCAGATCACAAACCAAAATCTCCAATTCTCAATCGCTTTCCTGCTCGGTTACATGGGCTTGAATGGTGTTGAGTTGGTCATAGATAGAGGAGGTTCAAGTGGATCCAATAACCAGTCTGGCCAAGGGAGCAACGGGAGCCATCCTTGATAAGATTCAAGAGATGCTTGAACGAGAGGAAACCTGTGAAGACGCCATCAAAGATTCTGCTCTCAAAGATTGCCTTAACGCTGTTGTTAACCGGGTGCAGCGGTCCGAAGACGGTGTACGTCCCGGCGGGAGAACCGATGAGGTTGGCGGAGCCGGTAAAGGCAAGAGTGTGGGTTAAGACCCAAGATGGGTTAGTGAAGTCGAAGAACCGAGTGCCTATCAGCGAAGGTTGGTATGTGCTCCCAAAACCATGATTGTCCCAACGTCATATCCCGGCGGTCTTGAAGACGGATTCATCTCCGTTGAAGGAGGCATTGATGCCGGTCGTGACCCGAGTCTGCTGAGTCCAACGGTTCTGTCCATGGCTCAGAACGCCACCTTCCGTGGTGGTATGGCTAAGCCTCGTCCAGGGATCAAGAAGCTGAAGCTCAATACTTCAGACGCCACAGTTGAAGCTTTGTTGTCTTTGGGTCGCTTTCAGGGATGCGGGACGTATTTGTCTTTGGGTGGCACTCCATTCCTGAACATGTCCATCTCAGGTAAGATCCTGTCGATCAACCTGAACACCTTTGACATCCAGCAACTGACTACACCTGGAGTCCTCTATAACAACCCGAATCCTCGCAAGGTTTGGTTCTGTCAGGCTGAACGATTCCAGGTCATTCAGGACAGTGATGATCGTCCGTTGATTTGGGACGGGGCAATCCTGCGTCGGGCAAATCAAGATGAGGTCCCAACAGGTGGACCTATGGCTTATGGTCTTGGTCGTCTTTGGGTGGGTATTGGCCCAAACTTTGTTGGCGGTGACATTATCTATGGAGATCCCGAGTTTGGACCCGCTAACCTACTGAGGTTCACCGAGAACGACGTCATCAACGAAGGTGGCGCTTTTACTGTTCCTTGGCAGACCGGAAACGTGACTGGTATGAGCTTCACGGCCAAGACGGACACAGCTTCTGGTGAAGGGTCGTTGATGGTCTTCACGGCTAACGGTGTCTTTGAGTTTGATGCCCCTGTAGATCGCACGATATGGAAAGCTCTCCAGCAACCGATCCAACGGTTCGCTTTGTTGAAGAACGGGTCCGAATCTCACGAATCCATCGTGCAGGTGAACGGCGATTTGTTCTTCCGCAGCGTAGATGGGATTCGCAGCTTCTACTTCGCTCGACGCGAATGGAACACTTGGGCCAACACGCCCGTGAGCCGAGAAGTAGAGCCCATCATGAAGCACGATGACACGGGTCTTCTGTATTGGTGCTCTGCTGTTAATTTTGACAATCGGTTGATCACATTGAGTGATCCGATCATGGAAGATCGCGGTACTGTCTGGCGCAGTGCTGTGACTCTTGATTTCGATCTTGTTTCAGGGATTGGAACGAAGATTCCTCCTTGCTGGGATGGTAAGTGGGTCTTCAAGGAGAAGATTCTTCAGATCTGCACCGTGCAGGGTGAATCTGGTGTACGAGCTTTTGCTGTTGGGTTTGACGAAGACGACGTTATCTCTGTTTGGGAACTGACTCGTGAAAGCCATTACGATGTGGATCTTGTGGATGGATCTGAAGTGAAGCAGGACATCCCTTGGGAACTGACGACTCGGTCGATGCAGTTCACCAAGCCTGTTGCTTTGAAGGTCTTGAAGACCGCTGAGTTCTGGGTCAGTGAACTTGAAGGTAACGTCAATGTTGCCGGGCTTTACAGGGCTGACGTGAAAGAATGTTGGAGCCCATGGGCTCAATTCTCAGTAGATGCTAATTGGTGCAAATTAGTCCCAACTCGGGCTAATTGTTGGCCAACTTTGTTCAATAAAGCACCTGTCAGAACCCGTGTTGCTTTCCCAGAAGCACCGGTTGATCTCGCCAAGTGCAACACGAACCCACAGAATTCCAATGTCGGATACGAGTTTCAGGTCAAATTGAAGCTGACAGGTCACGCGAAGATCCGACGATTCAGGGCGATGGCAGATGAGTTGATGGAGAACGAGTTTGGTTCTGTCACAACCGACTGTGATAATGCTCTGATTAACGAATGCGAAAGCTGCTACAATGCCGACAACTAACGTAATCCCAACGCCCCAGACACTTCCTGAAGGATTCTGCCCAACGACGTGGCAGGATACCCTCGATGCTTTTGCCGCTGGAATGCGGGTCACGTTGCCCACTGACTACGGCCAGATCATCATTTCACAAACCGCACCAGGATCTGGTGAGCATGGTAAGATTTGGTTCAAGGTTGATTCTGGAGGTCACATCCTTGGAATTTATTCTTGGGACACAGTTAGCGGAGCTTGGGAACTTGCTGATCCTGTTCCATATTACTTCATAGATACAGGAGCTGATTCTGCCATTGTAATCACAACTGGAGAATCAATAGCAAGTGCATCAAGTATTACTGGAAGGTTGTTTGCTATAAGGATAGCTCAGACAAACACAAGCAACACTGTAACGCTGAAGATTGATTCTTTACCTGCTAAAGATGTTTTCATAAACGGATCAGGAACTCCATCCAAGTCATCTGTCGTAAAAGACATGATTGGATTGTTCATGTACGATGGTGTTGATTTTCAATTCCTTAATCCATCTCCGTTCTCTTCAGGTCTCAAGCAGTTTTTGTCAGCTAAATCTGGTGAATTAACAATACCAGCCACTGGAGCCACTGCTGAGTTTTCACATGGTCTTGGTGTTGCTCCGTTTCTTGTTCGAGCTGTTCTTGTTAAAAAGTCTTCTGGAACACTGACGCTTACATACGAAAACAGTGGTGGAACAGTTGAGATAAAGCAGAACGATGAAGTTGATGTGATGAAGTTCTGGAACACTGAGCGTGGAGCCGAAAACGAATTTTTCACACCTGTCTTTGGTGTCTTTTGTGATTCAGCAAAAGTTAATGTGAATGCTTGGTATCCATGGGGTATCGCTTGGCAGACCGAAAAGCTTCAAAACAATACACCAAATGGAAGCAATAAGGTTCCAACCACCATCACGCCTGATGATTGGAAGCTTAAGATTTACTGCATTGCGTTGAATCCTGATTACACTGGATAAAACGATGAAAGCCACCTTAGGAGACGCTAGGAATCAGATCGACACGTCAGTGCTTGGCATCCAAGCCTGCTCGCCAGCTTTTGTTCAGTTGTTGAATGAGGCTACTCAGCGTCTCTTGATGGGGCCTGAACGTTGGTGGGACGTGAACCATAAGATGGTCATCACTGCCTCCAATGGTTGCATCACTTGGCCTAGGCAGATCGCTGCCATTGAATCCATTGCTGTATGCAGGACTCCAATCACCATCCGCAATGAGTGGTTTGAGTTCTTGGAATCTGGCTACGGGATCCGCTGTGAGAAGCCTTGTGAGAACCAGATGTTTGACCGTGGAACAGCGGTCACCTTCAGGGCCATCCGTAACGGCTACCAGATCAAGCTGTACTCATCTGTGACTGAGGATGACACCAAGACGGTTGGCTTCCTTGGCTACGACTGTAACGGCAAGTGGGTCCGAACGGAGACTTCCCCTGGTGTGTTCATAGACGGCGAGTGGTTGAATGTTCCGTTGAACAACGCTAATCCCGTCACAGGAACCGTGCAGTGGGCTGTGGATGGCATCACGGCAGTCATCAAGCCTGAGCTGAACGGCTTGCTGAATGTGTACGATTATTTGGCTTCTTCGGGTGATAGCCGGAAGATTGCTACCTACGAGTGGGACGAGACTCGACCTGTGTACCGCAAGTCTCTTGTTGGGAGTATTCCTGACAATCAAGACACACAGATCACGGTGATGTACAAGCAGGAGTACAAGCCGGTTGCCAATGACAACGACTTCCTGTTGATCGCAAACATCCCTGCTCTGAGTGAGATGATGGCAGCGGTGAAGCTGTACAGGCAGAACGCAATGCAGCTTGCTGTTGGTCACGAAGGGAAAGCATTACAACTTTTGGATCGTGAGGTTTCTCACTATGTCGGGCAGGGAACAGTTGAACCTGTCAGGATTGATTACCACAATTTCGGGGTCGGTGGACTTCCAACACTTTATTGATTTATGGCAGTAGGACTATTAGCAGCGGGTGCTCTTATTGGCGGTGGATTGAATGCCGCAGGAGCTGCAATTAAAACCAAAGTAAAGGCACCACCAGCTCCAAAAGTAAATGCCGGTAAAGAGGCTGGTAAGGCCATCGAGGCAAACATTCAGAATTTGCCACAGGCTCAGTTATTGGCTGAACAGGTAAATGCTTTCAACCAAGACCAGTTGATGAGCACATTGAAGGAGTTTTCTCCTTATGCTCAAGAGACTGCCCAGGCTCAAAGCAAAGCTCTTTTAGAACAGGCTCAAGGAAAGATTCCTAAAGATGTTGCTCAACAGATGTACAGATCGCTTGCATCTGGAGCAGTTGGAAAGGGTGTAACTGGTTCTGGTTTCCAAGATTACACTCAAGCTCGTCAAGTTGGTCTTACATCGTTGCAGCTGATGAATCAGTCGCTGGCCAACAGCAACGTGTACCTATCTGGTGTTCGCCAGAATCTGATGGCACCTAACTTTGATGTGGCCTCGATGTTCATTTCACCATCTCAACAGATACAAACTGAGATGTGGAATGAGACTAATAGGTTCAATAGAGACTACTTGGCTTCTCAGCTTAGAGCTGCTCAATCTGCTGCCACTGCGTTTGGTAACTCCCTTCAGCAGATGGGTACTGGACTTACTGGAGCATCCATGGGTGCTTTAGGTGGTTCGATGGGATCCATGGGCGGAATGATGGGTGGCGGAGGCGGAGGCGGAGGTGGTGGAGGATTCAGTCCTTATCAGCAGTATCAGGTGAACAACATGCTGGCCTACCAACCTCAGACTGGCGGTTACGGTGGTTACGGAGTGAGCTATGGATCAACTCCAAGTTACACACCAACGTCTGGAAGTAGTGGAAGTTTGTACGGTAATCTAAGCGTTTCTCCTTTTGGCGGTGGAGGTTAATCAAGGACATTTATGGGACTTAACACACAGTTTCCTTCGTGGCTTCAGGATCAACAGCAACTGAATGCCCAGGTTGGTATGCAGCTTGGCCGCAACTTCATGGAAGGCATGAAGATGGCTGAGGATAAGCGTCTCAACGAGGCTAAGATGGCTGAGATGCGTCGGATGAACGACATCCAGATTCAGCAGGCTCAAGCACAGATTGCTCGGGAGAAAGCTGCTACTGAAGCTCAGGTCAACCTGAACAACTACAGTGCTCTCACTGCTCAGGGTGAAGCTGATCTTGCTGGCAAGATGGCTGACTTTGCTGCAATGCAGCAGAACCTTTACAAACTGGATGGTGGTTTATCTAACCCAGATGCCCAGGTTCAGGCTCTTGAGTTTGTTAGGAACAACCCGAAGGTTGCTTATACTAGGCAGTGGGCTGAACTAAGCAAAGACCTTGATACAGCAAGGGGTGCCAACGATAAGTTGAAGCAGATTAAGGAAGCTGGAACATTTAGGATTCAGGCTCAAGAAGCTGCAACAAAAGGAAAGATTGATGTGGCCAACATCATGGCTGATGCCAGAACTCAAGCAGCCAAGCTTGGACGTGGTCTGACTCCTGAAGAATTGATGCAGCAAGGTCTTCCTCGTGAAGAAGCTGTAAAAGTATCCCAACGATTGATCGAAGAGAAAAGCCCATCTGGTAAAGCTAAATGGGCTGTTGAGGATATTGCTGAAGGTCTTAAATCGAATGGAGTTGAATTCACTGACGCTGAGAAATCAGCAGCTCGTGGATCCTACGGTCAATCTGGTGTTTCCTTGAGGGCTGGTCCTAAGTTGAAGGAAAACATCATGAGTGAATCTGTCAGCGTTGAAATGCTTGATGGAATTCAGGACAGGATTAACAAGTATGAACAGGACTACGGAATTGGATCGTTCAATAAGACTGTTGGCCCTGTTCAGAATGCTCTTAGAAATTTAGAAAGATATACAACTGATCCGAACTCAATGTCGGAACAACAGCGTGAAGCTAATAGTATATTTCAATCAGTAAACCAACTTATTCAGGGTTATCGAAAAGGAAACTTTGGTACTGCTCTTACAGAGAATGAAACCAAAGTGTTTAATGGAATAGTAAGTCAACCAAACTTCTCAGATTACACTGAGCGTCTTAATGATTTCAGAAATCAAATCAGTGATAAGGTTGGTATTGAGGTAAGGCAGCTCAAGTTTGCACCTGACATTCCTATGGATGTTAAGGTTAGATTCTTGAAGAAGGGAGATACCTACGTCAGTCCTGCTCAACCCGCTACAATTACAGGTGGCAAGAAGGTGACTGTTACCGCTGTTCCTCCTGGATCTCGAATCTCTCCTCAGCAATTCCAGTATCCTTCAAGCCAGCAAAGCCAAGGCACTAATCAGTTTACAAGTGGCAAGTATCAAATCCAAATCTTGGGAGGACAATAATGCCCACATATTCGATAACTGATCCCGATTCTGGGATGAAGCTCAAGGTTACTGGAGACAGTCCTCCTACCGAACAAGAGCTTGATGGCATCTTTGCTGAAGCTAGGCAAAGGCAACAATCTGCTGCTCCACAACAACAAGTTGAACAGGGCCAACCATCTATCGGTGAACTCCGGCGCCGTGAAGGCGCTGGTGAGATCGCTGCTCAACAAGCTCCTCTTTCACTAACTCCAGCGACTGACAATGTGGTTAGTCAGTCATTCTTTGAGAGTGCTGTTAAAGATTTTGGGAAAGTTCTAGGCGGTGGAAGTGTTGAAGGATTTCCAGTCACTGAATACGGAACTGAAGCTCGCGCTGGTGAAATGGCTGGTGCTGAAACTCAGTTCAAAAAGGTTGCTCCATCCGCAGTCCGATATGGAGTTCCTTTGCTTGCAGCACCAGCTACCGGAGGCATGTCATTGCTTCCAATGATGGCTACTGAAGCTGGGATTCAGTTGGCTTCTGAGGCTGGTGCTCAAGCTATAGAAGGCGAGTTCAAGCCGGGACAGCTTGGAGCGGCTGCGATACCAATGCCTCCAGGAGCACAAAGAGCCACTAGGCTCGGTCAGATTTCGACAGAAATTGGCCGTGGAATAGTCACAGGAGGCGCAATGACTGCGGCTGAAAAGCTTCCTGATTTGATTTCTGGTAAGATAAACAAGACCGAATTCCTGATGGATGTTGGCATCGGTGCTACAGCAGCCGGAGCACTGACTCCATTGATTTCGGGTGTTGCTAGAGGAGCTGGAGCTTGGGCACGGGCTGGAACAAAGACACCGTTCAACTCTCAGTTCCTCGCTGAACTGAACAGGCCATATGTTCAGCAAGCTCTTGAAGACAGAGCCAAGGAGATTGAGAAGGTGATGGTTGATGCCATCCAAGGCGAAGGTATTGATGCTTCTTTTGCTCGTCAGATCACAGATGCTTATTACTCACCCGAACGTGCTGGCGGTGGGATTGAAAATCTCAACCGATTCGATCAGCAGGTTAAGTCGCTCATTTCGGATACTCTGGTTAAAGCCAAGCGAACTGGACTGACTGGAGATCAGCTTGCTGGCGAGATGAAACGAGTTCTTGAGCAGACCATTGGTCCTGCAAACAAGAATGCAGATCAAGCGATTAGCAAGCTCACTGGTAATCTTGATGCATTGGTTTCAGACGCCACCGATAAGGTTGACACTAGGATCTCCAAGAGAAACGACAATATAGTCAAAGCTGCTCGTTCTGTTGAGGGCAGGCAGCAACTTGAAGCTAGTGCTCTGGATAAGAAGATCGCTGATCTAAACACTCAGCTTGAATCACTTCCTGGATTGCAGGCTACCGAGGTCCAGAATCTCACTGCTCAAGAGCGTGCTTTTGCTGCTTCGCAAGAAGCTCAGAAGGCACAGATCAAGAATGAGATCTCTAGGCTTCAAGCTGAGAAGCAAGCATTTGAGGATATCACTGCACCTCAAATGATGTTTGGAGAACGACTTGGCGTTGAGGAGCTTGGTGTTAAGGCTGCTGGTTCAGGCAGGGAAGAACTCGAACTCTTCAAGAAACAGGCTGAGGAAGGTTACAGGCCGCTCACTGGAGCATTGGCTGAAATACAGCTTGAGATTCCTAGGGTTGATGCTGCTGGAAACGCTGTACTCGATGATGCTGGGAATCAAATCATTGATCAGATTTCAGTTGAGCAGTTGCGTCAAAAGCGAAGCAAGCTTTTGAAGTCGATCAAGTGGGACAAGCCAGTTCAGAAAGGTGATTACTCGTTGTTCAAGCAGTTGGATGACTTGAACAAGAATATCGAAGAAGGTCTTCAGAATCATCCAGAGTTGGCGAAAGCACTTGCTGATCAGAATGCTTTCTATCGTGAAGGTATTTCTAGGTTCAAATCGAATTTAGCAGACAAGCTTCTTCGTGACATTGGTGAATCAGGTGGAAAGCCGGAAGTCATCAAGAGCATCTTCGCATCAGGAACTGAGTTCAAGAATCTGAAGGATTTCCTAGGTCCTAAATTTGATCAGCTTCTGCCTGATTTGCGTCAGTATGCGTACACTCAGATTTGGAATTCAGATCCAAATAAGATCCTTTCAACTCTTCAAGGATCGCTGATTGGTAAAGAGGGAGCACTTGCTCAGAATGTTGTCAAAGAGCTGTTTCCAGATTTGCAGCCATTCATTGATGTCGCAAAGAAGTACAACAGCGTGATCAGTCAGATTGCTGAAAAGGATCTTGCGCTTAAGGATGTTCAATCGCAGAGCTTTGATCTGAATTCAAAGATCAAGGATCTCACCAAGAACATATCTAGCCTAAAGGAAACCACTTCTCAGGAACTTCAAAATGCTCAGAGCAGATTGAAAGAGGTTCAGTTGAAGATTTCTGAAATTCAGAAAACGAAAGCTGATCTTCTAAAGAGAACGAAGCTCGCTTCTAATGAGGAGAAGAAGGCTATCGAACAGATCTCGAATCTCTCCGCTGACATCAAGTTTTCTCAGTCCAAAGGAAACTACAACATATCGGACAATGTTGAGAGAACCATTCGTGATCTTGGTGACAAGAACACCATTGATTCTCTTGAGAAAGCGATTGGCGCATCCAATGAGCTGAACAGCAGGATGAACGTTCTGGTGTCCAAGGCCATCAAGCCTAATGGAGAACTCGGTTCGTTTGATCCTTCTGAGATGGTTGAATGGTTAGCCAGTTCTTCTGGTGATGCCAAATCTGTTTACAGGATCAACGAGTTCATGAAGGTCTTGGATAAAGAATCTCCAGATCTTAAAGGAGATCTTCAGGATCTTATCGTTGGTCGAATGCTCGATGAGTCTGTCAAAGGTGGAAAGATCAACACCGATGTACTAAGGCAGTTTGCTTCACCTAGCGAAAAGTACGGGCCATTGATGAATGGTTTGTTTGGTCCTGGTGGAAAGCAGAAGATCGACAATATCGCAAGGCAGCTTGATCTCATCCAAGAAGGTGCAGCTCAGAAGAGTCTGTTCAATGAGAAGATTCTACCGCTGTTATTTGTTGGAACTGGATTAGCAGCAGGTGGTCTTGCTTCAAAAGCATTTGGCTTTCAACCAGTCTGGACAACAGCGGTTGGAGGTCTGAGCGCATCTCTTGGATTTGGATACCGATCTAAAGTTGCTGACGCTTCCAAGGCTGCTATCGGTAAGATTCTTAAGAATCCAGAATACCTGAGAATAGTCTCCAAACCGATTGATGATCTCACTCAGGCTGAGTTGAATTACTTCAACAAAGGACTCAACGATGCCTTGGTTACAAGTGCACTCCGATTCAAATCTCAATCTGAAAACAAATGAGTAACACATGGCAAGGCCGCAAGGTCACACTGAACAAGCCTCGGAAGATTGAAGGTGTCACACCTTATCCGAAGAAGAAGACCGTGTTTGTAAAGAACGACAACGGCAACGTCGTGGCTGTGCATTTCGGTGACGTCCGGTACTCGGACTACACACAGCACGGCAACGAGAAGAGGCGGTCCAATTTTAGATCTAGGCACAACTGTGCTACAGCGAAAGACAAAACAACGGCTCGGTACTGGGCCTGCAAGAATCTGTGGTGAATTATGAAACCTGAACTCAAAGAGATCATGAAACGCTTGTCCGCCATTGAGGACAAGATCGCCTACATCCTGGGCGAAGATGTCAGTGAAGATATGGCTGAGGGCGAAGATATGGCTTCGGAAGAAGAGGACATGTCACCTCAGATGCAGAAGCAGCACCGGATGATGAAACGTCAGATGGCTGAGGATTGATGTCCTAAAACAATGTGCCGTGACCGCTCCACAAAGCGGCCACGGCTTTTGTTTTTGACCCGTCACCCGCACACGCGGAACGGGCACTCGCTGTTTCGCATGGACCACCCCGACAAGGATGATCCAAATTGGTCCCCGCTTTTATGAGGTTACGGGGTAGGTGATGAAAACTAACCAGAGCATTTCTCCGCCTCAATACCAGATGGGCCAGCAACCGTAAGTGCGAAAGGAGGGACACAGTGGTTGCTGTGAAGGAATTCCAGACCGATTGATTGGGCAATCACGGCCACGTTCCTTACCCGAGATCAGTGTAATCATTATCTTGCTGTGTTCAAGTGGAAATGAGTCCGGCTTTGATTGCCCGCTGTACAATGGCTCTCATTTCTTCGGTGGACTTGAAGCCTGTCCTGCTGAGCTTTGCTGCTCTCCTGTACTCACCTTTCTTCTTCTGGTGGTACTCCTTCTTGATCTCCAGCTTCTCGGGTGTGATCCAGCGTTCGTAGAGGCAGCCTAGTTCTTTCCTAGGTTGGTAGACGAAGAAGAGCCTGCCATCTTGTACATCGTCCTTCGGACGCGGCTGCCCTCGTTTGAGTGTACGTTTCCAGTTGAGTGGTCGCTTAACGCTGATCAGTGGTGATGAGTTCATGGATTGTTGGAAAGTGGGGCTTGAAGCAATCGTCTCGGATTTTGCAGGCTAGGAGTCTGTGTTCCTTCTGGGTTCCTTCAGCGCATCGCTGCTCAAAGTAATGGATCCAAGAACGGACGCTGCCTGTCATGTATAAGGTCGTCTCAGTGCACAAAGGAAGGATCATCCTAGCGGTTTCACGCGACACACCTTCAGCAAGCAACTTGTGATATAAATCGTCTGCATGGAGCAACAGGTCTCTGAGTTTTTCGTCGAGTGATTTGTCCTTTATTACGTTGCCGCTAGCCTGACGATTCTTGCTGTCTTGTGTCCTGAGTTCAATGTCCTCGTACCCTGTAGTCTGTGCATATCTCTGAGAGAATTCCTGAAAACAAAACGATCTGTGTCTAAGTATCTGCGCTGATATTGCCCTGCTAGTCTGAATCTCAACCGTCATGCTGCTTTGCTCAAAGATCGACCAGTGACCATTCTTGATGCAGTACTTGAGCAGCTTAGGTGCAGTCTCTGTGTTTAGTTGGTTTGTTGGATTCGACACTCTAGCTGCATAAACAATGAACTGCTCAGCGTTTAGCCCTTCAATTAGCGGCTTGGTTACCGCGACTACTCTTGCGTTCATATTTTGTTATTATCAATAATCATTGACCTATAATCTTTCATTGCTTTTCCCCTTACAAACTGAGTTACAAGTCCAGTCTTTTTGTTTTTCCTCCATATAGATGCATCAACCTTTCCATACGCAGGCTCAACTATTTTATCTTCAAAAAGCTCTACCATAAGAGACTTTCTCCAAACGTTAATTTTACGCATTCTTCTAATTCCACCGTCTTGAACACTTATACAATCGTACCCCATCTCTTTCCAAAACTTGTTTGCGTCTAAGTCAAATCCACATCTTAGTGTTATAGAATAAGATCCATAAGCATAATCTTCCATTGCTTGAACCAAAGCGGCTCCATAAAGCCTTCTCCTAGCATCATATTGTATGCAAACTTGATGACATTTAACATCACCACCTAAAGCTCCAATATATAAATATCCACATGGTTCTCCGTTCAATAAACCAAGAAATATCCTTCCTTTTTCAGACTCTCTTTCAAATACGCATTTAGGGTAAAAGCTCAAAGCCTCTGCATTCTTTTTCTGCAAGCTATCTACATATGTTATAAGATTTGGATGAACCTTTACTATTTGAAAATCATGGCTTGAAACAACAACATCAGAAGTATTCATTGATTAACCTTCTCCCACTCTTTTAGGTCACGCTTAATCTGCTTGTACTGTTCTAAGCTAAGTAAATGAGTCAGTTGGTATATTCCATTTGCCCATGCAGCCAGTTCGTTACCAGTGCGCTTGAGTTCTTCAATGTGTTGGTTCGCTGCGTTGAGTTCACGTTCCAGTTGCCTTGCATGTTCAATGAGCAATTTGGGTTCAGGATTCATATCCCACGCAATCAATAGTGTGTCGGTTCTTAGGGTGTCACTCATGGCTTCACCTCATTGATCGCTGTTTCAATCGCTTTCTTAATAAATGGCCACTCATCTGCATTGAAGCTGATCTTACCGTCCTTATCTTCAATTTGGATAAACTCGCCGCCGCCTTCGTCAACTATTGTGACTGTGTAGCCAGTCTCTCCAAATATGGGTTCTCCTTCTTTGCTAATACACCAGCTTATTGGTCGTTGTATCATTGTATGCGTATCACTCATGCGTCTCCTTGTAGCAGTTGTCAGCAAGCATCTCATCCACTTGCGCCTCTAGTTGTTTGATGCGTCGTTGCAGTCGGTTCAGTTCTCTAATTATTTCAGCAGGCTTTGTATCCCACAGCAATGTTCCATCTGGCTTGATTATAAGAAATCCACTGATCGGTCCGCTAATATGTCTCGGTAGCTTCCTATGCGTGTATAGTTTCATTCATCCTCCAATAGCTCATCCAGCATTTTGCGCTGACCTTTCTTATTCTGTGCAATTAGTGACTTAAGGAAGTCAACAGCATCCAACGTGGCGGTATGTTTCCAGTTAGGACGGTCAAATGAGACGTCAAATATCGCTGCGTCGTATGCGTTTAGGACCTTTACTCGTTTTCCTTGAACATAGATGAACAGCACTCGGTCGTGTGAAAAGTTGTGGATCATGGCTTGCCCTCCTTGTTCGCTGCGATGTCAGTGCCTAGTGTGTAGTGATCGGATAACGGCTTTTGAAGGCGACCCCACTCATCACTTCGTTCAAACCTCGACAGTTTGTCATTTATGTCTCTAACAGCTCCGCACAATATGTTGTGCTTTTCAGTTGTGAGGATGATGTAGAACGTAAGTACCGCGCTGTAGACCGTGAGCAGTACGATTCCAGCCATGCAGTAGATCATGGTTTTGCCTCCTTGGCTTGTCTCCAATTTGTGCGAATCGTGACTGGAGTTTCTCGGTCTAACCATGAATCCAAATCGTTACCAGCTTCCTCCAATCGCTTGATGCGCTCCATGTGGTGATTTGAATCAGCATAGTATTTGTCCCACAGCGAGCGAAGTCTGTTCTCAAGCTCTTCGATGTAGTGGTTTCTTTCAGCCAGTTTCGCTTCAAGTTTTAAGCAGGTATCTTCCCACGATGGCGGAAGTGTACCACGCATCCTCTCTGCGTATTTGGGGTCCATTTCTTGTGTTCCGATTAAGAGCTTTACAAAATGCGGATCGTAATACGTTTCTGTTGATGTTGTAGTTGGTGAACTCATGGCTTGGCCTCCTTGGCTTCTTTCCACTCAGGAAGGTATTCTTCTAGTTTTCTGATCCAATACATATCCTCGCCGCCTTGATGCACGATCTTTTCTCCTATTGAGTGAAGCGCATCTCCAGCCTCAACTAACTGCTCAATGATTCTGTTCTTTTGCTTCATTTCACGCTGCAGTGTCTTAATTTTCTGGTTAAGCTGCTCAATTACTTTTTGGTCTGTCATGGCTTGGTCTCCTTGGATTTCATCCACGCATTTGAAAGCTGTTTTTTAACTGACTCTGGGCAGTCTTCAGTCAGCCAGTTAAGCATCCGATTCTCTGATTCTTCCAGTTGCTTTATGCGCTCATTTTTGTTTTTCATACGATCAATTCCAATCTTTAACGCTTCTGTCATTGATATTGGATGAAAGTTGAAAATGCTTTCAATAATCTGAAACCATTCTTTATCTCGATTACAGATCATTTCGCGCACATCACTTTTACTAAATGTTTGTTTTGTGCGTATATTACTCACGGCTTCGCCTCCTTGGCTTTGATGTAGAGTTCCCACGCATGATTGAGTTCGTAGTCCGAAACCCATGTTGATTTGCAGCGAGGTCCTATGACCTTTGCGGTAGCCTCCAACGCCTCCTCCAACCGCTTAATTCGCTGCTTCAATTCATCAATCGTCTCATTCCTATGCTTCACAGTTTGCCTGAGTATTTTGATAGATTCTCCAGCTTGGAATATGACTTCCTGATCTTCCTCCATCCTTTGAGCAGCTTCTAGTATCGCAGCATTGGCCACTCCGTCCTCAGACTGGATGTCACTGGCTAGGATTCGCAGCGACTTGATGAGTGTTTCGGTGGGTGTGTTCATTCTTTCACCTTTCGCTGAAATAAGTTGTTTGGCTGAAATTAATTCTGGTCCCGGTAGAACCATTGAAACTCCACATCGCCCTTGTCGCTGACGATGTACCTTGCTGCTCCATGCTTTATTTCCTGCGCCTGGACCTTTTTCTCGGCATCGTAAATCCGTACACCATGACTACGAATGCTATTGCACCAAAAATCACACCGATGAATACATGTTCTATCCGGTTCATTTGAGGAATTGTTCGAGGTTAGCTTTTGAGTAGGACGGCGACTTGATGACCTTCCCGTTCTTCTTCACGACGTACTTACCAGGGCAAGCAGCACCTGCGGGTTCCACCACATAGTCCTTGCTCAACCTGTATGCATCTTCAGGCGACCAGAACTTGCTCATATTGCTTTTGTGAACTTCGTCCCAGCACTTAACCAAGACGTCTTCGCTGATACCAGCAGCCACAGCCGCTCCCAGCGTGACGTATAGGAGGTCAACGACTGCGTCCGCGTACTCAACTATGTTCTCCGAATCCAGAAGCTCCTGAGCCTCTTCATTGATGAGCGCGTACCGGAAGTACCGGAGTTGTTCAGTGGTAGGTTGTAGACGGCCAGGAACCTCCTGGCCATAGGCGGACATGAACTGCGTCACGTCTTTGAGTTGTGTTTTCATGTGAATGTTGACTGATGGTTTACTAACTGGGAAAGGGAATGTCAAGGAGAAGATTTCGGAACTATCTCCAACTTCATTTTGGCGTATTTCGGTAGCTTAAATTCCTGTTCACTGACCTCTACGAATCGTTTCCAAGTGGCTTCATCTATGCCATTTTTTGTGGCTCTTTTGATCCATCCATTAACGCATTGTTGACCGAGTGCTTCTATCTGCTTGTTCGTCCATCCGCCTCCTGGCGTCTTGTAGTTGTGGATTTGTTGGATCCAATAATCCTGCGTCTTTTTGGATTCGTCTGGTTTAATTTCAGAATGGACCAGCCTAGGCTTATCTGTCGGATTGTCTTTGAAATGGAAAAGGTAATGGCATGATGAACACAGGCAGGTGAGGTCTTGGAAGTTCTGATGCTCGTAGCCTTTTGTCGCGTAGGTCCTGTGATGGATGCAAAGGTGTTTGTCGCTGTTACAAAGCTGACATCGGTAGAGAGCCCGTGATTTGACTACTTCCTTCACCAAATGCCAGTAGCGTGTTTTGCAAAAGTCGTCGTGGCTGAGTGCCTTAAGTTCGTGCGCGAGTTCCTCGATTTTATCAGGTGACCAACTACTGATCTGTTTTAACTCCTGTAAGCAGTTGGTTGACCGTGTTGGAATCTCTACCTTGGTATACTCGGTTATCATTGTATTCTCCTTGTTGGGAACTCTCCCCATGAATGTACGCGGCTGCCTTAGGAACACACATTCCAGTAATCTTCACCGGGCTAATTCTACCTGGAAACTCCCATCTTGCCTTCACGGCGCAGGTCTAATTAGCGGTCCATTGTTCCCTCTGCCGAAGGGATTGTTTGTCTAACACGATACTCCCCCCGCCCCACTCCTGGGGTCTCGGTAGCCTTCGCGTTATGAGGATATTATGGGAGCCTCAACCACCAGCTTTCTACTCCCGGCATTTCTGCCCTATTCTCCCCGCTGCTTAATCTGGATGCGGAGCAACGTCACGTTGTCTCCCGAAGTTTCCTTCGGGGTTGAGTCAGCTTTTGGGATGCAACCCCCATCAGCCTAAAACTGCAAAACGGCAAGAACAATGAACTATGTCTTTGGGTAACCCACCTAGAGAACTTCTGGGTAAAGTAAACCCCGATCAACAACAGGTGAAAAAGCCTTAGACAGTAAGCCTCTGTATGGGTAACAGATCTGTTGCTGATCGGGGTAAAAACTCGATACGTTGACTGTCTAAGGCTGTTTTCACGCAGCCATCGAATGGCCACAACGTATCGAGCCCGTTCATTTCGTCAAATCCTTTTTCACCGGAGTGAGGATTTTGTGGTAGTGATCCAGGGCAGCTTGGTATTCCTGCTCGTCCTTAGCCTCGGAGAACTTGTAACAAGCCTCCGCGTATAGGGCGTTGAAGTCAGCCATGCGACTGAACGCCTTGTCCTTAGCCTCGGTCTGTTCCTCCCAGCCGCGCAGCTTTTTGGCCGCTTCCAGCATGAGATTCACAAGAACCCAGTTGGTGTTCCCGTCCAAGGCAGCAGCCTCCAGCATCTTGATGACAGTCTTGTTGTTCATCGGCGGATGATCTTGAGACCCACTGGGTACCCTTTGGAATAGAACTGCCTAGTAGTGATCCGCACCTTAGCTTCAGAGCAAGCGCGTAAAACCCCTTGTTGGAAGAACTTCTCCGTCGTGTAGACGATGATGTACTTC
>Ga0208147_1000314_pt1 | contig 17422 bp, 31 predicted proteins | sample DEB3_08_DNA_FD_184520 | JGI IMG/M metagenome (GOLD analysis project Ga0208147, IMG submission 184520) | Aqueous microbial communities from the Delaware River and Bay under freshwater to marine salinity gradient to study organic matter... | ecosystem: Environmental > Aquatic > Marine > Coastal ... | reverse complement strand
AATAATGGAATGTTACAATTTCGTGATTTTTGCCAGTAGCCCCGTTATCTGGAATAGGATAATTGTATGTCTGGCCATCAAATTCGATTTCAACTTCGAAACCTTGCTTATCGTATTCACGCTTCGCCCACTGATTAACAACAACCTTATAATTACCTTCCTTTTTTGGTAAAGAACTCCAACAAATATTTTCAACTGGTTCTCTGGTAGTTGGAGCCCCTGCATTCATGTCAACGTCAAGCTTACCTCCAGAAGGAGAGACAATTTGTTTATTTCTAAACATAATCTCATACCCACCAGGCTCAATCAAATGTAGATCCAAATCGTCATGGTTATGCCAAGACAAGCTAACCCTTAACATTCCATCCACCTTTCCGCCAGCACTCTTAACTCTTTCCTTAATAGAATCGGTCACTTGGCCGCTGTAAGACCAAGAATAATTGTTATTCCACTTAAAAAGTGTATTTTCGGAAGGTTCTTTTGGCCCAATAAGGCTGGCAAAATTACCAAGATGATGATTCTCTAGCAAAACCTTAACCGACTTAGATTTTGGAACAATCTTATTCACAAAATCCTCAATACTTACTTGCTCTACTTTTGATAGAGATTTCGGATTAACTAATGAGTCTTTAGATATCTGCTCAAAAACATCAATCTCCTTATTGTTAAGTCTATCTACAAAAAACGCATTATTAACATTCAAGTCTCTATCGGATAGAAACCGCCGATTTAAACATCCAGTTAGTCCAAGCTCATTTAACCTGTTTTTTGCCTGTTCAACCATTTTTGGCGTAACTAATGAAGTTGGGCGCTTATAGTTCGATGGAGCCACAACTCGCTCAAACGCTGAAACAGCTTCGTCTAGTTCGCGACCTTCTGATAGGTCGTTAAGAAGCGTTCCAATGGCGCTGTTTTTGATACGTGTAACAGATTGGCCAACGGTAGTTGAAGCAGACCAACAAAAGTTGTCTTTGTGTTTGTTGTTTTTAAGTTTGTTGTACCGAACCTTAACCTTTTGGAAGGCTTCTACAATACCTTTAAATTCATTACCACGATAAAGAGATCCTTGAGAAATTAACTCCAACACGGTGTTTACCGCATCATCAGTTATTTCGTTTAATGATCTTTGTAAGACGTTTTTATTGTCGGTGGCTGTGGCTTTTTTAGGCCCAGGATCTTTATTTACGTTGGCGCTAGGAATATTTAGGTGAAAATGGTGCCAAACTAGAGATTTCTTCTTATCTACGTTTTTGTCTGTTCCGGCGCTTTGTGAGTCGGTTAGAAAAATATTGCTAATTGGCAAGGATTTGATGTATTTATCAAGAGCTTTAATTGAAGCGGAATACTCTTCGGAGTCTACCTCGATGTCCCAAAGCGTTTGCATTTCGTTATCACGAATGGTAACAATGCCCGCAAACTGCCTAATAAACGACTTACAGCAATTACAGGTATTTTCTTGCTTATACTTATCTGGAAAGGCTGAGAGGTATACGTCCCAAACCTTATCGCGGTCTACATCAACGTAAAACAACTCGGTTGCACCTTGTTGCATTTCCTTAAATCTTTGTTGAACTTTTTGCTTAATATTGCTAAACATAGTTTTGTGTTTGTTGTTAGATTAACTTTAAATATTTAAATGGTTTTGTCAACTATTTTTTTAATGTTTGGTAACTCGACCCATTCACCAACATATCCATTTTTTGTATACTCCACTCGATAATATACGGTTTTATCTTTTTTCACAATATCACCAATCCTTTGAGCTTTTTCTGCATAACTAAGATTACTGTTTTCATCCCTTTGGTCAAACCCCATTCGATTTAATTGAGCAACGCTATACCCAATTATTTCTCCCGCTTCTTTTTTGGTTTTTGCTCTGATTAGAACCGTAAATTGCCTACACCCATTACTTGATACGTGTTCTGGTGGGCATTGCGGAGCCAAACACTTATTCCTAAGTAGGTTTTAAGTTTAGACATATATTTAATATTTAATTTTCCTATCTTCGAAAATCCAGTCCGTAACCTTTTCGGCAAAACTTCTTTTATTCATTTCTTTAGTAAGGTCTGCAAGATTCGCCGATAAAGCTTGCTCTTTTGTTTCATGAACAATGGTGGATTCTGGTAATGCGAAATATTTCCCGTTTGGCCCGCACAAATCAAGTTCAGATCTCTGCGTATCACACAAGTATTTTGGACCGCCATTAACTTTACTTAATATACTAGCGCAACGATGACCCACTATCCTTTCTCTACAAAAATATTTACAATCTACACAAAACCTTTGATTTAACCGCTCTCTAGATATATGTTTTTCTGGATACATACTATTGTAATGTTACTTCTCGAAACTTCTTTTCAGCTTCAGATCTTGTTTTGCATGTGAATCCACGGTCTCCCCATTGTTCAGGAGATGGATACAACTCTCTTGGCTCAATAGTTGCGCCACCCAAAGTATAAGCCTCACCATTAACGATTGCCACCACTTCAAAATGATGAAACTTGTGCGTTTTATGTTTTCGTCGATAAATGCGCCAATCGCAAACAGGCCCAACCTTATACTTTTTGAATCCAGCCGCCTTCACTAAATCCATTGTAAAGCCAAGCTTTTCGAATGAATTAGGTAGAGGTTTGTAGGTTACAGCGTCGTTGTTTGAGCGTTCTTCCATACTGTTCTCCATGATAGTTGTGGCAGGATTTTTGTCAAGATCTTATTTTTCTGAAAATTAAAGGTTTCACCATGGCCATCAACAAACTCGTTTTGATAAGTAAGTGCGTGACATGTTTCTTCGAGAGCGGATACGAACAGCGTCCAAAATCGGTTTTCGTAAGGCTGCGTGAAGTCAAAAAGATCTGGATTGATGAAAAGCCTAACTGGTTCGCCTTTCTTGCGTTGGTATAAGGCTTTGGCTTCCTTATTTAGAGTGAAACCGATCTGGAAATCCAAATCTTGTCCGTAAAGTTTAAGAATCTCAATAATTGTAGCTTTCCAGAGTTGAGCTAAGAAGCTGTAACGCTTCATCATTGTTTTTGGGGCGTATTTTTCAGGAACGGTTTGGTGCTCCGAATCTGACAAATCTACAATAAAAGAGTTTTCCAAGGTATCACACAACTCTGCGTAAACCTGCTTAAGCTTGTCTTTAACGTCTTTTGTGTCGATGGTTTTATTTAATTCTTTTAGGACACTCAGTTTGTCAGCGTTACTAGACTGATAGCAAACAATATCTTTGCCGCCAAAGTTTTGAATGATGTTGTATGCCTCCTCGGACTTATTGCTCATATCCGCAATAAACTGAATAAACTTCTCTCTGCCAATGTAAACATACTCTCGCACTCCTGGCAACCCAAAGCTCATTTCGTCTACAGTCATTTCTGACGCCAAAACATCCAGCTTTTCCTTATATGGAGAACGCAGCCCTTCTCTATTTTGAGTTAGACACTCTCGACTCGGCGGCTTCAATTCAACAATCGCCTCTTTTTTTGAAGAAGTATACCGATAGAACGAAAAGATTCCGTTTTTCTTAACATAAATGTAGCCGTTTCCTGGACGACTTTTTACGGTACACCAGTCCCTTTCTTCTACATTAGCTGTGGGCCAAGCCATCCAATCCGTAAATTCCTCGCCATTAATGAAAACCTGACAACTATTCGAAAAATCGCACTTTTTTAGAAAATACTCCGCTGAATACACCATATCACTAACACTACCAAACTTATCGAAATACTTACAGGCAATACGTGTTCCATTAAACCATGGTTGGCCTTCCTTTAGATCATAATCGAGGACAGATCCGATAGCTAAAAGGTCTTGAGTTTGGATTTCGTAAGATTCGTGGCTAAATAGGACTAACTTTTTTGCCGCGCCAAATGCTCCAGTAGCATCATCACTCTTAATAGATCCGCCAAGGGTCAACATACCACTTAAAAGCGTTTCTTTGTCCATTCCTGAGCCGTTATCAGTAATAGAATAGCCGTCGTCTGTAAAAGTGATGTCTATTCGTGTGGCCCCGGCATCGCGAGAGTTCTGGATGATTTCGGCAGAAAGACGGAATTTGTAATCACTATATTCTTTGCAAGATTCTTCAAGGAAAAAGCGTTTGGGGATCGTAACTTGAGCCATAGGTTTTTTGTGGTTTTTTTGTTGGTTAACTAACTATGAATACCTTAAATGTTTTATCCGAAAATGTCAAATCTATCTTTAAACGTAACTTCTGCTAAATTTATAAGGACTGCAACTAGAAAACTTCGACGGCTTTAGCCTCGAAGATGAATAGTTGTCTATAATAGGTTTAGTGATCATTGTTTGTTTTAGTAAAAAGTGTAATATAAGATATGCGATACACAGCTTATAAATATAGACTGTATCCAAGTAAAAGTCAAGAGGTAATCTTATTATAAATCTTCTTTATTTTGTTTAAAAATTCTTCTTTTGTGAATTCATTCTTCATTCTATTGCACATTTTACAACATGGAACAGAGTTCCCTTCATCAAGATAACCCTTACTTGAATCAACTCTATCGACTCCATTCATTTTCACTGTATATTTTTCCATAATTTTAGATGTAAGGGTTGCTCCATACTTCTTAATATAATCGCCAGTTTTAGCATAATTTCTTTCATCTATTTCTCCGCAATAATGACATGGCAAAAATACTATTCGTAACCAATTTTCTTTGGGCAAATACCCCCTCCTCTTGTTATGACAATTTCCACGATGAGTTGTATGTTCATGTGATATAGTTACTTGCTCATATTTTCTCGATTTTAATCCACCACGTAACTTACCTTCTTTAATTAAACATCCACAACTATTATTCCAATTTAAGCTATAACCTTTTATTTCTATTTCGTTCCCGCAATCACATTTACATAACCATTTGCCACCATTATTTTTACCATTAGATGGCTCTAATTCTCTTATAACTGTTAATTTTCCATATTTTTTATTTAAGTAACTCTTTTTCATATAAGGTATTTACACCAAAAAACAATACCTTACATAAAAAATTAAATAAGTCTTAATCTTAAAAAATAGGGAATGGGATTGCCCAGCTTGTAAAGCTCATCACAAAAGAGATGAGTTAGCAGCTAAAAACATCAGACGTTTCGCTTTCTGTAAGCAAAATACTTACAATGAAATTTCGATACCGCAGGAATTGCGGAAATCCGCTAATCGTAAGATTGGCAAGAAGCCTTTGGATTGTGGCGATAGCCACAGGATGAAAAAGGAAGCGTCTACGGCTTTAGCCTAGACGTAATTCACTCAGCCACCACTCTCTTTTTGGATTTTTTGCATTTCTTGAGGTGTTATTCATGGTTGTCAGATAGGTTTTTACTATTCTTCCTCGAATAAGTTTTCTTGCCACTTTTCGGACCATGAGGTTTCTGGCACGTCAATGACGCTGGTAGTCCTTTACGCACCTTGATTTTAATTTTTGCCTTCATATTTTAATGTAATCTTTAAAAGAACCATCTTTATCTGTTACTATAATACTTTTAAATTCAAAAAATGTCAACAACGATCTACAAGACTGACATGGAAAAGCTAAATCAAACCTTTTGTTTCGGTTAATTCTAACGTTTATTAGAGTGGTTTTCTTGAAAGGAATGTTGGTTTTGTTTTTTAAATTAAGGATTGCTTTTAATTCAGAACATCGGCCTTTAAATTGAGAGATGTTTTGGCCGTTTCTATCAGTTTTTGGATTTAGGAGGTTTATGGGGCTGGTTTTAGAGTCGTTTAGCCCGATAGACAAAATCTTTCTCTTATAAACTATAAACGTAATATGAAAATTCTCTGGATGCTCCAAATTAAACATCGCCAGCGAAATTTCCTTAATTCTATTTAAATAAGACGCCGAAAGCATCCTTAAATAGTAAGAGTTCTTAAGATTTTGTCAAGAATTATCTAAATTTAGGTCGATAGGAAAGAACATTCGGCAGTCTTTAGCTTCTGTGTTACTGTTTAGATTGAGAGTTCTTGGCGAATCTGACACTATGGGGGCGTGGTAGATGGATAGCGGGGCATCGCAGTAACCCCAAGCATTCTCTCGATTTCCACAACACTCCACAAAAAATTCACAATCCTTACAAGTCACCATATTCACCTTTTCTCAATAAACAGTTTGTCTACATGCTCTTTTTGGATTTTTTCAATATACTCTTTTGCCAAATTCATTCCAACTCTAGTTCTTGGAAACGCTCCATAAATGTTAATAGAGTTCTTCTTACTAACAATCACGTAGCTTTTCTTTTTGTTTTTAATTTTTGGCATCAGATCTTGTATCCGTGTTGTGTTAATTCGGCGGCCAATCGCTCTAATAGCTCGCTTTCTGACTGTAGTTTACCATACAGATGTTTAATTTGGTTACACACACTTAAAACAACATCATCTGAAGCATTACTATCCTCTAAATAATCATGCTTACTACACAAACCATCAATCCTTTCTCCTATAAATTCAACCGATTCATTTACTATTTTGTAATCGTTTAGGATTTCCTGGATGGATCGTTTTTGTTTTGCAATCATACTGGTATAGTAATGTATTTCTACAGTAGTTCAAGAACTCTTTTTAGGTGAAAAATATACCCAAGCTCTCCATCGACATAAACCCCTTGCTCCGCCAACTTTTCTCTTCCAATTTTATCGGCAGCCTCCATCTGTTCGATGATCCAAGTTAGGTTTTCCTTGGCGAGCTTAATGTTTGAGAGGTGTTTTTCGATTGTTACCATACAAATATCTTGGATTTAAAGTAATATGAGTATTTAGATTTAATTCGTTGCAGAGAATACTAGTGGAGTGTATTAGTTGTGATTCCACGTCGCCATGAAATTTAACTGTGCAACAAGACCTATCTCGACTAATATGACTAATAAATACCGTTCTACCAAATCCACTCTCACCAATATAAACACCAGAATATTTCTTACACATATAACTATACTTGATTTACTTCTCCTTAATTATGCAGCTTTCAACCAAACCGTCAATCTCAGTCTTATACTTTTTGTAGATTTCGTTATCTGGAAGTGGAGGATTTGTGATGTCCCAATATAGTTGGTGGCTGGATTTTGTTGCTAATCTTGGCGCGTTTTGCTGTTCTTTGTAGTTTGCCGGCGGAATTACTTCTCCAGAAGGAGATTTGGCGGCCAAGTATACAAGAACTCCATTAGTTTGCACCCAAAACACCTCATCTCGGTCATACTCATCATACCTAACGTCCGAAATAATTGCGTAATCTAAACCAGAATGGTTTTTCTTAATATCTTTATGTAGTTTTTTCCAAAAATACTGACCTTTTGTGTGTTTTCTGGCTAGTTCTGCGTATTCTACTAAAAATAGCCTAAATTCAGACTTCAGATCTCTATTTTGAGTCCAAACGTTGTGGTTAAATTTCTTTAGGATTTTTTCAGTTTCCTTTCTTAGATAGAAGGCTAAAGAAAAAATTTCGCTATTAGGAATCAAATCTTTTAGGATTCGCGCCAACGTATCTTTGCCAACCGCAGCATTTCCGCTAAGTCCAATCACTTTTGGAAATTTAGACATATCAAATAGCCCTTAAATCAAAGATTGATACTGTATTCTCTTCACCTTTTGAACTTACGACTGTCACCGTCTCATAATCAACAACATCTACCACCTTACAGAAATAACCAGAACCTTCCATAACGTAGTAGTCTTTACCGATCATTGACTTCATTGCCGCATCAGCAATGGTCTTTTTTTCGCCATTTAGCTCCATTTTGTCCCTTTTGTTTGTTTGTTTTTTTAACTCAATCTGCTAACTACCAAATATATCACAATACTTACTATGTTTATTATAGAGTAATATCCAATCAAACTTGTGGAAATACTCACTAATAGAGATAACCAAACCGACACACAAACCCAGCAAGCCGCGAGCTTGGTTATCATACATGGAAATTGTTTAAATAAAAATAATCCGTAATGTAGGCTATCATCCTTGCTTTTAGCCTCAAAATACTCGTTCGCCAAGAAAAGCCTACCTAACTTAAAGAATCTTAAATACTCCGGTATCGCGGAAGTATTAAACCATACTACCATGACTAGCGCAATTAGGCAACTCAACTGCAAGATTTCAAGCATATTATACCTAATTACACTGAAAGTTAGAGGGGCGCGGCATTGCACCAACGCCCCAATGTTCCCCTACCCACAAAACACTACTTAATCACAACCTTTACACCTTGCTGATCCTTTGGAAGATTCCAGTTAATGTAAAGATAGCCGTTCTTAATTTCAGCCTCGATTGATGTCGGGTCTACATCTCCGTCTGGATAGATTTGAGCTGTCTTGATTCCAAAACTAGGATTATCGGCGTTAATATTAAATACCGGAATACCGTGAATCTTTTGGAAGTTGATATCAATATCTTCCTTGTCGTAACCTGCTACATTAATGAGTTGTTTATAGTTCTTCATAGATGTTTTTTACTAAGCAATTTTGATGCCAATTCTGTAAGTTGTTTACTGTTAAGGGTTTATGCCAACTGATATAGGAACGCTCGACGACCGGGGCCTTTTGATTGTGTGACATTTTGACTCCTTGAGACAACGCCCGCATCAACCGCCTTTCGAAGGTGGTAGTAAGCCGCTGGCTCTTTAGAGTTATTTAGATTTGCAAACAGCTTCAAGGTGAATACGCCGTCTGGAAATGTTTTTTGTGTATTTGTGTTATTCATAGTGTTAATACTTTAGTTTATTTCGATGGTTTTGTCAAATAGATTTTAATGCACGTTCGCGAATATCAGAGAGTTTGTGTTCGATTAACAACTTTCCATCTCGAAAAACCTCTCTTAATTCTCCTCCAAGCTCTTCCTCTGGCGTGCATTGATCTTTTAATACATACTCGTTATCAATTAAATCAACGCGAAGAAGCCCTTTGGCAGATTTCTTCATTCCTGTGTCAGTTTTAGGATCTTTAAAGATCTCTACACTCTTACCATTTACAGCTCCAGCCGTAGCCTTCATTGCAAAACCAGCCGAATCCCTTGTATTATATTGGTATGTATAGCTACCAATTCCAAGAACGACATTTGTAGATGTAAACTTCTTTATCTTTAATCGTTCCAAAATTTCTTCGCACCGATCTAATGTTATGCTGTCCCCGTAAATAAGACCGATGTGACTATCTAGTTGTCTATATCCTTTTTCGTTTATAGTTCCACCAAAAGTTTCCCATAAACATTCAATAGTTCCTTTATATTGAGGCGATCCAATCTCAGCTTCAGGATCTCCACAAATAATTTTAACCGGATCTCCAGAATCGGGGCGAATTACAACCCTATCCACTGGAGCGCCACCAGATCTAGACAAAATTTCATTCTTCAATCTTGGTAGAAAATTAGTTACAACTTGCCAATAATCAAACGAATCAGAAACGATTGAAACAATTCCATTTGGATAAACTTCGGTAATTAATCTTTTAAACATCTCAAATTCGGATACAGGCCCACTCATAGTCATTACGGAATGCTCTGTTGCTGGCACGCTACATCCAATTAGTTCTTGTTCAGCATTAGCTCCATAATACTCTTCCAAGAAGTCAATCGCTGGAACTGTATCTGTGCCAGTAAAGAATAGCAAATGCCCAGAACCAGTCATTGTAGCCGTTTGATAACTACTCATTCCACGAAACGAGAAATCGTGCCCCTGGAATTGAGTAAAGAAATCTAATCCACCAGTTTCATTACAATATTGATTGAACAATTTTCTATACTTTCGAGCGATTGATGCCGCTGTAGATGGAGCCCAATTAGAGCAAGAAAGGATTGTTTCTAGATAGTTTGTTAGCCAACTAAATACTGGAGACGTTTCTCTGATTGTAAAGAATGGAATTTTAGCATTTACAGCCACGCCTTCAGGTAACGCCTTAATAACAATTGGTAGATACTGTAAGTCATGAAGCGCCTCAATATGATCTACTGGAACTGAGTCCTTCCCTAGAGATGTATCTAGCCTACGTTTATATTTCGCAACCACCTCGTTTTTTGGTTTACTGAAAAATTCTTTATTAAAGGTATCAATTAAAAACCACTTAATAAAATATTGAAGTCCAAAAAATACAACCTTGTTATCATCATTTGATGTTGAAGGCATATATCTAGTGGATCTTGGAGTAAAGTTTGAATACACAGATTGAGTATTATCTGGATACTGCCTCCGATGATCAGTTTTATAGAAGTCAATTGCTGTTAATGGATTAATTTTCATTGTTTAATTATATGTTTCTGTTTTAATTTTGTCAACTATCGTTTTTCGGATTCGTTGTATCTATTTTTACTATCAATTTTGTCTAATAATTTGTTTAAAATTTCTAACGATTGTCCAAGACCAGCTCTATCGTCCAAAAGAATGTTGTAATAGATTTTTCCATCATTCCCAAATGGAAGCGTAATTGGGTTGCGATTAATAAATTCAATCTTAATACCTATCACATTATCCCAATAATTAAAAATTTCATGCCACTTTTCTTTTGCCGTTCCAGTAAAAACAACAATATAAAAACCAAGATCTCTACATCGTTTTACGGCGCTAATTGTTTCCGAGTAATCGTATCCCTTATTATGGAAATCAAATACCGAATCGTCATGATCAACGGCAATAATTAATTTTGGATGTTTCTTGTATTCCAAATATAAACGGTCTACACAAAAATCTGTGTCTGTATATGGATTTTTCATTGATTATTGTAAATTTCTTCTAAGTTTAGAATTTTAACGCGGCTATCACTACCATTATAGTAAGAGTTTGTTGTATAAATTTCATCAATACCATTATTGAATAATACGTCTAAACCTTTCGAAAAAATACCATGAGTTACATACAAAATAAATTTGCCGCAACCTTTCTTTTTACATGTAGCCGCCAACTCTATAAATGTTCTACCACCATCACAAATATCGTCAAAAACTACCACATCCGATCCATTAAAATTATCTATAAATACCTCGCTAGCAATAATATCTCCGGTTTGGAGATTTCTTAATTTATCGGCTCTAATAAACTTTTCGTGATTAAAGTATTTAGCTAGATTGTATGTTTTTTTATTACTTCCGGCGTCCGGTGAAACTATTGTTACGTTTCCGGTTAAAATTCTATTATTAAGACTTAGAAACTTGGACACTAAAGTTTCTTGAGAAATGACATTACAATTATCTAATGTGGCCGCCGTAACATCGGAATGAGGATCTACTACTGTAATAGTATTGAGCTTTAACGAGTTGACAAGTTGGCTAAATGCTTTTACGCTAAAAGCTTCTCCTTTATTACAAACTCTATCTTGTCTTGTGTATGGATAGTAACCAATATATGCATCAATAATGCTATCGTGACCAAAATTCTCTCGAATCGCATTAATATACATAACGAATTCAAGAAATGATGCTGAATCCTTAAAGGACGCAGAAATCTTAAGCCTTTTAAGGCTACAAAAACTTTTTCTAATAATTTTTACTCCAACCTCTCCACCTGGAAAAATAAAGGAATTTAGATTAAGCTCCCTAACTTCATTATCGTTAATTACTTCTAATATTTTCATAATTTTATCGTATAGAAATCTACAATATCTGTCAATTGGTGTTTTTTAAATTACTTCTCTAACTCTTCTAACAATTCTTCAAAACTATCAAAATTAAAAATTGTAATATTACCATTTAATTGATCCGCAACACACCCAGATCCATCCGAATACATTTTAAGGAAATACCAGTGAGCAAACCTTTCTGTTTTACTATTTAAGTGGTATTTTGGGGCGTGGCGAGCTTCATAAGCTTGGAGTTTTTGTTGGAGATTCATGCTTTTTTATAGTCCAAACGCCTCAATTGTATACTTAAATGGATTCCCTTCAATCTCCTTTACTACGCTCAACATTTCTGCCGCTATTTCCCTAATTTCTTTCTGCGCCGACTCTTTATTACGCAAGCTTAGAAAGTGATAAAACGATCTCCAATTAAACATAACGTCCGCTTGAATTTGACTATTGTAGGTCTTGAAATAACGAGCAGATTCCTTAGCGCGTTTGCGGCCAAGAGTAGGTTCTAGGTCTTTCAGCGCCGCATGATATAATCTATTACCAGCTTCAGTATACATCGCTAAAACATCGTACCAATTTTTTCCAGGAAAGATTTGTTTGCTATTAACGTCTAGATTATTAGATACCTCTATATTTTTCCAATCGTCAGGTAAAAAGTATTTGTCTTCCTTAAGTTCCTTATATCTAGCGGACTCTCCATTTACAGAAGTTCCAATTCGGTGTTTTATAATATGGATGTGAGAAGCTATATCGGTATCTACAAGAAAATGTAATGCCGACTTCTCAAATGGAGTATGATGACCTTCAGAGGCTAACATCTTTAATAGTTTTGGAATACGTTCTCTTTTTTCTGTAGTTACATTTCGACTTGTAGATGTCCATGCAGAACACGCATGAATTTCGTCGCTTCCATAATAACCGATTAGTTCAACTGTGTTTTTGTGGTTCATTTTTTTAAAAAATTATCTTCTAAATGCAACTCTATCTGTTTTACTTATTGTTTCTGCTAATTCGCAACATTCTTCGTAATTATAGGTGTCTGTGCATTCTATTTTGCAAATTGGACCGTAATTATCGGCCAAAATCACAAAGTAACCGCTATCTAGCCCGCGTGATATTGCTAAAAACATATGATTTACTTTTTCGCTTAAATTACTTCACAATCTTCAAACAAGTAATACCATAAAAATATAAAAAGGAGACCACCGACTTTAGTCGGGGGTATGTGACCTCGCGATTTCTATAGAGAGATTCTACATAAATCCTTGGTTCTGTCAAGTTATGGCCATTAACCGCAATATAATCCTCCGCGCCCTTTCTAGTAAAACATCCAGTCACAAATTCCCAATAATCAACATAACCAACAAGCTCACATCTTGTACTAATATACTCCCCATTTTCATACTGTTTAGTTAGTTCTTTAGATAGATCTTCTCTAATTTCTTCTCCATCAAACAGCCACACAACATCATCAGATCCTTCAACATTATAAATCCTTTTTTTTTGTTGAACAATGTAAAAAGGATGAGCGGTGCAGAGGTTGTCTTGAGTGTTGATTTCGTGGCTTAATTCTTTTAATTCTTGGATATTCATTGCGTTTTAAATCCTAGTTTTTTACATCTTTCCTTGCTAATTGGGTGACTGCATAGATCTTCAAACTCATCTTTCGTCATAAACTCTTTATACATAGCGAAATCGTCATCTCCAGATACGGCCACCATACCATTTCCATATCTAGATACGCTAACCTTATTATCTCTATAATTACCATACCAGCAATCTAAAGCGTGAATATATCTAACGTTTCTGGTCTTTTTTTGTTTTTGCGAGGGGATTTTTGGCACTTTATAGCCACATTCTTGAAGTATTCTTTTCAATACAGTATTCGTTTGCGCCTCGATAAAAACCTCTGTTATTTGATATAGATCAAGCTTACGCATCCAATAATCTAGTCTACGCTTCGCAAGATCTTTTTTGCTGGTATTGGTTTCGCGGCTAAGTGTCTTTAGATCCATATTTTTGAGCGTAAAATCTTATTCTTGCTGTTTTAGTGATTCCGTTTAATTGTGTGGCGGATGCGTGACAAATTTCGATGTTTTTATTTAGTTGATCTATTTCTGCTTCGGTTAAAGTTTTGATTTCGCCGTTACACAAGGAGCAATATCGCAATAAATGCACCGAATCGTTGTATTTTGACCAATCGATTTGTGGCTTCATGTTTTTAGTATACAATCTTATATAGTAAAATCTACAGGTTGATCTACAACTCTTGGTATACCTAACTCATCAAACGGTTTATGATTAAATTCCTCATTAAACTTTTTTACTTGGTCTTCATTCCCATAGCAATAACCGCAACCCCTCTTACCTTTACCCATGTTAACTTGTAAAACAGCTCTTTCGAAGCTAGCTAAGGTTCTTTTATAGGTTGGAAAATTTTCAAGCATAAACTAATCAAACCTATTAATTCTTTCCTTACCATCTGGATAGAAGGATACTTGAGCCGCCAACTCCTCGTCATTTAGCGCCCGAATCGCCGCTACGATCCTATTTAAGCCGCCATCGCAGATTGTGTAACCTTTCTGGATGTATTTCTGCATTCTTCGAAGTGTGTCAAGAGTGTGTTCCTTATGAATATTAGCGACAATCAATTTTTTACTATAAACGCCAATCAAAGCTTCCGCCGTTGCATAAATAACAGATCCATCGAATGCAAACTGACAGATGTTATAGTCAACATGATTAATGAAAGAGACCGGATTGTCAAGATTTCTGTAACAGATTTGGAATTTCTTACCATCCAAAACGTAATTAGTCACAATTCCATTCGTAAAAGTCGATCGGATATCTTTAAAATTGGCTACCTCAAAATCTCTTAACGCTTTTTCTGAACCAAAAACATCAAAGTCTGAAGGTTTTTCGCCAACCAAAGAGTCTCTTATAGCTCCGCCAGCTAAAAAACAACCACTATAAACCAACCTTGGTAGTTGTAATCGCAGTAATTCCGGCGCAAAAGTGGTAATGGCCGCCATATCAAGTAAAAGCCACTTCTGAAATAGCGTTCAGAAATTCACCCCACGTATCAAACTGATAGTTGATATTATCAAGAAAACAGAAGATATTTTCTCTAGGCCCCACAATCACAACATTCTTACTTTGAGCGATCGCATAACCTAATTCTACAAACATTCCGCCGCCTTTCAAGACAGTTTTTGGTTTATCTGTAAACAGGATAACTGTGTCCGACCTATCAATATCAAGCAAGTCAATCTCCGCATAATCTTTATTAAGGTCCGCAATCATTTCTGGATCTGCGTCTTTTGGAGTGTGTTCTCCATTCAACCATCGGCTGGTAACAATATACCCAAGGTTTTGTAGTTTTTCTCGGTATTCAGAGAGTTCCGAGAGGCGTTCGTATCGCGCTGCTAGATAGATTTTCTTCATTGCATTAAATTGAGCCAAGCTCTTTTTGGATTGCTTCTAATTCCATTTCTCGGCGCTGTTCGACAGAGATTAGTCCATCGAGTTGAGCTTCAAGCTTCTGGAGTTTCTTCTTTTCGTTTTGGATTTCGAGTTGCTTAATGCGCGTCTTGATGTCAGATAGCCACGCAGGAATACTATACTCCAAATGTGTGATTTTTACAGATAGGTCTAATTCTTTGGCCGCCGAAGTGATGTTGGCTTGCTTATTCTTTAGAAAAGCATAAATTTCAAGCAATTCTTCAACACTTTGGATTGTGTGGATATTTTTACGTAGTTCTTTTGAAGAACTGGTATCGTAGGCAAACGAGCAATGTGTTTGGAATGTTGGGCGCTCTTCAGTCTTGGTTAGCCTTTGTTTTTCTCGGACTAAGTTAAATAGTTCTATTACTTTTGTATCGGTTTTTTCGCTCATGAGTTTAGTGTAGGTTTTTGTTTGGGTTTTGTCAATAATTAGATTTCGTAAAGTCTACTAACCTCTTTCCTTACTCCATTCGAGTATGTAACAAACAGGTTACAGAATTTGTATTGTGAGAAGCTGTCTCTAGAGATGGTTTTATCATGGCTTGAGATGTATTCGTATCTTTTTTCTTGAATAAAGAACCGTCTTGAGTCTGAGATGTATATAGATTGATCTTTTTCGTTATAATAATGACGGTAGCCAGAAACAACCGATTCTATAAAGATTTTGTCGTTGTCTATAAATCGAAATAGCGTTGTGTTTTTGTTGTAATCTGGAGCTAATGGCGCGGGGACTAATTCAAAACTCACCGCATCCGCCGATCTGCAATCCTTCTGAAACTTTTCAAAAATCTCAGCATAATTCTCAACAACTGTATCTGAAACCTTACCTTTTAAGAACGACAAACTACTTTTGTCAATAAAGCTCTCCGACGTAGTATACTCATAACCGTTATTCCACTTAACTGTTTGCGGCGGCTTATAGAAGATGTGTAGTTTTTGCGCCAAACGTTGGCTATCGTTATTAAAGCAATACCAGTCTCTTTTTCCTAGATAAACATACTCTTCTTTATCTTTATTGAAGTATACACAACCTTCTACCAGATCCTTAACACCAATTTTTTTGTCTGTTATTTTCTTAAAATCCAACGATGATTGATAGTCTGGAGAGTGAGCTGGTAGTAAAACTAAATCCTTACCATCCCAAGAGTAAACAAACTCTCCTTCTAGCGCCTTCCCACGAACTGAATTACAGTGTTCTAAGATATAGAGAAGATTCTGAACGGAAATTTCAAATTCAAAACCTCTTGGATCAAAAATTCTGGAGTAGGTTTGGCGCATATCCCAACCTGACTTGTAGCCGCCAACCTTTTTATTGAGAACGAATCCTTCTGTAGGAACGTTACTGAACTCAAATGGCTGCATGTCGTCTCCATGCTTTCCTTTATTTTCTACCCACTCTCCATTAACGTAAGATCTACCTTTCAACGGATCTCCAGGTTTTTCAATCCAACCATTCCAGGAGTTTTCTTTTCTCCATTTCTTGCCGTCTTGAGCGATGACGTAGCCAAGCTTTTTTGAAAAGCAGTCTTCGCGCTTGTTGAAGCCGACTTTGCATTTTTTGGGGATAAATAAGGTTGTATTCATGTATTAAATCGCTAAAGTTTTCTCATTTGTTTTCCACTTAGTTTTCGGCGCTAAGAGAATAGTTCCAAATTCCTTATCCCAACCTATAGGAAGAAGCTTTACGGCATGAACCCCTTCGCCAAGATGGATCATTTGGAAAAACCTTACATTGCCGCCAACAATAATACTGAAATTTTCCAGCAACATTTCTTTGGCGTCTTTTGAGCAAACTCTAATGGTTTGATCTTGATTACCTTTTTGCGTGAAACTACTTAAGAGTTCTTGCGTTCGTGGCGTCATAAACTGGTATTGAAAGTGCGTTTGTGGAGTTGTCTTTAATTTCGATTCTTAGTCTAGCATCGCAACCACCTAATGTCAAGCCAATTAAGAAAACTATAATTAACCCAACAATAACCTCTGTATAAGACAAACTAATGTTATCCTCTGATTCTTGGTCAAATATTTTCACTTTTTTAATTTGGGGTAGAATTTTTCTGCTATACTTTGCGCTAAACTAATGTCATCAACGATGTTTTTGATGAAATCGGGGTTGGTGCATAGGTAATCCCACTGATCTTTTGTAAATTGTTTAGCAAAAGCCTGCATTTCCAGACTTGTAGGAAGTGGTTTTAACGATTCTTCCATCTTTTTTGCTAGTTATAAATTCTTAACTTACTGTTACGCCGCCAGAAGATCCGAAACCTTTTTGGCCTCTATCGGTGGCAGACAAATCTGAAGTTTCCAAAAATTCAACATCCTTATACGCCTCAAACACAATCTGCGCCGGACGATCTCCAACATT
>Ga0208147_1000312_pt1 | contig 17483 bp, 21 predicted proteins | sample DEB3_08_DNA_FD_184520 | JGI IMG/M metagenome (GOLD analysis project Ga0208147, IMG submission 184520) | Aqueous microbial communities from the Delaware River and Bay under freshwater to marine salinity gradient to study organic matter... | ecosystem: Environmental > Aquatic > Marine > Coastal ... | reverse complement strand
GCTATTGTGTAAGCCGCAAAAGGTATATATTCGACCATAGCAAAGTGTATTAACATAGGCTTTATGTACTTTTCTAATAATTCAGCGTAAGGCGTTGTTAAAGTACCTGCTATAATGTCGTCTTGTATTCTAGTTAATAGCCTAGTACCTAAATAACCCTGTATATGTATGTCCTGCGCTATCTTAATAAACTGAATAAATTTATCCGTGTCTACGTTGCCACCTAGTACGGTTAATTTTACTAGGTCGTTTCTAGTTATAAGTATTGCTTCCATTATTTTCTAAATCTAGGGTTTGACGGTAAAAAACCATTATAAGGCATGTCAACAGGTCGGGTACTTACTAAAGGATCATTTTTAACTACATAGCCGTATTTTTCAGCTTTTGCACTAGCAATAGTTTTAGCCTTCGGGCTATTTACGTCTATTCCTGAACCCTCAAAGTTTACATATACTCTTTTATTCCAACGGTGGTGACAAGAACCCCCGCCTTTATATTTCCAAATGTCGTATAAGTTTACACCTTTAGGCCCCCAACCTTCATTAACGACCTGTGTACTCATTCTTTGAATGTCCTCTTTTCTATATATTTTATTTGCGTCTGTCATTTTACGGCAAAACAAACGGCTTTTTTCAGTTGTTTCACCTGCGTAAACGTATCTAGTTAAGAATTTTAAACCGTCTATTATTTCGTCTTGTTCACTTTTTGCGTTACCTCTTGCCGTTCCTGTATTAACTAAATTAACTAGTTTGTCTTTTAAGCTTAGTTTTACTTCGTTTAAAAGCATTTCGTTCTCTTGGTCGTCGGTTTCGTAGTTTACAGGATATTCGTCTATTAGAAGCCAGTTATTTAAGTCTTCGTCTTCGCCTAGTTCTATTAACTTGTTAGCTATACTTTCGTCTTGTTTTGAAAGGTACGCTGTTTCTTCTTCTTTCTTCTTTTCCGCTTCGGTCATATAACCTGAAAACTCTAAAGGCTTTAAAGTGTCAAAATACAAGTTTAGACTAATACCGTTATAAGCTAAGATTTTGTCTATATGTTCAATAATTAGGTCTTGGTAAGGCTTTATTACTAAATTATAATACAAAATGAAGCTATTTTTTAACTCGTCTGCATTACTTCCAAAACCATTCGTACTAGATATTCCGAAAAGTAAGGGGCTTGTTACGTTGTGACCTAATAATATTTTTCGGGTACATTCTTCAGAAAGGTAAGTATAATGATCAGGTGCGTCGTTTAGTGGTATGTCGTCAACAGTTGTTTTTTTGGTTTCGTCATCGTTGAAAGAAACTATTACCCTTTTACCTTTAGAGCCTGTAAGCTTACTAATTACCTTACTTTCTACAGCATCCATTTCTTCTTCTGAGCCTACACCATTATTAAAGTTAATTACCTTAGTACCTGAAAAACCATTCTGAACCTCATTAATTAAATAGTCGCTTATCTCTTGTTCTAAAAGTGCGTAAGGTAACGAGCCTTGATAATCAACCAAAGAAAAGTACTTCATACCCACGCTATAAGGTTGAATGTATAAAATTTCTATTTCATCGTTACTAGTACCAAAAACAGGAATTCTTTTAGGTGGGTACTTTTTAATGTCTTGCCAGTTATCGGAATAATAGTAAGCTTCTATGTCGCCTTCAGCGTTGCACTTCTCAGGCCTTAATAGTTGAACTGGTATATGATAAACTTTAGCTATAGCCTTTTTGTCTTTCGTCTTTATAACCTGAAAAGCCCCTTGACCTAATAGTTTAACATCTGTTATAACTTTCTTTACACAACTTGAATTTATAAGCGTCATAAATTGAGCATATTCATTCACCTTTTTACTTGCGTCTGAACACGCTAAACCTTTGCCGTAAATAAGCTTAACAATATTGTTTATTACTGCGTTATTCGTGCTTGAATAAGTGTAACGGTCTATTAGGTACTGGTAGTAATTATTGTCGCTTCCGTATTCTGCCCAATTATTTTTTTTGCTTTCAATAATTTGGGGGCTTTCGTATTTCGCTAAATCAATTACTCTTATTTTATTCTCCATAAATTATAAATTCGTTGTTCGTTTCGTTACTCTTATAGATTGGTTGGCCGTCAGGTGTTTTATTTACGCTAAATGTCGAAGGGTTTTGGCTAGTAACGAAAAGCTTTTCACTATGTATTATTTCACCGTCTAAAAATAGGTGTAACATATAAAAGTTATTTTCTAACAAGTCTTCGTAAACGTCTATATCTATTATGCTATAATATTCGTCTTCGTAATAACTGGTAATAGAAAAACTATAGTCTTTATTTTCGACTTCACTATGAAAGACACACGTCAAACTAAACACGCTTGAACGTGGTATAAATCTTATAGTTTTAGTACCCGCTTCGGGTGTAATAATCTTCATAACTATATAAGTTACTTTCGTCTTTTTGTTTGTTTTGATTAAATTATAGTCAGAATTTTAAGCACTTTGACGAAAATATTAGAATGCGTTTTAAGGCCATTTTTAAGCGTTTTAACGCACTTTATCCCTTTTGTGGTATCTGTATATTAAAATATAAAGAAAATAAAAAACCCTTATTTTATGCGGGTTTCAGAAGTGCTTTTATTAATACTATGCAAACATAGGAAAATAAAAAAGGGGTGCGTTAAACACCCCCTAAACTATTATTATGCTGGTTTATGAAGTAACAATAGTTGCACCGCCAAACAAAGTAGCTAATGCACTTTCTGTTGAACAGTCTAGGTGATTTGCAGGGATATTTTCCATTCCTGTAAATGTCAAATTATACCCGTTAAAGTCTCCTAGTGCTGTTCCGTTTCCGATAGTACCCGCTGTCATGTCGCAACCTCTTGACAACCCCGCCAAAAAGAATTGGTTGTTTCGGTTTCTAATAACAATATGTGGCCTACCGTATGAAAGTAACTTAACTTCTTTAGTTGTTACTTCGTCTTGTTTCTTTAATTGAGCAACTAATACCTGTTCTACGTAGGTTGTACCGTTGTCTCTATTCGTTTGGATTGTCTGATCAAAGCTATTAGCCCCTTTCAACTCATACTTATAAAGATTCGTTACACCCGCAACCGCAGTAATTACGTCTTCATAACCTGCCGCAACATCATAAGTTACGTCAGTGTCGGGATCGTAGTCACCAAAGTTAATAAAGTAAATTGCGTCAATACCTGAAACTGCGTCTTTACACGCTTCTAACCTTCCATGTCCTATATCACAGCTCATTTTTAGTATTTTTTATAAGGGGCTTTTACACCCCTTTAGTTATTTAATAATTATAGTCCGTAAGTTACAACGTCTTCAAGAACTCCAACCTGTACCCCTGCCGTGTAACGCATTACAAAACGCATGTTTTGAGAACCGTCAAACTGTGACATGTCAATTAGTTTAACTTCTTGTGCGTCTGACTGTAGACCTGTACCAAAGTAAAGGTTATCTGAAGTTGTAGCAAAGATTTTGTTAGAAGCCTGTCCGTTACATACAAACAAAGAAACACCGTCGAAAGAAAGGCCTGAACCCATACCATACCACTGTGTACCTTGTGCGTTTGTACCTGCCGCACCGTATCCACCTGAACCAAACCCACCAAGCGCACGAACATAAGCACGTGCCACGTTTTGAGGAATGTAAATTTTAAGTGCTTCTTTTCCGTAAAGTGTTGACGGCAAAGCGTCTACAATAGAACCTAATTCGTCAATAACATTTGAAGCGTCAATAGTTGTACCAGTCAAAGCCTGAGCCGCAGGAACATCACCTGCAAGAACTGCCGCCGCTAAGATAGGGTTAAACCCTTCAAACTGACCTGCTCCACCTGTACCTGTGAAAAGTTGGTTTTCTGTAGCTTCTGCAACGTGTCCTAACATTCTTGCGATCATAAACTCTTGGAAGTTCGGTGGCAAAGTGTCATAAACGCTGTAACCCATTGTAATTGCGTTATAGTCGTCTCTAAAGTCTTTACGACAAAGAACCGCATTTACTTGAAGTTCCTTAGGTTCGATTGCACGGTCTGTTAGTGTAATGTCTCCTGTTGCTTCAAAATCACAAGAAGCGTCTGCAATTAGGTTAGCCGTGTCTACCTTCTTAATCGTAGAACGATATTTAACGTTAGGCATAACGGTAACCCCACCGTTTTCGATTGTGTTAGCCGAAAGAAGTGCCGCACCAATGTATTTACCTGCACTTTCTCCGCTGTAGTCTGTTGTATTTAAAAAATTTGTAGCCATTTTATGCTGTTTTTATTTATTAGTTAAAAAGTTTGTTAAATACTCGGTCAGTAGTGTTACGTTCTCTTTTTTCTTGGATCTTCATAACGTCTACTGGCTTCGTGTTTTCAGGGTTAAAAGAAATAGGCTTCGTTGCAGGTTCAGTTTCCTTTGCTGTTTCGATAGCTGACAACTTCGCTTTTAACTCATTGTTTTCGTTTTTAAGACTTTCCAAAGCTTCCATAATCTCAGCTGAAAAATGCGTTTCAGTTGAAACTGTTTCAATAGTCTTCTTTGGTTCTCTTGTCATTTCCGCAGGTGCTTCTTCAGTAGTCGCAGGTGCTTCTTCTACTTCTTCGGTTTCAGGTGTCATTGCCTTAATTTCAGCAATAATTCCTTCTTCGATCACTACTAAAATATTACCGTCTTCTAGTTCGTATTCTCCAACTGGTACAGGTACATTACCGTCAGGTGTAACTACGAAAACTTCGTAACCACTTTCGAACGCTTCAGCTTCTAAAGTAGTTTGACCGTCTACTAACATCATAGTAGCAAGTTTAACTTCTAAGCCTAAAAGCGTCTTAATTTTGTTAAGTGTGCTTGTTTCCTTTTTCATTGTTTTATTTATTAGTATAAGTTTACTTTTTTAAAGTGTTGTATTTTTGCTTATTTTAAATAAACCTCTGAATTAGAAACTTCATTTTTTAATTGATTAAAACCGCTAACGCTATTAGTGTCTAAACCTAATTCTTTTAATTGTTTTTCTAATTCCGCTACAAAACTTTTAGCTTCGTTAACTCTAATATTTAATATTCCTTTTTGATCTTTTTCTTGAACTTGTAATTTTTCTATTGCAGGTAAAATTTTATCTAGTTGCTTTTGAACATCTAAAAGACCTTTTAATTTTTTGTCAATATCCTTAACATTTGCTAATTCTACCTTTTCTTCTTTAAGTTCTACGGTTGTGCTTCCGTAAAGCTTTTTGTTAATTGTTTCTTTCATTGTTGTTTATTTATTGTTTTGTTTTACCTCTTTTTTATTACTCCGTAAGTTGCTGAAATTTCTCTTTGTGCTGTCGTTTTATTAACAGTAGAAATTACTCTATCGTTTTTATTTGGTTTAGGGCTTGTTCTGTTTTGTACAATTACCCTTTTACAATTTTCGTCAAAATTTAATATTGGTTCACTTGCCATTTTAGTTTCTGTTTACGTTAATATTTCGTGTTTGCGTTGTTTTCGTTGTCGTGCTTTCAGTTTGGTTTACTAAAGAGCCTATGCCTTGTGCGATCATTTCACCAGTGCAACACTCTTTACTATAAGTTCCGTCTTTACATAAACAAGCCCTTGTATTCGTTTTAGGGCTAGTCTTACTTACGCTTGTCTTATCCATATCTTTGAACCTGTTGTATAAAGTAAATAACGTCGTATATTGCCCCTGACGTACTAGCCTTCATTCTTACGTCTATTCCGTTTAAGACTAAATCAGTATCGGCGTAATACTGAAAGGTTAAAGCGTATTCGTGTTCTATTCCGTTGCCCTTTGGAAATACTATAACATTTTTAACCCTGCTATAAGGTGTTGTACCTGCGCTATAAAGGTAAACTTCAGCGTGTTCGTTTGAACTATCTATATAAGCTTTAAAGGCAACCGTAATTAAGAAAGTATCGTTTTTAAAGTTTGCCCTTATTTTGCTTCCGTCGTAAAAGTCAGCACCAATACCCGCTGTTAAAATACTCCCTGCATTATTAGGTATTATAAACTCGGTGTTCGTGCTAAATATGTACGGGCTACCTGCGTTATACTGGGTGTCGTCAAACCGCCCCCAACCTAGTTGCTGACCTACATTTAAGTATAGCTGTTCCCAAACTCCGTTAATACCTACATAAATAATTCCTTCGACTTCTATTACTGCGCCTTCTTCGACTTTTAGGCTTTCCAGTTCAGACGATCTTATTTGTTCTATTTGAACATTATAGTAGGTGTTTCGTGTTTGTCTAAAATTAGGCATTCTTTAACAGGTCTATAATTTGTTGTAAAATAGTTTCTTCGTCTTTTTGCTTACTCAGGTTTTCATCGTTTGAAGAAAATAAACCTTCTATTGAAAAGCCCTTAATGTCACCTGCTTTTACCTTATTCCAAATGTCTTCATTTTCGACTTTCATTGTAATTACCCAAGTTCCTACAGGTAAATCAAAACCGTAATTAGCTGACTTGTCTATTTTGCTATTTTCTACGATCCAACTTTCGACAACGTGTAAACCACCTACCTTTATTTCGTGTTCGTAGGTTGCGTTATTTTGGTTATTACGCTTTAGGAAAAGTTCGCTAGTCTTTTTAATTGTGTCCTTAGAAAAGTAAATATAATACTCACCTATTTCTTTGTCGTAGCGTAATATTTGCTTATTAGGAATAAGTGCCGCACCCATTAAAATTCTCTTTTCTTCGTCAACACTTTTTAACTCTATAAAGTGCTTATTAAGTGCTACCCAGTTTTCTTCTATTGCAGGGCTTTCTACCACTGAGACAGCGTAAACCCCCTGTGTTTCGCTTTCTTCGTTTAAGATCATTTCAACTATTCTCATAATTCTATAAGTTATTTTTTTTAAAGTGTTGCGTTTACTACTCTGTTACGGTCTAAGCTTTGTGCTGTTGTCACTTCGCCACTAACTACATAAGCTTGAACAGGTTGCCCTTGTAATTCCGCTAACTGGTTTATAGGGCTATTACCTACTATATTAAATTCAGGTGTTATGACACCACCTAAACCACCTGCGCCACCTTCTGCGCTTGGTGTACTTCCACCTTCAAAAGTTGTACTAGCTATCTTTTTAATGTTCGCAATACCTGAAGCCACGGCAATAGCCGCAAACACAGCCCCTAAAATTGGGTTAGGCGCACTAGCGAAAGCCGTTTGAGCTGACCTATAAGTGTCTATGGTAGCTTGTGCTATGTTCACCGCTTTAGAAAATTGAAAAGCCCTCTTTTGCCCTTCTTCGCTTTGTCCTGCAAACGCTTCTGAAAGGTCTAATAGTGCTTGTAAGCCACCTTGTACAGCGTCGTATTTAGCCTGTTGTAAGGCTTTGTTTTTTTCTTCTTCTTCTTTTCTATACTTGTCGTTAATCTCCGAAAGTTCTTTAGCTTGTTTTCTTTCTAGTTCCGCAACGTCTTTGCCGTATTGTTCTGCTTTCGCTATTAGATAAAAATACTTTTCATTTACAGCGTTAATTTCGTTTTGTATGTCGCTGTTAATTGCCTGTTGGTATTGTTCGTTAAAGTCTTCTTCGTCTTGTAACCTTTGCTCGTTAGCTTGTTTCATAAACTCGTCTAACTTAGCTTGTTTTTCCTCTTCTATTTTTAGTTCTTCAGAAGCATATTTAGATTTAATTTCGTTTATGTCGTTTAAACGTGCATTTTCTAATTCTTTTGTGCTTATATTAAACTTCTTAGCTTCCTTTATTAGTTCTGCGTACTTCCTCTGTACTGCGACAACTTCCCTTTCTTGGTCACTTAAAAAAGTGTCTCTGTATTCCTGTTCAGTCTGTCTTATTTTATCTAGTGCTGACTTTCGATCTGAAGCGTATTTTTCCTGTCTTGCCTTTTGCTTTTCGGCTTCTTCTTTTGCTTCTTCATCTGTTAAGTCTTTGTATCTCTTGTTTTCTTCTTTTACCGCTATGTCATACTCTTTTCTATTAGAAACAAGTTGATTATATTTCTTGCGGTCTGCGTTAATTTGTTTTTTAATGCTTTTTATTAAATCTTCGTCTTCTTCTTCGTAAGCTTTCTTTAAAACTTTTCTTCTTCTTTCAAGTTGTTTTTCTGTTAACCTTAACTGTTTCTGTCGGTTAGTTTCTTCTTCTTTTAATCTCTTTAAAGTATCCTTATGAAGCTTCTCTTCGTCTGCTCCATTTACGATTAAAAGTCTTCTTCTATTGTCCGCATTCCTTTTTAAGTTTTCCGTGTTTCTGTCAAATGCTTCATTTTGTCTATCAATACTTGCGTTTAACTTTTCGTTTTCTTCTGCCGCTTCTTTTGTTGACCCTATTAACCACGCTAACGCACCTACTAATAAACCAACACCAGTCACAATTAACAAAACAGGGTTTAACGACATAACGAAGTTTAAAACCTTCATAGCCCCTGCCGCTAACATTGAACTACCTGCCAAAAGTTTCTGACCTATAGCCGTCGAAGCTATAGCCGCCTTCAAAGCGTGAAAAACAGGTATAGTTTCTTTAATACTTTGAACACCTTGACTAATTGCCATTGCTGACTGAACCTTTAATAAGGCTTCTTCTACCGCTTCACTTTCTACACCGAAAGAACTCATTACACCCTGAGCCACTTCAAAGCCACCTGCTACACCTTGAAGCGCACCGCCCACCTTTTGCGTGGTTGTCATTGCTAGGCCGTCTAGTTGCATGTCAGTTTCTAAAATTACCTGTTTCATGCGCCCTACTTCCTGAGCCATTTCGTTAAATTCCGCTGTACCCTGTAAACCTGCGGCCGCCATTTCGTAAAGACGGTCTTCTAGTTCACCAATAGCAAAGCTTAAAGGTTGCACCCCTTCGCCTTTAACCTGTTCTAAAGTACCACCAAACTTATTTAATACCTTACCCGCTTCCGAACTGTCGTAAGCTAACTTTTGTAATTCTTCTTCTAACTTTTTAAATTCGTCTGTGCCTTCTTTTCCGCTTTGTGCTAGTTCGTCTAATTCTTTGCGTAAAGTTGCTAGGTCTTTAACACTATTACCTGTGTCTATTTCAGTCTTTATTTTGTACGTTTCCATTTCTTAGTTTTGTATTTATTTTCCCTAACTTGTTTACGCCATAAACCTTTAAAGGTTGTCGTTAGTTCGTGTTTACCTTTGGCTATTTCTACGTTCTCACTTATTCCGTAATAGTCGTAAATACTTAACATGTCTAAAATATTCTTGATCATTATGCAGGTTGTATTATTACTAGGTTTTCGGTTTCGGTGTCTCCGTTTTGATAAGTGTAAGTTACAGGTACTACATAAAATGCGTCTTTCCACCTTTCAGAAATTAATACTTTGCTGTCTTCGGTCATTATATACGCTTCACCTGTTTCTTCAGTAAATCTAAATTTCGTGTTTGTGTTCTCAGGTAAAAAGAAAGTTACCCTAGTGTCATTCGTTACAGGGCTGCTTGGTGTTGTTCCTGTTACTCCCGTTCCTGTTATGTCCCATTCTATAGTTTCGACTAGATTAGGTTTAATAATTGGTATAGCTATTGGAACGTCTGAGCCGTTATTTGTTGGCGGGGCTACATATACACCCCCTGTCTTTTTTATAGGTCTGAAATCGTTTATTAACTCTAGTGTAACTTCACCGCTTGTAAGTTCCGTTTTCATGTCGTTAATAATATATCGTTTGTCACGAATTATTACACGATCATTTAAACGAATGTTAGTTAGTATGCTAATCGGGAAAACACACACAACCCTAGTTAATCTATTTTTAGGGTTAAACAAGTTTAATAAATAGTCAGAATAATAAACCCTGTAAATGCTGTTCGTTATTTCAGTAAGTAATAGTGTGCTTAATTCCTGACCGAAATTTAAAGTATAATTTATAGACTGGTCTAAAACGTCTTGACCGAAAGGAACATAAGAAGTAACGCTGTCTATTGTTATACCATTGTTTAAATAAAATGCACTTGTAGTCAGTTCTTCGTACTGGTAAATAATAATAGGTTTTGGAACATAAGGCTTAAAGTCGGGGCTATTAGTTAAACAATAACCTACCTGTAAGTTTATGCCGTCAAACTTATTAAACATTAAATTTTCAAAGGGTACTTCTATTTTATAGTCTTCACCGTCGTAAGGAAAACTATAAAGCATGTCGCCATAGTTACGGTTAAATATATTCGTAAACTGATTATTCATAAAACTAGAACTTTCAGCGTGTTTAAACTCTATACTTTTATATAGTTTTATTCTTTCTACGTCTATATTTTCTACGGTCGTGTATTTCGTTATGTCGTAAATGTAGCCTTTGTTGTACCAGTCTTCAAGCGTCTCTATTTCAAACGTGTTTACGTCGATAGGGTAACAGGTTAAATTAAACAACTTTAGTACACCGCTGAAGAAGTCCGAAACTTTCATTTCAGGCATGTAAGAATTAAGATCCAAATAAGTGTCTGAAATTTGAGTACCGCAGTTAATTTGTACTAGTTGTAAAGGTACGCTTGAACCGTCAGGAAGTCCAATAACATAATAAGCCCTTACTATAGGTGTGTATTGTAACGGAAGCCCTGAAGTACGAACAACAAAGTTTATTGTATAGTCTACGTTACTATTTCCGTTTACTTCTAAAGCTGTGTAAGTTTGGTTACCAAAACCCGTTACAGTTGTATAAATAGCACCGTTGACATAAACGTCTATATAATATTCTACAATAAATGTACTTACGTTTGACATTATAAACTCAACTCTATACGGTAAAGCTAGACCTTGACCTGCGTACTGTTGTACTGGTATATCGTGAATGCGTAACGTGTTATTAACTAAGTCTATTTCGTTGTAATCCTGTTGGTATGGTGTCGCTGTGTCACTTAAAAAGTCTACTTCGTAACCTTGACTATAAAAACCTGCCTGTTCTTTATTCTTTAAATACAGGTAAGCGTTTGTAAATTTCTTGTCCGTTAAAAATAAGCCTTCAAATGTTATTCCGTACTGGTTTTCTATAGCTTCAAATATCGAACTAACTTTAAGCGCAGGAAATAACTCAGTAAAATCTATTGCCCCGTCAGTGGTGTCTATATTGTCTAAAGGTGTTGTAGGTTCGTTATATTGCCAAAGCCTTTGGCTTGATATAAGTGGGTAACGCACTGCGTAGTCAGTTGTGCCGTCTTCAATACGTGCCTGAACTTCTGCGCCTGTGTAGTCGTGCGTGTATGCTGAATAGTCTAAAACGTCTAGTAGGTCTTCACCGAAACGATCTTTTAAAGCCCTTATTTCACCGTAAAAAGTAATAGTATAGCTTTCTACCTTTCCGTTTTTTAGGTTCGACTTTTCAAGCTGTACTTTTCCACGTCTAAAAAAGGTTAAGTCTATTTCTATTAGTGCGTCACGTCGTAAATTAAAGTTTACTGAGCTGTTAAACTCATTGTTATAGAAGTGTTGAAATATAATATTATTATTTACACTTGCAGGAACGGTGAAACTTTGGCTAAAGTCCGTAAATACCTTAGAAATATCAGCTATATTTTGAACTGATGAATTAACGCCTATCTTTTCGTCATTAAATAACTCGACTTTTTCGCCTTCTATGTAAAGTGTTACCTGTCTTTTCATTATATAACTGAATTGATAGTATCGTAAGCAAATTCAAACTCTAAATTATAGTTAATTGTTTTCGTGTTTACAACCTTATAGCGTTCCTGTGATCGTGTCGAAAGCTTCACGGGTTTACTGTCTAATAGTATTCTTTCACTTAACATAAGTTGGCGTATTTCTTCGCCTATATACTCGCCTATAAAACCAGTGTTAACCTTTATACTTTCTATTCCGTTTAAGTTAAATTCTTTTCGTTGGCCTTCTAGTACGTCGTAAGGACTTAATTCTGACTGCATTAAATTATAAACTGTGCTTTGAGTGTTCATAATGTCATTACTAGCCTTAAAGAAAAACAACCTAGACCACGCACCGTATTTATTTACAAAGTCGCAAACTACAGGGGTGTACCTACATTCTTCTAAAGGTCTAAAATAGTACGTAGCCTTTACACTAAGTGAAGCGTTTAAAAACTCTAACTTATTGCCGTCTGCATAAAATAAAGCGTTTACTCTTGGAATGTCTACAATTTGGCCTGAACCTGTGCTAAGTGTACTTATAGCCCCAGTTTTTAAGTTAGTGTATCTTGCAAACCACCCTGTTTGATTTTCAAAGGTAATATGACCGCCCCTTAACCATTCGTCAGTTGACGGATCACCGTTAGGATCATAATGATAAAAGTAAGTGCCTTCGTCTAAGTGTTGGGGGCTTAAATCGGGGTTTGTTCCTTCGGTGTAATAGCCGTAACCGTCGTAGGCTAAATAATCCGTAGTGTCTAATAGCGTATAAATACCACTGACTAGCTTATACCTTTTAACTCTCACTTTACATACTTGGTCAGAAACTGTATTACCTATAGTGTTATAAGGTGTCTGTAAATAATTAAAGTTTAGGTATTCACGTATATAAGGGCTTATGTTAAAATAAAGCTTCGTGTTTGTCGCACTTGGTACTAACTTATTTAAAGTGTGCGTAGGGTACAGCGGAACGCTACCAGTATTATAAAGAAACAGCTGAACCATGCCGCCTTCTTGTCCTGTTTCGTCTATGTCTACAATATAGGGGCTTCGTGCGAATATACTCATATCTTTCTAAGGTTTTCTAGTTTGTCTTTTAGTATTATTTCAGTGTCTTTTAATAGTCCTTCTAGTAACTCAGTAGGTAACTCAGACCATGCCTTTTCAAAAGGTTTTGTAAAAAATAAGCTAGGCTTTATTCCTTTAATGTAAATACTTCGGGCTATCAGGTAGTTAACTGATTTTCTAGGTATAAACTTTCCTTTTGCGTCTCTAGGTGCTATACCTCGCCTTATAGTCCATTTGTCTAACTTACTTGCAGGGGGCATTTTGTCCTTATAGCTAAAAGGTGTATTATACTTCTTTTTTTTACCGCTTACCCCTAAGTCTTGAAAAGCCCCATACTCTAACATTTCAAAGGTGACGCTGTAGCCGTTACCATTTTTCTGTTGTGAACTATCTAAGCTTTTATACAGGCTTTTACTTGCATTCTTTTTTAAGCTAGTAAGGTTCTTTCGACTTTGCTTAATAACACGATCACGAAACTTCTTTAATATGTCTTCGTAGTTTTCTAACATATACTCATGTCATTTCTTAGAATAATATCTAAAGTAATTGTAACCCCTGCTAAATAGTTTTCAAAGCGTTCTGTAAATGGTTCTATAGTTGCCGTGTCCCCGCCCCAAATTTCATTATTAAACAGTTCGCCACGCCTTGCTAGTTCGTAAATTCTCATGGCCGCATTAAACTGAGTGTTTAAAACTTCCTGTTCGTTATCGTTGCCCCTGAAAATGTCTGTTACTTCGTCTTTCGATATGTCGACAATATCCATAAACAAAATACTTACGTTTGCCGTTATTACATTTCCGTTTGCCTGAAAGCTGTTAACTATAATATGAGCCAAAGGAAACAAGGTCTGTTTATAGTTGTCTATGTCGTCAAGGCTTCCAGTAGTGCAAGTTGTCGTAAACGGTTCGTTTAGTATTGCGTCTTTTAGTTTGTCTATTAAATAAAAGTAAGTTGTCATTTTCTAAGCCTTCTTTTAATTTCGTTATTTTCTAATATAATTCGTTCTTTCTCAAATGTTAGATAAGTTAAACACTGAGTAAGTGATAGTCGGGTAACTTCGTTAAACTGTTTAAGTTCTCCTTTAGCGATTGCATATATTGACTGATACCACCCCCACCGCTTGTTAAATTGAGCTTGTCCGCTAAGACTTCCTGTGGTATCGTCTTCAGTTCCTTCTCCAAATAGATCATTAAACCGTTCAATAAGTCTACGCCTAAACTCCAAAAAAAAACCTGTGCGCCTAGTACAACGTGTAAGGGTGCGGCCTTCATTACTTCAGCGTATGTTATTGAACTTTCGTAAGGTTCAATTAAGTATTCTCCTTTTTTATTCTTTTCTGTTATAGGTCTATACATTACAGCCATAGCGTTGTTCATGGTCTGCCAGTCTGAAATATAATTTTCTAGGTCTATGTATTCACCGAAAGACATTTTTTCCAAATTAGGAATGAAGCCAAACTCAACACCACCTAAAGTAAAAGTAGTCTGTAACTCATTCTTAGCTTTAAACATAAACTGAAACTTTTGTAACAGGTCGCTTACACTAGAATAACTAATATACATAACCTGAGACATAGGTATCTTACAAAAAATACTTATCATTTTACGAGCTGCTAGGTCTTCGCTGTCACCTTTGTTATAGGTCTTCATTAACAACTGGTATTGTTCTAGCGTTATGTCTTTAGTTTCGCTTGGTATAGTTATTTCTACTTCCATATTATATTAAGTTGATTATCTGATATTGTACCTTCCACGATTAGGGTTACTAGCTACCTTATAAACAAAATACCTTACAGCGTCTATACAGTGGTTATATTCGTCTTTCGGTACGCTTTTATTAGTCTTTTCAATCCACGAATAATTATTAAATTCTTTTATCATGTTCTTACTCTCAGGATCAATTATTATTCTGTATTCACTAAGTAAGCTTATTCCTGCCGTAACGCTACCTGTACCCTTTTCGGCTTCGACTATATTTAAACCCCTTTGTTTAAGTTCGCTTATTAGTCTAGGTTCTGCGCTGTCACCTACTATTAAACCTTTGCGCCCTGCATGGTCTAAGTTAAGGCCGTATAGTTCGCCTGTGTTTAAACCCTTTTCGTAAAAGCATTCTTTCAAGTATAATACTTTGTTTCGTGTATCAATAGAAACGTGTATAAGTGTACTAGGATCATTACTAAAGCCGTAGTCTTGACCGAAGCCGCTTAACTCTAGTTCTTTAAATTCTCCTAACTCCCAGTTATTAAATATTGCGCCTGTAGGTTGCGCCCTTTCGCCTGTTCCGTAAACCTTCCACCAGTAGCTATTATTTATTTTGCTTTCAATGTCTTCTATTTGTGCTTTGGTTAAATGCGGGTTATCTCTATAGGTAGAAATAAAAGGCGGGTACTTGTCTATGTAATTGTCTAGCCAGTGTTCTACAGGTAAGGCGGGGTTATAGTCTGCTATTATCTTATGTCTCGTTCTAGGTAATAACTGGTCTATGGTTTCTTCAGGAAACTGATTTGCTTCGTTTATCCATAGAATGTCCCTACTTCTACCATGTATCTTTTCAGGCGTGTCTGCTCCATAGTAGTTTATATAGTTTCCGTAAAGGTTGTATATATGGTCGGTCTTGCTATGTAACGTAGGGTTGTATAACTCGTGTTTTAGTAGAACGTCTTTAAGGTCTTTCCAAGCTGTACTTTTTAACGCTGCGTAAGTGTCACGAACTATGTCTATTTCTAGTCCTGCATTTTGATACTCCTTACATAACCATATCAAATAGTAAATAACTGAGTAGGTCTTGCCGGAACGTGTACCACCTTGTAATAAGGTCATTCTATTACTAGGCACGTTCTTTTTTAAATAAGTAAAATTCGGGTTTGCTTTACTCATCCAACCAGTCGGGCAGCTTTGTTTCAGTTACGTTTTGATCTATTTGCTGTACAGGTGCGCCATAGCCCGAATCCATTAAAGCTTTATAAGCGTTTACGTCCCCTTCTCTAGCTTTCTTTATTAGGGCTAACGTCATTAGGTCCTCTTGGCTCATCTTTTCAGTATCTCCAGTTAAAGGGTTTTTTAAATCTTGGTTAACCTCTAACCACTTACGGGCTATAGTGCTTCTATTCTTAGCCCCTTTAGGTCTTCCGTTAGGGTTTCCGCTTTCGCCTTTATTCCATGCTGGTCTTAAATTATCTTTTTTGCCCATAATCGGTGTTTTTTCGGTGTTTATTTTAATTCAAAACTCGCGGTTATTCTATGTGCCGTTCCTGCTTTTCCATATTTATTTTTACCTGCTTGAACTCTTCCAAAATGATGGCAATTCCATTTATTTGATTTCTTCAAAGCATAAATTAAACTTGGAGCGGTTGTGTTAATAGTATAACGCCATTTATCTAATTTATATATTTTCCCTACTTCATTTAATAATTTAATTCCTATTCCTGCTCCTTGATAATCAGGTAAAATAACTAATCTATGAACTCGCTTTTGTCCTATCATTCTACTAGGTTGTGCTATTACGCTAATAAACCCAGCAATCTCATCATTAACCGTAGCTATAAATACATTTGCAGCATTATTATGAGAATGACTTAAATAGTGGTGCTTAGCAAACATTTTCCAAATGCTTTTATCTCCGTAATTGAATATTTCAAATTTGATTTCTGGTCTATTTTTTTTTTGCCCTTCAAAACTTTGAAAGGTCATAGTATCGGTATTAAATACCCAGTCAGGTAATAACCAATCTTGAACATCAAAATGGCAAGTAACTGCTATAAATTTTTTATTCGTCTTTCTAATTGCTTTCTGCATAGCAAAGGAACCTATTTGAGCAACGTTTCTATCTACTACGCTTGTAAATTCATCAAATACAAATAATTCGTTTTTTTCTAATATTGCACGTGCTAAATCAACTCGCATCTTTTGTCCATTACTTAATACTGAATATGGTTTTAACCAACTTGGTGGACTTGAAAAGCCTACTGAATTAAATGCAGATGTAATTTGTTCTACACTACATTCTTTTGGCATATCGTCTAATACAGCTTCTGAATTATATTCATAAGAAGTAATATAAGCGTCTTGAAATAATTGTTTTGCTATTGTAGTTTTTCCTGTTCCGCTTTTTCCTACAATTAAACCTATTTGCCAATTATCAGGAATATCAATATCTCCTTTAAAATGTTCAACTACATTTTCAGATTGTAAATCAAATTTACCAATTACTGAAGCTACTCTAAATGTTTTAGTTGGCTTTACTTCTTTTATAATGTCAAAAGTCGGCATTCGTATCCTTGTTCAATTAATTTATTATAAGTGTTTTCTTGGTGTTCTTCGTCTTTACATACAATTTCAATTCTATATAAATTATCTATTGTACTTGACAAATCTTTTAATTCAGTTTGATCGTCTTTAAATATAGGCAAATCTAATCCCCAATTATCTAACTTTTCAATATCCCATTCATTCGCTAAACTATCCCAATCCCATTCTCCAAAACCTACGTTATCTTTAATTAAAAATTCAGCTTTTTGTTCCTCAGTCCATTCGTCTGCTATAATAACTGGTACTTCTTTAAATTTTAACTCTTTTAAGGCTTTTAAGCGCATATTACCACCAAGTACAACGTATTTATTATCTACGTCAGTAAAAACGATTAGAGGGCGTTTATTTAGCATATCAGGAAATTCTTGAATACTCTTTACAAGTTTCTTAAATTTCTCGTCTTTTATTATACGTGGGTTCTTTGGGTTTGGTTTGACCTCGTTTATATTTACTACTTTCATTTTTACCGTTTAGTGTATTCTTTAAATAGGTTTGGTTGTACGTGTAACATTAATTCTAAATCGTTTACTGAACCCTGTCTAGGTGTCCTTCCGTTTAACCTTACAAAGCCTGTAATATCTTTAAAAGCAATATACAT
>Ga0208147_1000310_pt1 | contig 17553 bp, 24 predicted proteins | sample DEB3_08_DNA_FD_184520 | JGI IMG/M metagenome (GOLD analysis project Ga0208147, IMG submission 184520) | Aqueous microbial communities from the Delaware River and Bay under freshwater to marine salinity gradient to study organic matter... | ecosystem: Environmental > Aquatic > Marine > Coastal ... | reverse complement strand
GCTGCAAGTCGCGCTTGCAAATGCAGACGACGAAGGCAAGCGGCTATCGACCGGCCTGTTGATGAAAAACGTGATCGTCACGCGCGGCAAAAAGCCGATCGGGTCAGAGGGCGAGCGGTATCTGGTACGGGTTCGCCGCAAGAGCTACAAGCGCAACGGCGCGAAGGTGACAACGCATCAGACTGCAAACCTGCTGGAGTACGGATCTTCAAAGCAAAAGCCCGAACCGTGGATTCGGCCGGCATTTGCGATGAAGGCGCCGGCCGCGATCCAGACCGCGCAAGACGAGCTTGTAAAAAGCATCAATCGGATCGCCAAGAAGCTCTTTTCAAAACGGAAGGGTAAGTGATGCTCCCGCCAGTTTTCACAACCCTGCGCGCATCGTCGGCAGTGACGAACATCGTCGGCAGCAACCCGCCGCGGGTATACCGGCATGGCCGCGCGCCGCAGGATGCAACGCGGCCGTATGTGACCTGGTTTGTCGTGTCGGCGCCGCCTGAAAATCAGTTGAGCGGGACACCGCCGGTCGATCGCGTATCGATCCAGGTGGACTGCTGGAATACCGACGACGCCGAGGTCGAAGCATTGGCGAAGGCGGTGCGCGACGCAATCGAGCCGCTCGCGCACATGACAGCTGTTCTGCTCGATGACTTCGAAGCCGAAACAAAGCTATACCGCATCGCCATGCAGTTCGACTGGTTTATCGACCGATAACCGACTCGCTTTTTTGTATCGAAGCCCGCCTTTGTGCGGGCTTTTTTCTTTTCTGAAAGGGAAATCATGACCACCGGAACCGTCAAGACTCAAGGCACCGAGTTGTTCTTTATCAACCCCGTCGACAATTCGCCCTCTGTCGTGAAACTGGTCTGCCCGACTGGTATCAGCGGCCTCGGCGGCGCGAAGGATCAGATCGAATCGACCTGTCTCGATACCACGACCGACAAGGAATTCGTCGCTGGCTTGGGAAATCCCGGCCAAGTGAGCGTGCCGTTTAACCTGATCCCGCGCGAGACGTCGCATCAAGATCTGTTCTCGCTCAAAGATGCCGGCACCGTCCTGAACTGGATGGCTTGCCTGTCGGAATCGGCGACCGATCCCACGATGGATACCGACTTCGAATTCGTCGCGCCGGCCGATCGCACCGCGCTTGCATTCAAGGCGTTCATCAGCGATGTGAATATCGACGTCGCGACGAATGAAATCGTGCGCGGTACGCTGACCTTGCAGCGTTCTGGCGTTGTCACTCCGACCTGGTACACGCCGGTTTGATGACCATGCTCGATAAAGCCTTTTTCATCAGCGATCAAATTCATGAGCGCGAAGTCACGCTCGGCGACGGCTCGGTTCACAAGTTGCACTTTAAAGAACTGACCGCCGCCGAGTTCCGAAAATTTCACCTCGCCGAGCAGTCTGGCGACGAGGATAAAAAAATCGGATCGATGGCCCGCCTCATATCCCTGAGCTTGTGCGATCCCGCCGGCAAGCTCGCCTTGACGTATGACCAGGCGATGAAGATCAAGCCTGGCGCGGCCGCCGAGATCACAAACGCAATCTTGGCGGTGAACGGGTTCGGAGCAAAGCAGGGAAACGGTTAGCCGCCAGGGGCGAAGAATGGTTCTGGCACGTTCTCGCTCTTGCTCTTGGCGGCCGCTCCATCGCGGAATGGCGCGAAACGATGACGCATGCCGAGTTCGTCGCCTGGCGCGAGTTCTACCGCGAGTTCCCGTTTGATGATCTGCATCGAATCTACCGGCCCGCGGCGATGATCGCGCAGGCTATGTCAGGCGGCGAGATTGCAGCGCGGCTCCAATGGCTGCAACCGGATCGAATGATGGCGAACTCGACCGATGCAGACATGAACACTTTGAAGGCTTTCGGCTTCACTCGGAAGGGCGATTAATATGGCCGCTGGTTCGATCATTATTGATCTCTTGATGCGCACCGGGTCATTTTCGACCGATACGAAACGCGCAGAGAAAGAGATGGCGGCGCTCCGCAAAGAGGCGGTCGCGGCCGGCGCGGCCATCGGCGCAGCGTTCTCGGGTGTGGCGATCGCCGCTGGCTACATGGTGAAGTCATCCATCGATGCGATGGATCAAATGAGCAAATTGGCGCAGCAGACCGGCACCACGGTCGAGGCGCTGTCTGCTCTGACTTATGCCGCTGATCTATCCGGCGTCAGCCAAGAAGAACTCGGCACCGCGTTCGTCAAGCTCTCGAAGAACATGTCGGAGGCGGCCTCTGGATCGAAAGAGGCAGCGAAGGGTTTCGACGCGCTCGGCATCGCGGTCGTCAATGCAGACGGCAGTCTGCGAAATGCCGATGAAGTTCTCGCGGACGTTGCCGAGAAATTCGCCGGCTACAAAGACGGCGCCGAGAAAACTGCGCTTGCGACCGAGCTATTCGGCAAGGCTGGCGCAAAGCTGATACCGCTTTTGAACAGCGGCCGCGATGGTCTGGAGGAATTGCGCGCGGAAGCGGAGCGCCTCGGGATCGTTCTGGACGGCGATACAGCGAAGGCAGCCGAGGCATTCAACGACAACATCACGCGCATGCAGGCCGCGATGCGCGGTGTTGCGACGCTGGCCGCGCGCGACCTGCTGCCGATGCTGGTCAAAATAAGCGAAGGTTTTGTCGAGATTGCCAAGAACCAGACGACCGTCGAGGTCGCCTCTGGCGTGGTGAAGGGTTCGCTCAATGCGCTGCTGAACGTGCTGCAAGCGGTCGCGGTGCTGGCCTCTGACGTTGGCTTTGTGTTCTTGGGCCTCGGCCGCCAGATCGGTGCGTTTGCTGCGCAGATGGAAGCACTGGGATTGTCCGGCGCGACGAATGCCTACACGGCCGCGATCAACATGGCGCGGGCGATCGCAAGCGGCGGCCTGGGGAAATTCTCCGCGATCAGTGATGCCGTTGGCGAGGATGCAAAACGCGCGCGCGCCGAGCTCGACGCATTCCAGGCGCGGGTTCTGTCGCTTGGCAAAACTGGCGGCCGCGGAGATCCGCGCGATTTTATGGGTTCTGGATCTGGCAAAGGCGCCGCACCGCGCCTGCCTGGCAGTGATACCGGATCGGATAAAAAGACCGACTTCGAGAAATATCTGGAGAACCTGCAAAAGCAACTGGAAAAGGTTCAAGACCTGACCATAGCCGAGCAGATCTTGACCGACCTGCGGGCTGGCCGCGTCGGCGATGTTTCGCCAGAGCAAGAAAAGATTCTTTTCGATCTCGGGACTCGCATTCAACTGACGAAGGACGCCGCAAAGGCTCTCGAAGATCTTGCCAAGCAGGAAGACCGCGAGCGGGCCGCCGAGGAACGGGGCACAGCGGCCGCAGAAGCGCGCCTGCAAGCCTTGCTTGATCAAGGGCCGGCCGCCGCTCTGGAAAAGCAGCGCGACGAGATGCTGCTGCTTGTGCAAGCCCTGGAGTCGGGCCGGATCTCGGCCGAGCAGTATCAAGACGCAGTGACCGGAATTCTGGATCTGAATCCCAAGATCGAGGAACAGAAATCACTGGTCGAGGAATTGGGCCTGACTTTTACGAGCTCGTTTGAAGACGCGATCGTCGCCGGAAAAAAATTCTCCGATGTTCTGCAAGGGCTGGCGCAGGACATTTTAAAAATCATCGTTCGGCGCAACATCACCGAGCCGCTCGCGAGCTCATTCAAGAGCGGCGGCGGCGATGGCATTTTCTCTGGAATCGGGGATTTCTTTTCGAACATCTTCGGCGGGTTCTTTGCTGATGGTGGCAACCCGCCAGTGGGGAAGGCGTCGATCGTTGGCGAGAATGGCCCGGAATGGTTCGTGCCGAACACGCCCGGAACCGTCATTCCGAATGGAGCGATGGCCGGCGGTGGCGGCATGGTCGTGAACATCATGAACAACGCACCAGGGGTGAAGGTGACGCCGACCGAGCGGCAAGAAAACGGTGTGCGACAGCTGGATATCATGATCGATCAAATCGACCAGGCTCTCGGCCAGCGCGTCGCGCGCGGCACTGGTGCGCTGACCGGCGCAATGCAGAATCGTTGGGCGCTTGGACGAGCTCGGGGGTGATGGGTGACGATTCAAACCTACCCATCGGTACTTCCGAAGCCGCTGATCGCCGGTTATCAGTACGAGACGCCCGACGCGGTGCAGCGCACCGAAAACGCCGAGGCTTATGTAGGCATGCGGCGCCGCTTTGCGCAGCGCGCCACCACGCACCGGGTGCGCTTGCTGATGACGCAAGCGGAGTTCCGCATCTTTTGCGGGTTCTGGATTCACGGCGCAAAGCGTGGGGCGGCGAAATTCACGATGACGCTCTTGACCGGCTCGGGCCTGTCCACGCGCATCGTGCGATTCATCGGCTCATATCAGGCCCAGGTCAAGGTGCCGAACTCGCTTTGGGAAGTGGCCGCCGAACTCGAGGTCGAAGCCGAAGGCGTCGTCGCGTATGAGTCGCCGGTCGCGGTCGCGCCTGGCTCTCTTTCGATCGCGCTGTCGGCGGCGAGCTCGTCGCAATCTGGCTCGACGCTCGGCGGCAACCTTTCGACCCCGACGATCACATCGAGCGTCACCGGTGGATATGCGCCGTATACCTACGCTTGGACAAAGATCAGCGGCAGCACATTCGGCCTCGCAAATGGATCACTCGCATCGACACAGGTTTTTCAATCGACAGCGACCGGCGACAGCGCGACATATACCGCTGTATATCGCCTCACCGTCACCGATCTATACGGATCGACTGCTTACGATGAATTGACGGTCACGCATGAATACGTTCAACCGTTCGCGCTGCTTTTAGAGGACGCGAGTTATTTGCTGCTTGAAAGCGGCGATCGAATCGTTCTGGAATAAAAAATGGCCGATACAAAGATAAGTGCGCTTGATGTTGTCTCTGGCCTTGATGGCACCGAGGTCGTGCCGGTATTGCAGGACGGCGCCAACGCTCGGACAACCGTACAGGCGATCGCCGACCTCGCGCCGACCGCGGCGGTCTATGCCGGCGTCTGCAATGGCCGCCTGACGCTGACGAGCGGGACGCCGGTCACGACGAGCGACGTCACCGCCGCGACGACGATCTATTTCGCACCATACAAAGGCAACCAGGTCGCGCTTTATGATGGCTCGGCTTGGGTACTGCATACGTTCACGCAGCGTTCGCTATCGGTGCCGGCGACGACCGCGACCATGTATGACGTTTTCCTTTATGACAACGCCGGCACCCTGACGCTTGAGGCGGTCGCCTGGACGAACGACACGACGCGCGCGACCGCTCTGACCACGCAAGACGGTATCTATGTCAAAACCGGCGCATTGACGCGACGATACTTGGGGTCGTTCCGAACGACTGGCGTGTCAGGACAAACAGAAGATTCGCTTGTCAAACGATATGTTTGGAATTACTACCATCGCGCAGTGCGATTAATGCGCCGTTCTGATGGCACCGATTCTTGGGTCTACAGTTCGACCTCATTTCAGCAGGCAAACGCAAACGCCGCGAACCAGCTCGATATCGTCGTTGGCGTCTCCGAGGATGGTATCAAAGTCGATGTTTATGGCACCGCGACGAGCAGCACATCGACCGCGCGCGCCGTGATTGTCGGCATCGGGGTCAACAGTACAAGCGTAAACAGCGCGTCGATCGTTGCGCAATGCGCCGCATCAAGCCTGTTTGCAAATTCGCCGACGGCATCTTATCAATTCCTTCCCGCTGTCGGTCGAACTTATCTGGCCTGGCTTGAGCGCGGCGCTGGCGTTGACACGCAGACATGGTACGGCGACGCCGGGGCACCGACGACCGTGCAGTCTGGAATTTTCGGTTCTATGCTGGCCTGACCGATGCCGATCGCATACCCAAACACGCTGCCGATCCCGCTCGCGAGCTCATATACCGTCGAGCCTTACGGGGTCACGGTGCGCGCCGAAATGGATGCCGGATCAGCACGGCAGCGCGCGCAGAATTCAACCGCTCCATATAAGGCTGCCGTTCGCTGGCTTTTCAGCGATGCAGAGCTCGCGGCCTTTGAAGCCTGGCACGATGACGATATCAGCCAGGGCGCCGACGAATTTACGATGCGCCTATTGGGCGGCGAAGGATTGGAAACGGTTACATGCCGCTTTCTGGATTCCTACAAAGTCGAGCGGGTGCAGCGGCATTGGGGTGTGACCGCGGATCTTGAGGCGCGCTTTACAGAGCTTACGCTGGCTCAATATCAATACCTTCTGAATCCGACCGGCACGCCGCTTTCGATCGCGCTCTCGGCTGCAACATCGACAGAAAGCGCGGCGCCAGGTACGGCGACATTGAGCAGTGACACGATCACCGTCACGCCGACTGGTGGCATCGAGCCGATCACCTATGCCTGGACAAAGATCAGCGGCGACACTTTTACGCTGGTCAACGGCAGCACCGCGGCATCTCAAATATTCCGCACGACTGACCCCGGCGATGAAGCGACCTATTCGGCGGTCTACCGGGTAACGGCGACCGATTGGCTCGGCAGCACTGATGCGGCAGATATAACGGTCACGCAAACATGGCTGTTTGCTGACGATGCCGATTTTGCGAGCGTGTCGCTGTTGCTGCATGGTGATGGTGCCAACGCCAGCACGACGATCACCGACAGCAGCAGCAACGCGCACACGGTCACGGTGGCAGGAAATACGCAGATCAGCACGGCACAAAAGGTATTCCGCACCGGATCAATTTATTTCGATGGCTCGGGCGATTATCTGACGCTGCCGGTGGATGCAGATTTTGAACTGCGCGCTGGAGCGTTCACGATTGAAACGCGCATTCGCTTGGCTTCAGGCGTTAGCGGCGCATGTATGTTTAGCCGCATGTCAACAACGAACGGGATTACATACGAGCAACTTTTTACAATTAACGCTGACCGGATCGACGTTTATTATGGGATTCGCGGCACAAACCAATCGGTCACGCGGCTATTCTTCCCTGCGACCATGGCATTAAACGCATGGCACACGGTCGCATTGCAGCGCGACGGTTCTGGAAATTGGGCGGTATATCTCGACGGCGTGAAAGGCACTCAATACCAGACCGCGCCGCTTGCGCTGTTGCTTGTGTTCGGTTCTGTGATTACCGGCACATATAACAACGCCGTGGATCTTGGCAGCAATTCTCTTGTGCCGACCATTGGCGGCAATTCGCAAGGGTTCTCACCGTGGAATGGCTATCTTGATGAATACCGCCTGACCAAAGGCGTCGCGCGATATGGCGCGTCTTACACGCCGGCCGCTTATCCCTTCCCGGATCATTGACAATGGCTACTCTCTCCGAAGCCTTGAAAGAGGCGTATGCGTCTGCGCCGACCGCAAAGACGATCCTGCACACGCTGGAATTTCGGCACGATTCATTCCTCGACGAGCTTGGCAACCCGACCGCGGTGCGCGTTGTTCTGGATCATGAAGACCTGACCGCAACGCTCGAAGATGATGCGCCGATGAATGCAGGCGAAGCGGTGCTTTTTCAAAAGGGACATTTCGATTTCGCTCTGCCCGAGCAATCCGACAATAGCGCGCTGCCCGAGATCGTGATCAGTGTAGACAACGCGACCCGGCTTTTGATGCCGTATCTCGACGCGGCAATCGAGGGCGGTGGCTCGATCGAAGTCACCTACCGCGCATATCTTTCTGATGATCTGACTGGCCCGGAAACCGACCCGCCGCTGACGCTGACGATCAATCAAATCGACGTCAATCTTTCGACGGTCGAGGCGCGCGCGACATTCGGCGACTTTGCGAATCGGCGCTTTCCTGGCGTGGATTATGACGCCGCAAGCTGGCCCGGATTGGCGGCACTGTGAACCATTGGGCGGCGAGTTATGTGGGCCTGCCATGGGTCAATGGCGGCCAGGGGCCGCAGGCGTTCGATTGTTGGGGTCTGGTGCGGCATGTCGAGCGTCAGCACTTCGGGATCGAGCTTCCGATCATCAGCGTCGAGGCGGCAGATCTGCGCGCCGTGATGGCGGCCTTTGATGGGCATGCCGAGCGCGCGCACTGGCGGCTTGTCGATTTCCCGCGCGATGGCGATGCCGTTCTGCTTGGCCGCGGCCGCAAAAAACATGCGGTGCATTGCGGCGTTGTCGTGGCTGGATCTGTTCTCCACGCATTACAGGGGGCCGGCGTGATTTGCCAGTCTATTCGCGAAATCCGGCGGCAATGGGGCCGCTTCGAGTTTTACAGGTATTGCGCATGACCATCGCGACCATCATCCACGCTGGAAACCCATTCCGGCCAGCCGATCGCAACGTCTTTTTAGGCTCTGGAAAGATCCGCGACCTGGCGCCGAAAACCGATCTCCCTTTTGTCTGCGTCGTGGCCGGCCAGTATGTGCTGCGCGCCGATTGGGATCGCGAAGTGCAGCCGGGCGAGGTGATCGCGTTCGTCACCGTCCCGCAGGGCGGCGGCGGTGGCGGCTCGCAGCTGTTGCAGACGGTGGCGATGATTGCGATCGCGATCTATGCAGGCCCGATTGCGACACAGTTGACCGGACTGACCGAGGGCATCGGCTTTGCCGCCACAAAGCTCGGCGTCGCGCTTGTGGGCAGCGCGCTGATCAGTTCGCTCACTCCCAAGCCTTCGCTGCCCTCGAATCTCCAGCAGGCCGCGATCGCCGCGCCGTCGCCGACATACTCGCTGCAAGCGCAAGGCAATTATGCGCGCCTTGAACAATCGATTCCGGTGCGCTATGGGCGCTCGCAATTCTTCCCCGACATTGGGGCGCCGCCTTATTCGACCTTTCAGAACGAAGATCAATTTCTGCATGAGGTCTTTGTCATTGGGCAAGGCGAGTATGCGGTCGAAGCGATCAAGATCGAGGACACGCCGATCGGGAATTTCTCCGAGGTTGTTTACGAGCTCGTCAATCCTGGCGCCTCGGTCACGCTCTTTGAGACGAACATCGTTTCATCGCCCGAGGTCAGCGGGCAAGAGCTTTTAGAGCCAGCGGGATCTGTGACTCAATGGAGCGTGGCGGTCGTTGCGATCGCATCGGGAAGCCAGTGCGACCAGATTAGCGTCGATGTCGCTTGCCCGCGCGGCCTGTTTTATGCACAAGACGATGGCACATTGATCGATTCCACGGTCGAATGGACGGTGCAGGCCCGAACGATCGATAACTTCGGCAATGCGACCGGCTCATGGACAACGATCGGCACCGAGACGCTCACCGAGAACGTCACCAATGCGCTGCGCCGCTCTTACGATTACACCGTGACCGCTGGCCGGTATGAGGTCAGGGTAGGGCGCACGAATGCAAAGGACACATCGAGCCGCGCCGGCAATGATTTGAACTGGATCGGCCTGCGCGCGCGCCTCACGACCGCCGCAATCAATTCGACGACCTGCACCCTGCTGGCGGTCAAGATCCGCGTGACGAACAACATCGCAGGCAATTCAGCCCGGCGCGTGAACGTGCTGGCGACGCGTAAATTGCCGACCTGGACGCCGACCGGGGGCTGGAGCGCAAACACATCGACCCGTTCGATCGCCTGGGCCTTCGCCGATATCGTGCGCAATACGGTTTACGGTGCGGGTAAAGCCGATGCGCGCCTCGCCCTGCAAGATCTGTATGACCTCGACCAGATATTTTTGACGCGCGGCGATTACTTCGACGCATCGTTCGACAATTCGCTGGTGATATGGGAGGCGCTGCAAAAGGTGGCCGGCGCTGGCCGCGCTGCCGCGGTGATGAATTGGGGCATCGTGACCATGGTGCGCGATTCGCAGCAGACCGTCCCGGTCGCGCTGTTCTCAAATCGCAACATCGTCAAGGGTTCGTTTCAAATGACGTATCTCGTCGAGACGGACGAAAGCCCGGACGGGATCGTCGCCGAGTATTTCGACAATCAGATCTGGCGGCCGCTGCGCGTGACCGGCATGCCCTCTGGCGGCCCGAGCGAACCGACAAAGCCGCAGAAGGTGCAATTCTTCGGCATCACTGGCGCCTTGCATGCGCAGCGCGAAGCCCTTTACATGGCCGAAGACAACCGCCGCCGCCGCAAGCCTTTTTCCTTCGATACGGAAATGGAAGGCTTGATCTTGCGCTTCGGCGACATGTTCGGCATCTGTCATGACCTGGCCGATTGGGGCCAATCTGGCGAAGTGCTGGCGGTGGAGTTGCTCTCCGACGATCTCACGCGCCTGACGGTTTCAGAATTGCCGGTGTGGACTGCGGCGACCGCGCACTATATCTCCCTAGTGCGCAAGAATGGCAGCGTCAGCGGCCCTTATGTCGCGACCGCCGGGCCTGATCCTTATCAGATCGATATAGAAAATCAAACAATCGATTTTGATATCAATGCCGGTATCGATTATGAGCGCACCCGCTACTGCTTCGGCGAAGTCAGCTACCAGGCCGCCAAAGTCACCGGCATTCGGCCTGCATCAAAGACCCGCGTCACGGTCTACGCTGTGAACGAGGACGACCGTGTGCATGACGCCGATGCGGCTTTCTTTGCTGATGGCAGTGGCTCGGCGCCGGAAGTCGATTCGACAACCTTCTACATCAACGAAACGACAACGAATGTCTCGTTGTTCACTCTGGCCGGCTCGCCCGCGGTCGCTGGTTCTTATACGTTCGTGGTGAATGCCGGCGTGGTCGTGGGCGGCAATGGCGCCGATGCGCTGGTCACTGGCGTATTTCCGGCTGGCTCGACGATCTCCCTTATCAACAATGGCACCGTGGTCGGATATGGCGGCGATGGCGGCGATGGTGATCCGTGGATCTTCCCCTATGGCCCTGCCGCCTTGCCGACCTCGGGCGGGAATGCGATCCGCGTCGATTACGATATTTCGATCACCAACAACGGCACGATTGGCGGTGGTGGCGGCGGTGGTGTCGGCGGCTCTTTCGTCGGGCCTGGCGGTGGTGGCAACGCATGCGGCGGCGGTGGCGGTGGCGGTGCTGGCTATGTGCCAGGGGCGGGCGGTCTTTACCTGGGCGGCTCTGACTTCATCATCGGGACGCATGGGACGCCAGGATCGGTCGGTACGCTCACGACCGGCGGCAGCGGCGGCACATATATGACGTACACCGATCTGGACGCTGGCACGACTGGATTCGGCGAGGCTGGATTTGCTGGCGGCAATCTCGGTGCGAATGGCGAAGGCGGCAGCGATGCCGGCGCGGCCGGCCTGGCGCTCTATTCGAACACCGGAACGCACACAGTAACGCTGACCGGCAATGCGGTCATCGGCAGCACATCAGGCGTCACGGTGGTTTGATTTTTCGGCAGTCAATCTTTTGCCCGCTTCGGCGGGCTTTTTCTTTTGGAGCTCAATCCATGCGTGTCGCTTCGCGGTTCTTGTTGCCTTTGGAGATATTCCTCGGGCTTTTGTCGATTTCATGGGGGGTTTCTGCCCTGTTCATGAACGGCGCACTGCACTCGATCTTGGAATCGATCAAGGTCGATCGTGAATATGGTGGCGTGATGATCGTCGTCGGCTCGTGGATGATGCTCGTCGGCCTTACCGAATGGATCGCAGGGTATCGATGGTGTGAGAAATATTTGCATGTCGCCGTGTCTTGCCGCGCCGCCGCTGCTTTTGTGACTTGCCTGGCGTGGTCATACAACGGGTATTTGTTTTGGACTATCGGCCTGCATCACACGGCCGCCGCTCTCGTAATACAGACACCGATGGTCATCGGCGCTTGCGTTTTTATCTACATCGAAAACTTGAAAGTCAGATATGCCCTCGATGCTCGCTACTCAACGCCGAACCTGCATTTCCATCGCTGACTTGTTTCTGTTTGCTGTCCTGGTGCCGATCTCGGCCCAGGCGGCCGCGGAGCAAGTCGCACACGCTGAATTTTTTCCGGCCTCGATTCTCACGACGATTTATGTCGTCGGGTTCTCCCTGCTTGGCTGGATCGCCGCCGCGCTGCCAAGCCTGGCGCGATGGGTCGAAGGCGATTTAAAGACCCGCCTGATCGTCGTGCAGGGCATCGGTGCATCGCTGCTGGCCGGCGCGCTGGCGTTTCTCGGTGTGCGCGTGGTGGGGCAATCAGATCTGGCTGGATTCATCGCTGCCGGTACAGCTGCATTTGCCGGCAAACAATGGATTTTGAATCGCGCAGGCATGAAAGGCGATCCCGAATGAGTGCAGACCAACTTGCCGAGATGCTTGATATCCCATTTTCGCTGGCCGACAAATGGGCGAGTCCACTATCGCAAGCGATGGAGGAATTCAACATCGACACGCCGCAACGCCAGGCCGCGTTTATTGCGCAAGTCGGCCACGAATCAGGCCGGCTTCGCTATGTCCGCGAGATCTGGGGGCCGACCCCGGCCCAGGCTCGATACGAGGGCCGCGCCGACCTGGGCAACATCCAGCCGGGCGACGGCAAGCGGTTCATGGGTCGCGGTCTGATCCAGATCACCGGGCGAACGAATTATTACCAATGTGGCGCCGCCCTGGGCCTGCCGCTCACGATGCAGCCAGAACTGCTGGAATGGCCGATCAACGCGGCGCGCTCCGCTGCGTGGTTTTGGGATGCCCGCGGCCTGAATCGCTTCGCTGATGCTGGAGACTTTTTTACGCTGACGAAGCGTATCAACGGTGGGACAAACGGGCTGGCCGACCGGGAAGAACTTTGGGCGGCGGCAAAGCTCTGCCTGGGGGTCGCTGATGCCTAGCCTACAAATGATTCTTGCGGCAATCGTCTGCGCTGGCTTGACCTTTATCGCGGGCCTGGCGGGCGGCGTGAAGTACGAGCGCGGCCAAGAAGCGAAGCGCGCCATCGTCGCGGAGCAGGCCCGCGCGCGTGTCCTGATGCGCGCAATCGAAGACCGCGACGCCGAGCGGATCAAAGCCGATCAAATCGTGCGAAAGGTTGGGGAAAAGTATGCAAGCGAATTGGATCAAGTGCGCGCTGCTCGCGATGCTGCTGTCGGCCTGCGGGTCGATGCAGCCATCTGCCGACCCGATGACACTGCCGCCGCCGCCCAAGCCGCAGGTGCCGGAAAGCCTGATGCGCCCGCTCCCGGAACAGTTGCACTTCCTGAATCAGTTGCGCGCCATCTTTTCGACCTCGCCAAACGAGCTGATGAAGTGACCGCACAGGCGCGCGCGCTGCAGGATTGGGCGCGGCAGAATGGATTCGCTGGTCCACCATAGGGGATTTGCCATGCGCGCTTACCTTGCAGCTTCCTGCCTCGCCCTGGCCCTGCTGCCGGTAGCATCGCCTGCCGACAATGACGGGCAAATAGCCGCTCAATGCCCCGACGGCTGCGCGATCCTGACGCCCAAGACCCTTGCCGCCCTTGCCGCCGAGTTTTCCTCTATGCAGGCGGAAATCAACCGGCTCAAGGCGCTGCGTCCGGTCAACTGCTCCTAATCGAGCTGGTCCGCAATATCCGCCGCGCTCTCGTTGTAGTACGTCTGCAGCTGGCGAATATCGGCATGCCCGAGCATTCTGGCAAGGGCCAGAACGTGCATTTTCTTTGCCAGCCTGGTCGCCGCTTCGTGCCGCGAGTCGTGAAAATTTAAACCATCAATGCCCGCCGCCCGGACCAGCTTACGGAAATTCGCATCCTTCTGGCGCTGATCCATCCCCCAGACAGGATCGAGGCCAAGCGCCATTACAGACCGCAGAATCGCCCGGGCCTTGAGCGACAGGGCAACGTCCCTTCGCTTGCTCTTGCGCTCTCCTGGCTGCGTACCCGGAATATGAACGTGCTTTTCGTGGACGTTCGCCCGCGTCATGGCGCAAATCTCTCCGCCTCGCATGCCTGTCTCGATGGCAAATTCAAACGCCAGCAAAGCCCGATGGCTGATCGTGTGAGCATCTTGGCTCGACGCCTGCCGCAGTCGGGCAATCTCGTCATCGGTAACTCGCCGGTCGCGTGGTTCGTTGTCTTTTGGTAGGGCGGTATCGGTAAACGGGTTCGATAACGCCCACTTCCATTCCTTGACCGCGACCTTGAGGCAATTTGACAAGAGGACGGCATCCCTTCGCCAAGTCCCGCCGCTGGTCACTTTCAGACGCCTATCCCGCAATTCAGATGTGTGCCTGGCCGAAAGTTCATCAAGCCGCACTAAGGCTATCGGATCTCGGGCATAGAAGGCGAGGCGCGTCTGCTCCCATTTCACACCCGCTTTTTTGGTGCTGACTTCCTCGGCGTACCGTTCAAAGGCATCACGCACAATTCGCGTCGAAAATGACCCAGATTGCATCCTGCGCTCGGCATCGACCGACCATGCCACCGCCTCGGCTTTCGTCAAGCACACTTTGCTGCCGCGCTGACCATTGACAAACACCTCGACGCGCCACCGCTTGCCGACCTTTCTTATTGACGCCATCGCCCGCTCCCTGTGCGTAATTCCGTGCGTAATTTGTGCGTAGTGCCTGCGATCTTTTGCGGGCCTTTGCGAGACAGCACAGAGTATAAGCGGGGAAATGCGTCCCTGTGGTGGTCCCTCCGACAGGAATCGAAGCCTAGCGTTTATGCGGCTCTCCGGGGATTGTGCGTAATTTATGCGGACTGCAAATTTTTAGCCGTCCACTCGCGGACTTCGCTGGCGCTCCATACGGGCCGCGACCGCCCGGTGATTGTGGGGTAATGGTGCCGCGCCGGAAAGCCAACTTGGGGCGCAATGCGCTCCACAAATTGCCTTTGCGTGCAGCGAAACCATGCGGCGCAATCGTCGCTGTTCCATAGTTCGGTCATGACTTCCTCATTTTCCGATATGCGGCGATTAAATTTCTGCGAAGCGCCGCTTTACGGTCAAGGCGCGCATAAATCTCGGCAGGATCGCTAACATCTATAGTAGCCATGATGTCGTTGTAAACATGATTTCGGATTGACGTTTTGAATGTGCTTGGAGCGAACTTTAATACTTGCGGGTATTGAATTTCGATGTACGCGACCAATTCCTTGCCAATGTCCATCGCCATCGCCTTGACCAGTTCCAACGGCAGGGCATCGTCGTCATGCTTAATTTCGGCAAGGTCGGCGCGGGTCATTAGTTTGTCGGTCATTCTCTCCCCCTCGCCCGAATCGCATCAACCATCCGTTGCGCGACATTATCCGACTCGGCAAGACCGTAGATAATCGTGCATGCCGCCTCACTGTTTGCGCTTTCGACGCGCTTGCACAATTTTTCAAGATCGCCAATATGCCCTTGGAAAAAGTCGCCTATCGGGCTGACGTAAACGCCGGTCTCGCAGCAGAGTTGGATTAGATCGTCGCGGGTCATGCCTCGCCCCTTACGCGAATTGCAGAGGCAATACTTTTCGCGGTAATTGAATTTGCCGCGTAATAGTCGGCTTTTTTGGCGCATGCCTCCCGCTCGGCGGCAGCAACAAGGGCGGCAAAATCCTCTAAAAAACTAAGGTTGATTGTCTGCTGCCGTACATCGACACCTGCCTGTATTGCCCATCGCATAACGTCATCGCTGGTCATGATTTGCACCGCGCCTTCCTGCCCTGCGCAATGTCTTTCAGAATCTCCATACGCTCATGCGGGATCGGCTCGCCCATAAACGTCTGCGGCGGCGGGTTCACCTTGCCCCATTCGGCCTTGTACTCGTCCAGCAATTCGGCTGCCGCATTCCAGTGGCCGTTAGAATCAACAAGCATGCACTCAAGCATAAAAGCAAGTCGCGACGCAAAAACACTGTCAATGGCATCGCACCGCTTGCACAGCATTCCGCATTGATTGCATTCCGGCCCGCATTTTGGAAACATCGCGTCAAACATGCTCATGACCGTTCCTTTATGCCGTGCGCGGCTTCGACGATGCAAACCCACTTCTTGACTGTCTCAAACGTCCATGCTTCTTTGCACATTGATTTAATCCATTCATCCGTTAGCGGCTGCTGCCGCTGCTGGTGCGCAGCAAGCCACTCGCCCATCATCTTGCCAACATCGGCCCACGAATCAGCATGCCGCTCGATTAGGTGCCATGCTTGTGCGCCGTCGAGCTTTGACCATTCTTGCGAATTGTCGGGGATTGTTGCTGGCGGCTGCGGTGCGGGCGCATGACCGTACAAAGCCAGCCCCGTTGTCAGCACCAGCGCCGGGTCAAGCGGCTCGATGACGCATTGTCCATTGAAGTAGCCGGTGACGCGGGCTATCGGCTCGGCCCGCTCTGCCTTTTTGTTGTAGTTTGCAGCCATCGAAGCGTAGACAGCCTGATTCTCTGGGCTTGCGGCTTTCATTGGCACCCATTGGGTAGGCTCGGCCTGCTCTGCCGCCCCGATGGCGGTGCGGAGGGCAGTGATGGCATCGACCGTGTAGCCTTTTTGCATGTGTGGATATTGCGTGGCATGCAATTCCATCGCTTCAAGCGCCTGTTTCATTGCTTCGATGCTCATGATTTCCCCTTGGCAATCCCGCGCCATGGCAAATTCTGGGTATAAGACGGCGAATCGTAATAAGCGGCAAATTCTTTATCGAATGAGCCTGGGCACCAGAAGCGGCCATTCCAGAGGCAGAACAGTGGGCTAAGTGGGACGTTTTTGTAGCGGCGCTCGTAAACTCCAATCCGCACCGGCTTTATTTTTGCCGGATACCACTTAGTCTTTTTCATTTTTTCACCCGCTGCGGGCAATTTCCCCAATTGTGTTCGGGGCTTCCGCAATGAGTGCATGCGCGGGTCGGGTCAAGCGGCGTGTAGGTCATGTCATCCCCTTAGTCGAATTCGATACCGTGTTCAGTCGCGGCATACGCCTGAACCTGTGTGATAAACGTAGCCATTGCTTTCACTCCAATGCGGCCACGCGCTATTGACTGCCGACGCAAAACGATTTCACCGGACGGGGTAACAATTTCGGTTGCCGGTAGAAAGCGTGAGGCTAATTCTTCGTGCCATGCCTCTTTGGAAAACAGTCGCCCGTCTACCCATGCTTCTTCGGATAGCCGCTTGATTGCTACGCCGAAATAGAATGAAATCTGCTCGTCTAGCCGGTCGCGTTCATCTTCGGTAACGATCACGCGCAGGGGCGTTTTGCGGTCACAGTAGGCCGCTGCATTGGCTTTGATGAATTGCCACAAGCCGCCTGCAATTTCGGGCTTGGATAGGACGAACTCGCGGTAGAGCGATTCGCTCATGCGGCCTCCCACAAAAGTTTCTGACCGCGCAAAGCGGCGTCCGTATCAATTCGTGGGCGGCTTTTAACATTCCAATTGCCGCCACCGCGCAGGCCAATCAAGCGCCATCCGGTTGCGCGTAACGATGCGCCGCCTTCTTCGGGTAACGTATAAGTAATAAGGCGGCGGTAGCCCATTGCCTTTGCTGCCCGCCATGCCGCGCCGTATAGCATTGAGCAAGCGTTATGCGTCCCATCGGTACAGCAACGATTGACCTCCAGTGTGTAGCCATCATCGGACATGCGGGCAACAGGCCGACCAATAATTGCAACGCCAACAATTTGCGCGTCAATTACAGCTGCAATGCAGAACTTTGCGCCGGGCACAGGTTTATGATGGCGATGATGCAAAGAAACAAACGCATTTGCTTCTGCCAATGAGATTGGAGACAAGGCTAAAGTCATGCCCGCCATCCGATCCAAACCGAATTCCGCAGCAGTTCTTCATGCTCCG
>Ga0208147_1000309_pt1 | contig 17558 bp, 34 predicted proteins | sample DEB3_08_DNA_FD_184520 | JGI IMG/M metagenome (GOLD analysis project Ga0208147, IMG submission 184520) | Aqueous microbial communities from the Delaware River and Bay under freshwater to marine salinity gradient to study organic matter... | ecosystem: Environmental > Aquatic > Marine > Coastal ... | reverse complement strand
TTCGGAGCCATGCCGTCGCTTTGCGCTGACCAGACTTAAACGGATAGAGGCAAACAACGCAGTTCTTTCCGCTACCACCAGGCTCTAGTCTTAGCCCACCTTCCCCGCTTTGGTTCGCTCGTGTAACGGGGTTATTTAAGCATCAACCACCGACGTTCCGCATTGATGCCGATCCAATGAAAAAACCCTTTACGGCGGGGTTCAGGTCGTGGCTAGGAGAAGCGCAAGCAAAGTAAAGTCGCTTTCCTGACCAAAACCCCTGCGTAAAGGGTTTTACTTTGCTCGCACTCCGCCACAGAGCGACCTGTTTTTCACAGGCACAGCAATGCTAAAACACGCATTTGAAAATGTCAACGTATTTCCGTCATTTCATATCACTTCATTTCATTTCATTTCATATCAGAGGCTTTACCCTCCCTTCAAGGGTGGCTTCAAGGGTGGCTTCAAGGGTGGCTTCAAGGGTGGTTTTTCACGGGTTAGCGAGGGGGTGAAAAAACTATCAGTTTAAATGGTCAAAAATAATCTTTTTTATAGTCTATTGATTATTAAGCGAAAATAGTTGTTGACATACTGTTAAACACGCTTCAAAATGTCTCCACGGTCGAAACCTGAAGACCGGATGAAAAACAGGAGACAACATGAATTGTAATTGTGCTGTTTACAAGTTCCCGCACCGTCCTGGTAGCGGTGGATGCAAGATTCCCAAGTGTTCAGAGTGTGAATTTGGTCGCGTAGAAAAAGACCCGTTCGGAACGGGCGATAAACGATACACCGAAATTCACTGTTTAGCACTGAAATGCCCGTGGGGGAAGGAATGACTGACAAACAAGCAACAGCTCTCGGTAGTTTCTGCGGATTGGCTCAATACATCAAGGACAACCCGAACGCTATCTACTGGACTAGCAATTTCATTCAAGAACGAATGATTCAAATCTTAAACGACTACAAGGAAGAACAATGCAAGCAATCGCAGCAGCACTCGTAAAAGCCCAAAAAGAGTTCGGGCCAGCACTTAAAACCGCGACTAATCCACACTTCCGGTCTAAGTATGCGGCTCTGGATGCCTGTGTCGAAGCAGTAATTGACGCTTTGAACAATAACGGTATCTTCCTGATGCAATACACTCATCCTTGTGAAGACGGGGTTATTGTAGAGACAATGTTTATACATGAGTCTGGAGAGCATATGTCCGGCGGTCGTTTGCACGTTCCAGCTTCTAAGCAAGACCCGCAGGGCTACGGATCGGCTCTGACCTACGCTCGTCGTTACTCACTTCAAGCGGCCTGTGGTATCGCCCCTGAAGACGATGACGGTAACGCTGCTTCCAAGCCCAAACCGGAACCCAAGAAACCCGCTGCTGGAACTAGGGATAAAGAGACTTTGACGTTTGTTTTAGAGCTTTGCGAAAACTTGGCGGAAGTGCAAGAAGCATGGACAAAAATGACCCCCGATGAACGTCTGTTAGTAAATGACGTTAAAGACAAACTCAAGGCGACTCTCAAATGAGGGAAAAAAACGAACTCCAGGGGACTGGACAATGGCACTCAGAACGCACGGGGAAGCTCACAGCTTCTCGGATGAACGATGCCATGTCCTTCCTCAAGGGGAAGGCAGGGAAGGCTCCAGAGGAGTCTTCTAAGAGGTATGAATTGAAGAAGGAAATCCTTTTAGAAAGACTTACAAATAACATCGTTTCAAAGTATGTAAATGATGCGATGCAACATGGAATTGAGACAGAGCCATTGGCGAAGGAGACTTTTGAACAAAAGACAGGTATTCTTATTGAAGACGTAGGGTTTGTGAATCATCCTGTTATTGATAACTTTGGTTGTTCTCCAGATGGTTTTACGTCAGACGGTGGGTTGATTGAAGTTAAATGTCCTACAGAAAAGACGATGTTGGAATACATTTTAAAAGATGAGATTCCAGAGAATCACAAGAAGCAGATGTGCGTTCAGGCTTTGTGTACCAAACGAGACTTCATTCACTTTGTTGCGTTTGATAACAGACTACCTGAAGACATGCAGTTGTTTCACAAGATTTACACTCCAACAAAGGAGGAATTGAAGGAAGTAGAGTTAGCTGCGATCCAGTTCTTAGATGAAGTAGACGAGATGTTTTTCAAATTGACGCATAAATAGGAGTTTATATGGCATACGAAATGAAACCAGGCGAAGGTTCTGCTTTTCTCAACGAGAAAAAGGAGGACTGGCACGCAGACTTCCGAGGTAAAGTTGTTCTCCCAGACGGTAAGGTTTGTTATTTGGATGTTTATAAAAAGACCGACCGTAACGGAAACCCGTTCGTGCGTATGAAGATCGGGAAAGAAGTTCAAGGCCGCGGTGAGGCTCCTCCTGCGAAGGATAACGGTTCAATATTGACTATGAAAGATGAAATCCCTTGGTGAGCAATGAGATGAAAATCAACATTTGTGCGGATGTATTGCAAGATTTACTTGAAGCAGTAGAAGCCGCTATCCAAGCTGGTGATTGGAAGGTTGATGGTGCTTGTGACCCTGATTTAGCTATCAGACGAGCAAAAGAAACCTTGGCGCGGCCAGAGCAAGATCGCACATGGGTTGGGCTGACGGATGCTGAGATGGCTGAAATATGGGAAAACAGCGGTTGGTATGTTTCTATGTTTAAAGCCATCGAAGCCAAACTCAAGGAGAAGAACACATGACAGACCTAAGCAAAGCAAAGGCTTACACTAAACCTGGAGCTATCGTTCCGGTAAACATTCAAACCACTCAGTTATTGGTAGAAGCACTACGCAAAGCACCTGAGATGAGAACCGACAGACTGAGAGACTATCTAAAAGTTTTGTGTCAGGAGATCGAAACCGCAGCGTCTATGATCGAAGACAAAACTGTTTCGGAGTATCTTAAAAAACTTTCCGAGACTTACAAAGGCAAACTTTATGAATGAGAAACTTCAAAAGTCTTTGAGTTATCTAAAGAGCCGGAATATCTACATTTTAGATAATGTATTTAAACCTACTAACTCGGCCTCTACGGATGTTTCTGTTACGTTCGCCAGGTATCGCAGGGATGTATTGGATCAACCATTTCCTGCGGTTATTAGGAAGCGTAAATCTTAAGTCTGCGGAGGTGATTAAATGATTACCCCTGAGCAACTACGAAACTCAGCGCGGTTCGGCACACCGCTTCGGCCTGAAACATTGGAGTGGTTGGCGAATCAGCTTGAACGCGCCGAAGCTCTTGAGAAAGAAAATGACGCGCTGATTGCCGGACTACGGGAAATTGCAACTTGCGAATCAAAGGTAAAAGGCGACGTTGTTGATATTGCTAAATCAATTTTATGGAAGTATGACAGATGACCGCCGCAAAACTGCGCGAACTGGAAGCGAAGGCGACGAAAGGGCCGTGGTATTGCGCCGATTGGACGGAAGATGACGGCCCCAATAAAACGACGATTGAGGCGCACTCTAAGGAAGTTTTAAGCGCAGGACAGTCAAGTATTTGGCCTTATGGGATACAAAAAACATGCGTTGCAAAAACTTTTGAGGGATGTAACCCGTTACCTGATGCCGAGCTAATCGCATACCTCCGCAACCACGCGCAGGACTTCATCAAGCTGATTGAGGCGGCGAAAAGGCATTGCGTTAAACGGATGCTGGATGATGACCATGAGTTACGCCAAGCCCTTGCCGCGTTCAAGGAGAAATTGTGATTACTTTTAAAAATGTCGGAACGCAAACAGAAACAAGCATCACCGTTGATAGTGACGCCAATCTAGGCGTGGTTGTTGATGCCTTTATTAACTTCCTGCGCTGTTCCGGGTATGAATGTGATGCTCAGTCGATCAAGGATTTGCTGGAGGAGCAACCATGAAATCACGGATTGAGAAATTGGCGGGTGTGAGATTGCGCAAAAGCTGATAATGTGAGTAAGCGGGCGTATTCCAATCGGCAGAGAAAAGAGACTTAAAATCTCTAAAGTGTGAGTTCGAATCTCACCGCCCGCACCAATTAACCAAAAAGAAGCCCCTCACTCGGAGGGGCAAAACGGGAGGGCAACGAAGCTATGAAGACTGTACCAAAAAAAACGGTTCAAGACATCATAAAAGAACACTACACAAGACAGGATCAACGAAACTATAAAGGTAAACCATGCTTACTTATGGAAGTCTGGACTACTTATGAAGTGGGAACTGAGATACCTGGAGATGGCGAAGCTAGTATCGACTTGGAGCAAAGACCCGTCAACTAAAGTAGGAGCTGTAATTGTCGATTCAGACAATACTGTTATATCAGTAGGTTTTAATGGTCTTCCAAGACGAATACAAGATACAGATCAAAGGTTAAACAACAGAGATATTAAGTTAAAGATGATTATCCATGCGGAGATTAACGCAATAATCACCGCAAAAAGACCTCTTAATGGAACAACAATCTACACTTATCCGTTTATGTCTTGCTCTCAATGTGCGGGCCTTATTATTCAATCAGGTATTTGTAGGCATATTTCCTACAAAACAAACAATGAGAGATGGAAGGATTCTTTTGATTTAGCTTTAGAGATGTTTGACGAAGCAAGAGTGATAGTTAATCTACTGGAGGAACAATGAAACTTACTTACGAAGACATTGAAATAATCCGAGATACTTTGGTTTTGTCTAAATTCCTAGATCCTGAAGAAGCCAATACCTTGTGTGATATGGCTTCCAGGTGTCTTGATTTGGAGTATGAATTTACACCTCGATCACCTCACCACGGAACTCAAACGAATCCTCGTCAAACTTGAGAGCTAATTCTGGCTGCAACAGGATTCCATTCTTATAAGTTAAAACAGCGAATCCTGACTGCCAGCATACCTTACGTCCCTCAAGATAATTAACAAATTGCGGATCACGAGATGAGTCTGCGGTCATTCCATGCCTTACACCATACCTACGCCCTTTCCTATCGTCGTATGCTACAACATCAGCTCTGTGGTCGTGGCCTGTAACGATATTCACACCAGACTTTAGGGTATTGTTGTATCCGGCGTGAATTCCACCGTTTTCCCTGTGTCTGATTTCCGTATGGCTTTGCTGGCCTTCGTTTACAGTAACAAACCAAGCAGGTGTCCACTCAGGGATATGGTCTTTAAGGTGTACGCCTTTTAAGTTCCTCAACTCAGGTAGGTTCGCAGCAATCCTACTTTCCATCCTTAAATCGTGATTACCTGCCGTCCAGATTCTCTTTGAGTTGGGAGAGGCTTCTAAAATCTCCTTAGACCTGTCCTGGACTGCCTCTATTTCCTCCGCGACGGAAGGTTTAGACTCCCATCCAATAGACGGAAACCGGCTAATAGAAGACCCGTCAAAAGCATCACCATTCCAGATTAAAGCAAACGGTTTTAACTTTTTGGCTAAGTAAACAAAAGCCCTGTGCATAACAGGAATGTTATCCGGCCAGTAATGTTGATCTCCGGCTACTAGAATAATCCCGTTCTTTACTTTTAACTTAACCTCAACGCGGTCAGCAGTGACTAACATTGACTGGTCGTATTTTTTCCTATGAAGCACATCTACTGTAGGAAGAACTATCCCCAGTCTTTTTTCTATACGCCTACGTCTTGACCGCACATTTGCTTCATGCGAATCAAGATGTTTTGCGACCTCTGAAGTAGATTTATATTTATTCCATATTTCAACGAATTCTTTATCACTACATGGTTTCTTCATATGCCACCGTTCCATCCCATTTCTTTGCAAACTATCTCAGCAAGAGCCTCAAAGTTCGCGTCGTGTAAGTGATGATCGCAGTCCGCGTTTTGTTCTAGCGCAGCATGGATCATTTCATGTGCGACTATCTTTAATACTTGTTCGATTGTTTTTGCTTTTTTATTTACTACTAAGACTTGATCCGGCCAGTAATAAAGCCCCCAAAACCTATCCATGTTGAGAGCTTTAAACCTTACTTTAACAGGAAGTCGTATGTCTTTGAAAGCAGTCTTTTTTAGAAGATTGTAAGACGCTTTAATAGACTGTTCAGTAACAAGCATGTTACCCCATTAGATATATACTTCGCTCATCTTTGCGTCTTTTAACTAAACCAGGCAGTTCCCGACCACCGGCTTTAGTCCACATCATAAACGAATTTGCCGCGCCCTCAAAATCACCCCGATTATGTTTCATCCTGATACTAGACCTTTGTAAATTCCCAAGTCCTACGTTAAAACTAAAGGAAACCAACGCATCAAAGCGAGACTGAGTAAGATAATTAGGGCACAGTCTAAGAACACCCCTCTCAAAACGCTGTAAATCGTCTTTAAGCAGCTTGTCCACTTCATCTGGTGTCAGTACCCTATCCCAACCCTCCGGTATCGCCAGAGCCTTCCTATCCTCGAATTTGACGGATATATGCGAAGGATCTATTACGTGCCCAACCCCGACAGTCCAAAGTAATGCAGGGCAACGGTATGGTTTTAACCTTATTCCCTCGTGATGCTTAATAACCTCAATGGCACTAGGGCTTACTTTCATTTTTTTAATTTACAGTTGTCAAAATGATACCTTCGCATATTTCCACCGCCGCCAGAAATATAACAGTATGGGCAAACTACAATTTTTCGTTTTCCCTTACATGCGGCGCTTAAGACTTTTGAATAATTTGGATTTGCGTTTCGTTTTGCTGCGCCAATTACATAATTTTCTTTAATTCTAGGAGCCTTTCCTCCGGTATGATCTATTGCTACATTATATAAATCATCACCAATCCAACATTCAAGAGCAGCGGTTTCAAGTTCTCTAGCCTCTTGTTCGGTTTCAGTTATTTTTAATATTTTAAATTCAAAACATTCAACGCCGTATTTACGAGCATCTTCCTCATATCTTTGTTTGTGTAAAAAATTCAATGTTTTTATATAACATTTATGACTAGCAAGACGCCGCTCAACATTTATACTGCTACCAATGTATGCTTTTCTTGTAACTTTATTTATTACAGCATAAACACCTATCGTCATTTTTGAAATGCCCTTGTTCCAAAATGGAACGCAATAACTGATGCCCATATTGTTTGAGTTTCATCATCCCAAAGCTGGTCTAGGACAACGGTAAACTCAACTCCATGTTTTAAGGCATAGAAGAATCCGGCAATCTCAACAAAGCAAAACAGCATGAAAAGCCCGTAAGTAATCGCAGGACGGACTGAGGCGCGGAGATTGATAACCCATTGGCTTGCACCTTTACCGATCTCAATATCGTGTTTATAGATAGACTCACGTTCCTGTACGGCAGTCTGTAAAGCAATCTGATCGGTACGGATTTCCTCGACTTTCTGTTGAGACAAGAAACCTAATTTCATAGCCTCTAACTCTTTCTCCCTTTGAATCTGAGCAAGAGCTAACTCATGCTTTTTGTCTGACTTATCCTGGAAGAAATCTAATAGTTTAGGAAGTCCACCGGCTAAAAAAGAAGTAAGAGTAGAAATTAAGGTAATCATTGTCTATCTCGCTTATTTATCAATTCAAATAATGTTCTAATTTTTTCTTCCAAGACCGCCACTCTTAAATCCAATTTTGCAAGAACAATAATCAAAGTAATGATCGCCAGTAATATAGGCCATCCCTTTGTAAGAATCTCAAAAGTATCCATTATTTGATTGTTCTTTTGCGTTTTTGTTTTGTTTTATTGCCAATCCTTGCCTTAACTCCAAGATACAGATAAAAGTAAGCAATAATCGCAATACCCAAGTCTTTAAGAATCCACAAAGGTAGATCAGAATCGTGCGGCGAAACGCCAGTGGTAAGGAATTCAATGTTTCTAAATGCCTGACAAACCAAACCAACTACTGCAACAATCAAACCTACCTTATGCCAAGCTGGATATAACCGCATCCTCTCTGATAAGGCTCCAACAAAAATAATAAGAGCAGCGGTTAAATCAACAACAGTAGCTAGAAAGAATAATCCAGTCATTTACGCTTCCTTCTGACAACAGGCTTTTTACCTTTCAATTCTTGCGCTACTTGTAAGATGTCTTGGCCTTCTCTTTTGTCGAAGAAGTTGGCGATAAGTGAGATAACACCGACAGACAGAACACCGATACAATAACCAATACCCAAAGCAGTATCCGCTTCATTGATGTTTACCCCTAGTTGATTAGCAACAACACCACCTAGAGCAAAAGCGGCAGCAACGGAGATACCGCCAATTATTGCGCCAGCAGCAAGTTTCCCATGTTGATGTAATTTCTTTGGTTGCCAAAAAAACGAGATAGATAAACCACCAAAAAAACCAGCAATACCTGTTAATAATTTACCAACAGATAAACTTCCAGCAATGCCTGATATTGGTTCTGCCATGATAAGTCTCTATTTAAAAGTAAGTCCACGCACATCAAATTGGTCTGTTGGAATATTAAGTTTTCGAGAGCTATCTTCAGAGAAAACATTAGCCAATGGCTCAACAACTAACTTGGTAAATCCAGATGGGGAAATTACAGAATCTTTTGCTTTTGAAAGCATAGAAACTGCTTTTGCACCTTTCGGATCAAGAACTGCTTTTGCTAACTGACGCTGGCTTAAAATAATAGATCCGCCGACGATTGCAGCAGAACCAAAATTCTCCCTAACCTTTTGTTGTTGCTCTGGAGTAAGCGCAAAATAATAACCAGTTCCTAATGTAACCGCTGGAACAGCAACGCCACGAATTGCTGTTGCGGCTTGCATTTGAAGTCCGGCAGATGTCTTAAAGTTTAAATCACCAGCTTTTGCGGCAGCGGCCATGTCTTTAATGGCTTTGTCTTGCGGAGTATTCGCCATCAAAATGTCATAAGTGTTTTTAACCTTAGAGCCTTTTTTATCCAATTCTTCCGCTAATTTAACAATGCCTTCAGGAGAGCTAATCATTGATTCAATATATCCATACCTAAGAGCATCTAAAACCTTGCTAGAAGGTTGTTTTGTCAACGCTCCAGCAGAAGCAACAGATTTATATAAGTCTAAAACAGGAGTTTCATTTCCAGCTTTAAACAAATATGATCCAACTTCTTCTGGATTCTTGGCTAATGCCTCAACAATAGAATCAGTCTTTAAACCCTGGATGCCTTCACGATAGGTTTTAGTTACATCAATGTATTTTTTATAAGTAGACGGATCTAATGTCTTATTTAAAACTAATTGCTTTGCAGACATATCCATTGCACTGTCTAGCTTGTCAATCAGAGCAGTAATTGTTTCCGATGCCCTGGAGTCTTTTTCAGATGCAACGGCAGATGCGTACTTATCACGATTCTCAGCAAGATACCGCGATCTAATGTTATGTAAAGTAGGAATATCTAACGTATTAGGAAGATTCTTGATTTCGTTAAGAATGGTTTTTTGACCAGACGTTAATGCTGCTGGTTGTTTTAATTGTTCATCAACCCATTTCTTAACGCCAAACGTGGATACTTTTGAGTCAACATCTGCAAAAATATCTTTATAAATAGGGTCTACCGCCTTGCTTAATTGGTCTTGTCCCTGCTTGATAAAGTTTTGCAAAATCTCGCCCGAAGCTCTTTGCGATGAAATATTGGTTCGCAAGGCATAATCAAATTCAGGAGATTTAACAAGAGACTTCAGAATGTCTGAAGATCCACTCATAAGGGCATCGTTTATTTCTTTTTGCTTTGCTTCAAACAATCCGCGAGTGATAGGAGTGTTTGTATATTGTTCTATTGCGCTTAAAACATTACTACCAGTTCTTTGAGCAACAGGTAGAGATGCTCCATATTGTTCAAGGAACTTTTGTGCGGCCTTAGTAGCGTCTGGAACGTCTTTGTTTGTAAATCCAAGAGCATCAGATCCAAATCGAAGTGTTTTGCCTAATCCTTTTAATACGAGATTTCCGCCCAAATCCCAGGCAGCTTCTTCAATTCCAGCCTCCGTAATTCTAGGAACTGAAACCGGCTCTTTACGGAGCTTTTGTTCAAGAAATTCACCGGCTGCACCTCCTACTAAAGCGCCCTGTGAGCTTCCAAGCATTGCGCCTGGAATACCACCTGGAGCACCAGCAATCCCTCCAGCAACAGCACCAACCAATCCGCCCAATTCTTGTCCACCCAATAAAGCTCTTGGACGATATGTCGGAGACATAACGGAAACAGACTGATCTTCTTCTACGGCGGTAGGCGTTTGCGGTCTAAAGACTTTATCATCAAAAGTCATTCCGCTTGTGTCAAACATATCAGCCATTATTTAACTCCAAGCTCACGTTTCAGAGAATCAAACTCATCTTTTTCTGCGCTACTTCCGCCACCCTGCTTAGTAAATTTATTATACAAATCTTGCAGTCTATTAAATTTATTTTGAAATTCAACACGTTGATCTGCCGAATTAAATCCAATAAGACTACCTTTTTGAGAACGATAATCTTTTGCTTTGTTATAAGCATATTCATTCTCAGCAAGATCGGTTCTTAACAAATTAACCAAACGAGTAATTGTTTCTGGCTGCTGTAATGATGTAGGAGCAGTTTTTTCAAGCCTATCCAATTCTTTTGCGGCAAGTGAGCCAGGAAAGTTTTTAACAAGCGGGAATACATATCTAGTACTCATCGCGTTAATAAGTTCAGTATTAGATGCAGCTTTCTTTAAATCATCTCCAATGGAGACACCAAGTCCATCCATTGCTTTAATAATAGAAGTTTTGGTATCTGCAAAAGAGCCAGTAAACGCATTTTTCAAAGCATTGTTTAATGTATCTAAATTACGCTTTGATGAAACTCCAGCGGCAACGGAAGTGGCTAATTCATCATAATTTTTTGCTGTAAACTTTCCAGTTTCCTCGCCTTCTTTTTTAAGCGCCGGAGCCAACGCTTGCCCAAGCATCCCAAAGCCACCCTTCAATCCCTCTCCAATTTCTTGACCAATGCTTTTTTTCTCAACAAGAACTAAATCTTCAACATTTTTTGAGTCACGATATTTTGCAACGCTAGACGGAGTATATTTACCGCTAATAATTAACTGTTCTACAGTATCTTTTTGAGGCTTTTCAACAAGTTTAAGATCAGCAATATTTCCGCTTTCACGATAAGCAGCTAAACTTTCTGGAGTATATTTACCAGAAGAAACTAGTTGATTAAACGGATCTGCTGCTTGACGCTCACGCAATTTCTGAGCAATAGACGCTCGATTTAAAGCAGTATCAGATGCTTGTTTAGATAAGGCGGAAGCAAGCCTAGCATTACCCATCTCAGAGGCCATCCTAGCGCCTTGAGCAAGTGACTCAGGATCATTGGGATCAACATTACGAAGAATCTGCTGCTGTTGAGCAATCATCTTTAACTGCGGGTCTTCTACACCTAACAAAGTGCCAATCCCGCGACCAAGACCCATGCCAGCGGAATAGAATCCAGCAGACGCTTGTTGTAAAGGACTGAGTTGAGCAAACTGCATTGCTGCCTTCTGATCGGCTTCAGCCTGAGAACGCTGATACATCTCAGGAGTAAGACCGAATAAACCGCCTATGATTGAGTCTTGTGCCATGATTACTCCAATCCGCCGAGGGCGAGAGGATTGTAACTTCCACCAGAAAAGTCACTTACATAAGGATTTCCAGGCATACTTGGTAAGTATGAATACGGATCAAAACCTCCAATAGTAGGTGCTGCTCCAGTAGAGCCTCCACCAAACCCACCATATCCACTAGCAGTCCTACCTAAACCTTGAAGGAAACCACCCATCGGGCTTAACTCATTTGCTCTTTGAAGTGTTTGCGCTGCACCCAATCCACCTTGTAATAAAGCATTAGCAGCATTAGGACTTGCAATCTTTCCACCTAACGCAGCACCAATCGTAAGCGGTTCCATACCAAGTTGCTCAATAGAGCCAGCAGTTCCAAGACCAGTGGTAAACGGAGCATACGCACCAGTAAGACCTTGACCGTAACCACCAAGCAATCCCGCACCGGTTCCAAAAAGACCTGCTCCAAAGGCAGTCTGTTGCTGACCGGCTTGCATGGCTTGAGCAGCTAACTGAGCGTCTTGTTGGGCTAATGCGTTGTAGTAGGCTTCCATCTCAGGAGAGGCCGCACCAAGACCAGCAGCACCGCTAGGACGGGCAGAAGTACCGCCTACGGCTAACCCACCCCGACCAGTCTGGAATAACCGGTTTTGCAGTTGAGCAAGTTGGCGCTCTCTGGAAGGCGCTAAAAGCTCTTGTTGCTGTGCAATATACCGTTGGGCTGCTTGTTGTGGAGACTCCGCGAGATATTGTTGGCCTAATCCAAATAAGCCAGTAGCGGCGGTCTGTAACGGGGCGTAAAGACCTGGGGCTTGTTCAGCAAACCCAAGACCCTGACCCGTAAGAGCCATAATCCTATCTTGATAGGCTTTAAGCTCAGGAGAGACTGTATATCCCGCAGAGGATACTCGCCCAGTCGTAGGATCGTACCCAAATTGGGATTGACCGAACCTAGTCGTAATCCCAATAGGACGGAACCGCGCTTCTTCAGCGGCGATCCTTGCGGCTTCAAGTTGAGCTTCAGCAGATGTTCTGGCAGCAGATTCAGCCGCAGACGCTTGCTTTTTTGCTCCCATATACCCCAAGACGGGGCCGACAATATCACCCATAATTTTCTCTCCAGAGATACAGCTTTCTAGTTATTCCATCTAAACATTTGTGATTCTCAACTACCTCAAAACCTGTAATCAAAGACCATTTATACATCTTTTCATCGTCTATAAACGGCATTGCGTATATATCTTGTTTCTGGTTTCCAGCCCAATCATTCCAATCTTTAACAAACTCTTTCTTTATCTTTTTTGTCCATTTAAATACATCCATGTGGACAAATAACAAACCATTTACGTCTTCTGTGTAGATAATGTAATCATCAGTTTTAATTACAGGTATCTTCAAGCAGTCCGTTTCCACATGTAAACAGTAATGTATGGTTGATAATTAGCATTTGTGCCACTTGAACCAGTTGTACTGATTGCCACGCTAATGCCAGTTGTACTTGTGCCTGTTGCATTTGCTGTTGCTGTTCCATCATCTGACAGACCTACCCCACCTGTTTGCAAAGTGCGCTGATTACCACTATCGACTTGGTGCGAGTGCCCTGCATCAGTAACAGTTGCGGTGTGAGTGTGGCTGACAATGATTGCATCAGCACTACCGCCCGTTTCTTCAGCAGCGTCAAACAACGCATTGGTTGAGTCAAAACCAACGGGTACGCGACCAGCGCCAAAGGCCGTCCAAGTGCCAAATCCAAATAAAGTTGCTGGGTTTGTTGCGTTAGTAGCGTTTGTATAAATAGAACCAACAGGATACAAGGCTTGCAAAGCTGCTTGAACGAAAGCAGTTGTAGCTAAAGAAGTATCGTTATCACCGTAAGACTGAGTAACACCAACAGCACCAGAAGGAAGCGTTACGGTTCCGGTAAACGTAGGGCTTGCCGTGTCTGCTTTTGTAGATATAGCAGTAGCAATATTATTGAACTCTGTGTCAATCTCAGTACCTTTGACGATTTTATTAACATCGCCAGAAGATAGAGAATCTTTTGTTGCGAAATTCGTGCTTTTAACATAATTTGACATGATTGTTCCTAGCTAAGTTTTCCGTTCTTGGCTTGAATCTCTATCTTCTGAATACTTAACGCTGCTCCGTTAATATCTGACTCGTAACCTGTTTGAACTAATTTACCTGTTCCAGTACCAGATACGGTTAATGTCTGAATAAGTTGTCCATTACTGTAATACGCAACAGGTGATCCATTTGCACCATATTCAGCAACACCGTATTCAGAAATACCTTGGGTTGGAATTTGTGCGTTATCTGAGAGGTAATTACTACTTAAATCAAATGCCCACTTAAAAGTGACGTATTGATTGGTTCCACCAATAACAACAATCGAGATTCTTTTAAGTACAGAGGTCTGAGATACGTTACCTAAGTCTGCGTAGTTAGTGTAATACTGCATCCTGTATGAAGAACCGTCATCCTGGTATCCGGTGTATTTCATTACATAACCAGTCTTACCTAATAACAGATCGCCATTCGCTTTAGAGTAAAGAGCTTTAGGGTCGATAGAGTTCCAAACAGTAACCCTGGAGGAACCGTCTTGTAACTGACCTCTAGTATCAAAACAATAAATTTGTTTTACTGAAGGTAAAGTAATCAGATAAAAAGCGTTTCTCTCAGAGAATACAGACTTAATCTTTGTTAAATCTTCACCTGAGACAATATTCATCAAGTCATTTCGCACATTCTTTGAAAGATCGCGGAATGGAAGTGACTTTTCTTGAATGGTTCTAAGTAAGGAACGAATACCAGTGTTTGATAAAAACAACACATCAGTACCAATAGACTTAACGCTGTCTCTAGCGATACATCCTGTACCTATGATTGCGTCATCAATAACCAAGTCAGCAGGAGTCGTGGCGTTTTTATAGACAAGAATCTGATTCTTGCCAAAGATAAATAAGTATCCGTTATGAGATGCAAGAGCTTGGATTTCATCTACACCCTCACCCCAAACCCTAGATACATCAAGACTTCCTGCGGTTCCGGTATCCCAAATGTGTCCAGCAAGAAGATCAGAGAACGAAAGCGTAACTTTATTAGTAGAGGTATTAGCCACCCATAATCTACCGTAAGCACTTAATGCGATATTCGCACTAGGGACAGTACCAGAGTATCCGGTCTTTTCAGAGACTCTGCGATACGTTGTATTACTTACAGTAGGATCGTATATTAACGGGTCATGTCCTGTCTGAAAAAAGTATGCGATATTGTTTAATGTCGCAATACTCCAGTTATTCGCAGTAATGGTAGGGGCAGAACCACCGCCGCCGTAAGTAAGCTCAACGACGACATTACTTGAATTAAGTTTGAATAACTTATTATTCGCAGCAAATAAAACAGTTGACGTACCATCAGATTCAATAAGTTCGTGTAATGCTTGAACTTCGTTAGAACCTAAAGAACCAGAACTGGAGTTTACCTTTGTATAACCTTTTCTTGATCCAATACGGCCATATTGGTCAATAATACAATTCGTCGCATTTAGAGCAAAACCAGAAGCTAAGTCTAAAGGAGAGTCTTGGGTATTTAATCCGAAAAACCCTGGGGCTGCGATAGCAAAGATTTGAAGTGGTTGCGCCATTAGATAGCAATAAACTCTTGAGATTCAGGATAACGAGTAGCTTCTAAAGCAATGTAATCTGACAGCATCTGTCTATAAATAGCATAAGCCTCAGAACTGTTAAGTCCACCGTCCTCACCACGTTCTACTAAAGCCCTAGCGTATGCGTTTTGAATTACAAGATCGTCAGATACTTTAATAACAGTAGAATCTGAGGACAGTTCAGCTTGAGGGATAATCAGCGAGAATTTAAGTGAGTAAGCACTATCTGGAACAGGGAATACGTTTACTTTCGTGTCGTAACTACCGTCTACACCGTTAAAAGCGTAATAAATAGGGATGTTCTGAGCAGGAGTTCCAAAGCTCAAATACCGGTTCATCTCAGCAAATGAGATATTTTGCAAAGGGATTTCAGACGTTACGTTAATTGCATCGGATACGCGGAATTTATTACCGCTTCCAGTAACAGAATATGCACTAACTCCCGCAGAGGTAGTTACTGTTACGTTGGAAAATAATGCGTTCCAATTAAAGGCATCCTCTATTTGTCGTTTTGCATCATTTACAAATCGACCAATAAGAGTAGAGTAAGACGTTTGAGTAACGGTGGATACCTGGACTTCACGGAGCCTGACCAGAACATCATTAACCGCTTGTAAATATGTTTTGCTCATTCTCTTTGATTTCCTTTAAGAAGAAACGTCAAAATCACGGTAAACGTGCTACCGGCTTCTGGCGTAACTCTGACTTGATCGCCTTCCTCAAGCACTACTAAAGCATTGCCATCTAGCGTTAAATAATCTTTAGAACTAAAATTGTACTGATTAAGAATGTCGTAAGTCAGCGCAGCACTAGAGTCATACCAAGTAAGTGTTAAATGCTTGGTAGAACCAGAAGTGTTGTGCATATAGGAAAGATTCCATAGCGCACGATACCCCGTCGGCACCGTGTACAGTGTCGATGTAGATCCTGCTGTTGGGGTTGCGCCTACAGAATATTCCCGCATCAGAAATCCTTAAATATCAGTAAGGAGGCCCGATGCGGGTTGTCACCTAGAGGTTTTGCAGAGAATACCATAAATCAAAAGGAAATCACCACTTAACCTTTGAGCTCCACCAACCCGCAGATAATTTACCTTTTGCAATGTTTTCGGCGTGTCTCGCTTTGAACGATTTCCGTCGAGCTTTATCTGCTTCCGACTCCCCAGGTCTTGCAGGAGAGCCAGATACACCTTGTTGACCAAAACGAATCAATTTAACAGTATCACCAGATTTAGCTAAAACAGCATGGCTTTTAGTTGGGTGATTTGGAGTCCTCTTTGGTTTGTTAAATCCAGAGAAAGACTCTTTGCCACGCTTAATCATTTGAGGCCTCGTTTTGCTGTCTTTTTAGCGGCTTTAAAAGCGGCGGCAGTAGGAGCGCCTTTAGTTCCAGGCTTACGCATCTTTTCACCACTACCGGCTTTGATCCTTGCTTTTTTGGCATGGATATTTGCGTAAAGACCCTTCATTTCTTTTTCCTAGCCATTCCAGCCTCAGAAAGCGCAATAGCTACAGCTTGTTTCTTAGATTTAACAACTGGGCCTTTCTTTCCAGAATGTAGACTTCCAGCCTTATACTCACGCATTACTTTAGCTACTTTCTTCTGACCTTTCGTTGCTTTCATATTTGCCTTTCGTTATAGGGCCACCGACTAACCAGGCATTGCAAGTGCGGTCGGCAGCACACTTGAAATGGAACAGTTCACAGTAACCCAATTTAGCGGTTTCAATTACCTGTTCTTCGTATTCCATAGGGCTTTTTTCTTCGCCTTCCATGCCATTTTTAATACATTCCAGCATCTCAGGAGTTTGAATAAAAGCAGCGCAGTTCCCACACCGCATAGTCTTAACTTGATCGGTGGGAGAATTGTACATTTTGGCCTTTTTTAACCAAAACGCATCGTTAGGTTCATTAGGATTTGCAGGGCCATAACCATACTCTTTAAAAGCATGATTCCTGTTTTTAAGGTTAATTCCTACGTCTTGAGTCGCAATAGGACACTGAGCGCCAAACAATCCATTTTCCATAATTAACTCGTTTTTCTCGGTCGGCCAACTTTAACTTTAGGAGCTAAAAAAGGGATATTTACCCTTTCCTGTGGTTCTTCCTTTTCTTCATCAATACGGACATAACCGGCGTGTCCTTTCATTGATTCAATGTCGTGCGGTAAAACAAACTCAACTGTATTGCCACTTTGTAGACATTTATAAAGTGCCATATTTCCCTCTCAAAAGAAGGAAGGGCTACCTTTCGATAGCCCCTCCAACTAATTACGCCGGAACAGCCAGAGCGTAGGCGGAGCTAGAAGTAGCCACACCAGAGCTTGCCGACGTACGCATCGCCTTAACACCGTACAGGGTATCGGCGGTGTACAGCGTAGCCAGATATTCCTGTTTGTATTGGGTTTGCGAACGGATACCGACTTGCTCAACCAGAACC
>Ga0208147_1000308_pt1 | contig 17570 bp, 17 predicted proteins | sample DEB3_08_DNA_FD_184520 | JGI IMG/M metagenome (GOLD analysis project Ga0208147, IMG submission 184520) | Aqueous microbial communities from the Delaware River and Bay under freshwater to marine salinity gradient to study organic matter... | ecosystem: Environmental > Aquatic > Marine > Coastal ... | reverse complement strand
TATCACACTCGTACACTTCACGCTGTTATCGCTCGCACAACCTCGAACCTGGAGAGCCGCGCTGTGACTGGTTATGCAGCATATTATCAGGATGGTGCATTTCAGCGTGGTAAGGTACCCCGGGGGGAGTGAGGGCCTTGGCGGTTTGGTGGGGTGGCTTGGGCTGGCCCCACCCACCAATTTTAAAATTTTCCTGAAAAGGTGAGTCATCACAAACTGATAACCCACCAATTTTAAAATTTTCCTGAAAAGGTGAGTCATCACAAACTGATGACTCACCAATTTTAAAATTTTCCTGAAAACCAATTATCACAAACTGATGACTCACCTTTTCAGGAGGCATTATCACAATGTAATTTCCGCTGTTCACGGTTCAGAATTTCCGCGGACCTATTTTTCAGAAACCCATTATTTCAGTGTGATATTGTTCTACGTAGAGCGATTCGCGTTCATATAGTGCAGGTAAACCCAAGACCCACTTGAACTCGTCTGCTGTTTTCGGGCATACTACCTATATGAGCGCCGATCTCCCCGCGTGGCTTGCCGCCGCCCAACCTCGTCAACCGGAAACGCCTGCGTGGCTTCGTACCTCGTCGCGACCGGAACGGACTACCCAGTCGGCAGAGGCCAAGGCGTACCTCCTCGCACGGTACGAACTCGTCTTCCCCCGCGTGCTGGACGCCATCTATGGAGGATCCACGCTGACGGCCGCGCTTCGTAACCTGCCGGGGGAGTACGGTGGGATCGAATTCGGCTCGTTTATGCGGTGGTTGAGTAAGGACCCGACGAGGAAGCAACTCTATAAGGAAGCGAAGGAGATTCGCAGCGAGGCATACACGGGTCGGATGATCGAACTTGCCGAGGGTGGCGAGGACAACCCCGTCGAACTCGAACGGGCCAAGTTCTGCGTCGAGACCTACAAGTGGCTCGTGTCGCGCGAGAATCGGAAGGACTACGGCGACACCAAGACGCTGGAGGTGAACCAGAACATCTCCATCGTTGGTGCGCTTGAAGCGGCGAGGAGTCGCCTCGGGCAGGTCGTGGACGTGGAGTTGCTGGACGACCCGGTGCCGTTGATGCTGAACGAGGCGGTGGACGACGAGTATGATGAAGGGGACGAGGACTAGGTGCAGAAGACCCAGTACAGCCCCGAGGAAGAACAGACCATAATGACCGAACTCTGGAATCCGCGGATTGCGGATGATCCGGAGGCGTTCGTGATGTACAACTACCCGTGGGGTGTGAAGGACACCCCGCTCGAACACTTCAAAGGTCCTCGCAAGTGGCAGCGTCGGATTCTGCGGAAGGTGAAGCAGCACATCGAGCACGGGAAGGTGCTGAATCTCCCGAGGCTGCTTCGTCTTGCTCGCGCCTCGGGTCGTGGTATTGGCAAGTCTGCCCTCGTGTCGTGGCTCGTTCAGTGGTTCCTCACCTGTCGCATCGGCGCCACGGTCATCGTGTCGGCTAACACCGAGGACCAGTTGCGGAAGATTACGTGGCCCGAGTTGGACAAGTGGGTCACGATGTCGCTCAACTCTCATTGGTGGGAGGTGGTGGGTATCTCGATGAAGCCAGCGAAGTGGTTGGCCGACCTCGTTGAGACGCAACTCAAAAAGTCCACCAAGTATTGGGGTGCGGAGGGGAAACTCTGGTCGGAGGAGAAGCCCGACTCGTATGCAGGCACGCACAACCACGACGGCGTGATGGTCATCTTCGATGAGGCAAGTGGTATTCCAGACTCGATCTGGACCGTTGCCAACGGGTTCTTCACCGAGCCGACGTTCAACCGCTTCTGGTTTGCGTTCAGTCAGATGCGTCGTAACACGGGTCACTTCTTCGAGATCTTCAACAAAAAGCGCGACCTGTGGGACAACGAGCAGATCGACGCTCGTACCGTCGAGGGTACCGACCAGGCCGCGTATCAGGAGATTATTGACGAGTACGGGGCAGACTCCGACGAGGCTCGTGTCGAGGTCTATGGTCTAGCACCGATGAACGACGAGGAGACGTTCATTGCACCGAGTATCGTCAACGAGGCGGTCGGTCGAGAGGTGATGGACGACAAGACGGCTCCAATCATCGTTGGTGTTGACCCCGCGCGTGGTGGCTCGGACAAGTTTGTCATCCTCGTGCGGCAGGGTCGTAGGATCCTGGATATTCAGCGGTACAACTTGTCCGATTCCGAGATTGGTACGATGGAAGGTGTTGGACACGTCATCGAAGCGATCCGTAAATATGACCCGGATATTGTGGTTGTTGACGAGACGGGTATGGGTGGTCCCGTTTTAGACCGTCTCAAGGAGCAGAAGTATCCTGTTCGTGGTGTGAACTTCTCGTGGGCGGCTCGGAAGAAGCGTCGGTATGGGAACAAGCGCGCCGAAATGTGGGGTGACATGAAGGACTGGCTTCGCATCGCGCAGATTCCAGACGATAAGTACCTCAAGACCGATCTCTCGGGCCCGAAGAAGCAACCCGACTCCAAGGGTGTGGTTTTTCTGGAGTCGAAGAAGGATATGAAGAAGCGCAAGTTGGCTTCTCCCGACTCGGCCGATGCGCTGGCGGTCACCTTCGCGTATCCGGTTGCAAGTCGGCACGAGAGCGGGTATGATGGGCAGACAAGCGGACGAGACGACGGTAATCTCTGGCTCTCGGAGCCGGCCACACACGGGTGGATGAGTCATTGAGCGACTTTCTGGACGACCCGGACGGGCCTGACAGCAAGAACCCCGACGGGAGGACCGAAGCCGACGTTTTGTCGGTGATGCGCGACCGTCTGGACACCGCTATGGCCGCCTACGCCGACTCGCGCACGTCCCAGTTGGACGATTTGCGCTTCGCGGCGGGCTCGCCCGACAACAACTGGCAATGGCCGCAGTACGCGGTCAACACGCGCCAGATCGGGAACGGCGACAACGTGATGGCGCGGCCGATGCTGACCGTCAACCAGTTGCCGAAGCACATTCGTCAGGTCACAAACGATCAGCGGATGAACCGGCCGGGCATCAACGTCGTGTCGGCGAACGGAGACGCACACGCCGAGGTAGCCGAGGTGTTCGAGGGTGTCATTCGACACATCGAGCAGATTTCCGATGCTGATGTGGCCTACGACACCGCTTGCGAGTCCTCCACGACTCACGGCGAGGGGTATTTCCGCATCATTACGAGGTACGAGGATCCCTTCTCGTTCAACCAAGACATCTACATCGTGGAGATGGACAACCCATTCTGCGTCTATCTCGATCCGATGGCGTCCGCGGAGGGTGAGGATGCCGACTGGGCTTTGATTCTGGCTGACCTGACTCACAAGGAGTACAAGGCGCAGTTCCCCAAGGCCAAGTCGGTCACGTCGCTCGATCTTGAAGTCGGTGTTGGTGACGAGAAGCCTTGGTACAACGAGAAGACCATTCGCATCGCCGAATACTTCTACCGCGAGGCCACTCCTGCAACCTTGTGCATGTTCGCGCAGGGTCAAGTCGTATTCAAGGATGATCCTGAATACGAAATGTACGAGATGCAGTTCGGTCCTCCTATCAAGGAGCGTCAGTCCTCCAGGAACAAGATCTGGTGGATCAAGAGTAATGGTTACGAGATCCTTGAGAAGAAGGAGTGGGCGGGAGATAGTATCCCCATCGTCCGCGTGATCGGTAACCGTTTCCGCATCGAGGGTCAGGTGTACCTGTCCGGTATCGTTCGCAATGCGAAGGATCCCCAGCGGATGTACAACTACCAGTGTTCGCAGGAAGTCGAGATGCTGGCCCTTGCCCCCAAGGCACCATTTGTTGGTGTCGCTGGTCAGTTCAAGGGGTTCGAGAAACAGTGGAAGACGGCCAACGTTCAGAACTGGCCTTATCTCGAATACAATATGGTCGTGAGCGATGATGGGCAACTCGCGCCGCCGCCACAGCGCGTGCAGCCGCCGATGGTCCAACAGGGCATCATCGAGGCCAAACGTGCGGCTCTGGAGGACATCAAGAACGCCACGGGGCAGTACAACGCGAGCCTCGGGCAGGTGTCGAACGAGCGCAGCGGCAAGGCCATCCTGGCGCGTCAGCACGAGGGTGATGTCTCGACGTACCACTACGGGGACAACCTCTCGCGTGCCATTCGTGCGCTCGGGAAGAAGTTGGTGAATTTGATCCCGAAAATCTACGATGAGCCCGGGCGTGTGGCGCGGACCATCGGACTTGACGGCAGCGAGAAGATGGTCAAGTTCGACTCTACTCAGCCATCGCCCGTCGCGTCGGTGGTTGATTCCCAGGACCCGAACATCGTGATCGAGAAGATCTACAACCCGAACGTCGGTAAGTATGATGTGGTCGTGGTGACGGGTAAGGGTTACGCGACCAAGCGTCAGGAAGCTCTGGAGTCGATGGCGCAGTTGATCCAGACCAACCCCGACCTTTGGCAGATCGCCGGTGATCTGTTCGTCAAGCAGATGGATTGGCCCGGTGCTCACGAACTCGCCAAACGGTTCGAGAAGACCATTGCTCCCGAACTACTCAACGATGATGACCCGCAGATGCAGAAGGCGAAGCAGATCATCGAGCAGATGAAGGGTGAGTTGGAGAAGGCTCACGGGATGCTCCAGAACGCGCACAACTCCATCGAGGCGCGCGAGGTCACGGTCAAGGAGTTCGAGGCGAGGATCAAGGCGTACGATGCCGAGACCAAGCGTCTTGTCGCGATGAAACCCGCGGACCCCGTGCAGGCCGAGGCGGTTCAGCAGCAGGTTCCTCCGATCGACCCCACGAAGCAGATGATCGAGGAGAACAAGGCGATGATGCAGGACCGTCAGCACCACCACGAGGCGATGATGGCGAAGTTGAACGCCGCTCATGCGTCGGAACAAGCCGAGCAGCAGGCCGCGCTGCAACCCCCGCAAGCCCCGGGAGAAGTGTAATGTACCAGTTCGTCAATGCGGGTTCACAAACGGCCTTTCCGGGCCGTACGGTGGCCTACACGGGCACCGCGGGGAACACGGGGACCTGGGCTCCCGGTCCTCAACTCGTGTGGGTGTTCTCGACCACGGCGGCCTACATCGAGGTCGGCGAGAGCGTCGTTGCCACGACGGCCAGCACGCCCATCCCGGCGAACACCCTCGTCTGCTTCAAGGTGCCCGTCACGGTGAGCGGCGAGTGGCGCGTGAGTGCCATCCAGGTCGCTTCCGGTGGTGACGTGTACGCCAAGCCCGGGAACCGCGACTAGTGCCTACCGTCGTACAGTCGCCGGTCGGAGGTAACGGGCAGCAGTTCGTTGACAGTGATGGGGATCCCATCTCTGGTGGCAAACTGTACAGTTACGTAGCCGGAACGACTACTCCACTCGCCACGTACACGAGCGTCAGCGGTGGTACCGCCAACGCTAATCCCATCATCCTCGACACCGATGGTCGTGCTGATAGCGGCGGTGTGTGGGTGATCTACGGCTACGCCTACAAGTTCGTCTTGTACACCAGCACGGACGTACTGGTTGGTAGTTGGGACAACATTTACGGCGGTGTGTACAGCAGTTTCATTCAGGTTTCCGCTCTACCGACCGCGAGCGCGAGCACGGTTGGTGTGGGTTACATCGTGACCGCATCCGCCCCGTACACCGGCTGGGTCGGTACCGTCATCGGCGACGACTCTTACGCATTTACGCAGGTGTTCTAAGATGGCGAACGTCACCCCCGGTACTTACAACCCGATGAACTTCGGTGCCGTTGGTAACGGTACCACCAACGACACCGTTGCGATCCAACGGATGTTCGATAACGTTCCTGCGGGCGCGAAGATTGAATTTCCGGCCGGTAAGACGTTCAATATATCTGGCTCCGTCACCATCTCGGTCAGCGTTCAGATCGAGGGGTATGGTGCGACGATTAAGACGGACACCAGCGTGCTCCAGTCGCCGTTGTTCTTGTTCGATACCGTCGATAACTGGACCCTTCGCGGACTGACGTTCAACCTCAATAGCAAGAACCGAACCGCCGTCCAGACCGATACGTGCGATCGCTGGTCGATCCTCGATTGTGTCTTCACGGGTTACGTTCCTGCGAATCCGTACTATCACGCCACCGACAGCGCGATGCTGATTCAGGAGTCCACCGTTGGTCTGATCAGCGGGTGTAAGGTGTACGACTGGGGTTACCAGAGCGCGGTTCTACTGAATCGCTGCGTGACGCTGAACGATACTACGGTCACACAGAACGTCACCGTCGCGAACTGTCACTTCATCAACGTGTGTCAGGGTGTGATCATCAATGGTGGTTATCGCAACAGCGTCCAGGAGTGCGTCTTTGACGGCGTACTGGACAATTGCGTGTACTACCTGAACTCTGGTGATAGTTGCGTCATCGCCAACAACTCGATGAACAACGGCGAGGATGAGAGCATCGTTGTCATCGGAGACAATGCTATCATCACGGGCAACTACATTCAGAATAGCCCGAACAAGGCCATCGCCATCGGTGGATCCTTGAACAATCTGACGATCTCCGGTAACGTGTTCGATAACGCGACCGGCGATACTGGTGCGTTCATCGCGTGGCGCGCCGAGGCATATTTCGTTCAGAACATGACCGTTAGCGGAAACACGTTCCGCAACTCGGCGACCAACGGCGCGTTCATTTTCTTCTACTTCGGGGATGTTGACGGTCTCGTGTTCGACGGGAACACGATGGAACTCGAAACGTCCTCTGGTCAGCGTGTTTTCCAGTTCCTTGGTAACACCGCTCGGGGTCGTATTTCCAACAACTTCATCACTGTTAGCAACAGCGCGACCAAGGTCTGTGAGATCACGGACGGTTCTACTCTTGCCGACATCGCGTGGTTCAACAACGATATGCCCGTTGGGCGCGTCTACACGAGCAATGGTCTGTTTGTTCAGGGTGCCGAACTCGTGTCTAGCCAGTACGGTGGTCCTCGCGTGCGCCGCTCGATCGTATACAACACCGCCGCACCGACCGCCGGTTCGTGGATCGTCGGGGACATCTGTTGGAACCTGAGTCCATCCATCAACGGTATCCTCTTGTGGCGCTGCACGAGTGCCGGTACTCCCGGCACCTGGGAAGCCGTCTACGGTGGTCAGGGTGGTACGAACATCACCGAAACGACCGGCGCATCCAACGCTAACTATTACTATCCGATCTGTACGATCACGTTGACCCAGCAACTACGGAGCGCGTCTTGCGTCCTGTTGGTGTCCAAGGCGAACACGTCGGACTCCGCGAGTCACGGTTACGGTCTGATCCAGTTCGGCGTCAAGCAGCAGGCAGCGATGGGTGCGGCACCCATCGTAGTGGTGGACTTCGCCAATGCCACCAGTTCCTTGATCGCGGCTAGAGTGACGGCCGTTACGACAACCAACGATGTGAACAGTACCGTTGTGACCCTGTATATTCAAAATGGGCAGGATTACGAGTCGTACCGATACTCGATGATGAATCGGAACGTGGATAGTTCTGTGTCCGACATCGCGCTGGTCGCTTCCAATACTGCCGGTGTTGCGGCTCTGCCTGCCGGTACTCAGACTGTCCCCGTCGCTGGTCTTTCCGTCTCGCCTACCACGGGACTTGCCACCGCGAACAACGGTCTTACGAGCACTGCCGGGACGACGACGCTTGGTGTGACGAACCTCACCGTTGGTCCGTGGACTTTCAGCGAGACCGCACGCACGAGCGGCGCGTCTACGACTCTTAGTGTGTCGCCGGGCAACAGTACGGGGCAAACCGCGAGTACCGAGGTCAGCTCGTTTGTTTGGGATGCGTTTACGCGGACCTGGGCTGCTGGTGCGTTGACCCTCGAACGGGAACTTCTGATCAACGCTCCGACTTATGCGTTCGCGTCTGCGTCTACGGTTGCGGATGCGGCGACGGTTGCGATCACCAGTGGTCCGATTGCCGGTACCAACGCGACCATCACCAAGACGTGGGCGTTGGTCATCGGTACACCGGAAGCCACCACTACCGTTCAGGGCACCAACATGTTCGGTATGTTTGGTGCCGGTAGTGCGACAATGGTTCTTCGGAATACGACCGATGATGTGGAGACCGTACTGCGTTCCTCTACGGCGGGCATCTTCGGGACGGCGAGCAATCACGATCTTCTGATCCGCACCAACAACACCACCAAGGTCACTCTCACCACTGGCGGCAATCTCTGCATCGGTGCTACTGCTGCTGGCACAACGGCGGCTGGTGTCCTCGCCTTGTCCAACAGCGCGACGGCGCCCACCGCGAGTACCGACCTCGCGCAACTCTACTCCGTGGACTTGTCTGCCGGTAACGCGACCCTTGGTATCTACACCGAGCGCGCGGTTGCTGCCGATGCCGCGGTGGTGTCTACTCATTCCCTGACCGTGAAGATCAACGGTACGAACTACAGGATCCTTCTCGCGACGTAAGGAGTCGTATGTCGAAGCCCAATATCGATCAGGCGATCGAGGACCTTCGTAAGCAACACGCCACACACACGGCGGAACTTCACGGTATCGAGGGTGCTATCAAAGCCCTCGAACTCGTGAAGGCTGGCGAGATACTACCCAATCCACCATCAGAAGATGGTTGACGGCTGTCTCGGTTGGCTGTATAACTGAGGTGTACCGGCCCACTTGACCGGGCGTTTCCGCAGGAAGCTTGAATGTCAGACGAAGCCTTTGTTCAGGGAGCGGTGGAATCCGCGCCGGAATCGGAGCCCACGGCGAGCCCCGAGACCGAGAGCCACGAGGCGCCGGGGGAGGAGTCTCCTCCCGAACCCAAGACCTTCACACAGGAAGAACTTGACCGCATCATCGGCGCCGAGAAGGCGAAGATCGAGCGGAAGGTCCGTCGGGAACTCGAATCGCAACTGGAGGCGCGCATGCAAGTGTCGCCCGCGGAAGCACCGAACCCCGACAACTTTAGGACCGTCGGCGAGTACGTCGATGCGCTGGCCGACTGGAAGGCCGAGCAGCGCATTCAGGAGCAAGATTCTCGACGCAGACAAGCCGAGGCTACGAGTACGTTCTACGAGCGCGAGGAAAAGACGCGAGCGAAGTACGACGACTTTGAAAGGGTCGCGTACAATGGTGACCTTCCGGTTACCGAGGCGATGCGGGATGTAATCCTTACATCACAGGTTGGACCGGAAATACTCTATCATCTCGGAAAGAACCCGCGTGATGCCGCGCGCATCGCCGAACTCGATCCGCTGAATCAAGCTCGCGAACTCGGGAAAATCGAAGCCAAGTTGACGGATGCTCCGGTTCCTGTGAAGAAGGTGAGTTCCGCCCCCGAACCCATCAACCCTGTTGGCTCTCGTGCGTCTACTCCCAACTACAGCACCTCCGATCCCAGGTCGATCAAGGCGATGTCGATGGACGAGTGGGCTCAGCAGAGAATGAAAGAAATGTCGAAGCGCCACTAGGGCTTCCTGAAAGGATCGAGAAGTGTCCAACTCTCTGCTAACTATTGATATGATCACGCGTCAAGCGTTGGTCATTCTCAAGAACAAGCTGGTTGTCACCGGCAACGTCAACAAGCAGTACGACGATCAGTACGCCAAGTCGGGCGCCAAGATCGGCGATACCCTACGCATCCGCCTGCCGAACCGCAACCTCGTTCGCCGTGGTGCGAGCATCCAGGTGCAGCCGGTCCAGCAGCAGTACGTTCCGTTGACCGTCTCCTCGCAGATCGGCGCGGACTTCGCCTTCTCCAGCGCCGAGCAGGCGATGAAGTTGGACGACTTCTCCCGGCTGGTTCTGGAGCCTGCCGTCTCGCAGATCGCCTCTCAGATCGACTACGAGGTTGCGTCCGGTGTCGCGCAATACATCGGTCAGTCGGTCGGTACGCCGGGCACCACCCCCTCGACCTCGGCCGTGCTGCTCGCCGGTATCCAGAAGCTGGACGAGGCCGCCGCTCCTGACGCGATGCGCTACTGTGCCGTCAACCCGGCCGCGAGTGCCGCGTTGGTCGAAGGTCAGAAGGGCCTTTTCAACCCTGGCAGCACGATCTCGTCCCAGTACAAGAAGGGGCGCATGGGTTCGAACGTCCTCGGGTGGGACGAGATCTCGATGTCCCAGTCCATCTCCTCGTTCACCTGTGGCTCACGCGCCTCGACGGGTTGCACGGTCACCACGACCGTCTCGACCCAGGGTGCGACGACCATCGCCATCACCACGACTGGTGCGACCGACACCATCAAGAAGGGTGATGTCTTCACCATCGCCAACGTCTACGCGGTCAACCCTCAGACCCGCGTGACCACGGGCTCGCTGTACCAGTTCGTCGCTGCTTCCGATGCGACCGCTTCGGGCTCGGCCGTCACGGTCACCGTCCAGAAGGCGATGTACTCGGGCACCAGTCAGTCCCTCGCCATCATCGACACGCTGCCCCAGTCGGGTGCTGCCGTCACGTTCATGGGCGCTGCCTCGACGGCGTACCCGCAGAACCTGATGTTCCAGCGTGATGCCATCGCCTTCGTGACGGCCGACCTCGAACTCCCCAAGAGTGCCGAGATGGCCGCCCGCGAGAACTACGATGGCATCTCGATGCGCATCGCCAAGGCGTGGGATCCCGTCAACGACAACTTCATCACCCGTCTGGACGTGCTGTACGGTTGGGCTGTCATCCGGCCCGAACTTGCCGTTCGTCTCTGGGGTTAAGCGCGCGATCTGAAAGGTCAAGGAACATAGACAATGAGTGTTGGAACTTTCGGGCCGACTCCCGCGCTGCCTGACGGCACTTCCGGAGTTCAGGTTGGTTACGGCAGCGGCAGCATCCCCGTGATGGGCGTGCAGACCGTTCCGCCGGCCACGTTCACGACGACCTCGACCATCACGACGACGCAACTCCTGACGGGGTTGCTGTCGTACACGGGCTCGGGTCACACCCTGACGACGCCCACGGGCACGCAACTCGACACGCTGTTTGGCAACGCTCAGTCGTTGCTGATCGGCTCGTCCTTCGACTTCGGTGTGAACGCGACGACCGGCACGGCCACGCTGGCCGGTGGCACGGGCGTCACGACCAACGCCTCGGGTGCGGGTTCGATGCTCGTCACCGATGCCACTTCCGCGACGTTCCGTCTGGTGAAGACCGGTACGGCGACGTGGAACCTGTACCGGGTGGGCTAGGCGATGGCGAACAGCAAGCCCGTCGGGGTCTTCTTTGAAGACCCCGACCTCAAGACCGGCTGGGCTATCGAGGGTACCGCTGTCACGGCGACCGCTGCCCAGTTGAACTCCGCTGGTAGCACCAGTGGTGCTACCGCGGGTACCGTCACCGCATCCAAGGCGGTGGTGGTCGATTCCAACAAGGACATCGCTGCCTTTCGCAACGTCGGTCTTGTGAACCTTGACGCCGGCTCGTCCGGTGTCGCTGGTTCGGTGGACATCTTCCCCACGACCGCGAGCAAGGGAAAGGTTGCCATCACGGCCGCGGACAACACCGGCAACACGACGACCGCGTTCACCTTCGGCACGATGGCGGCGGCGCGGACCATCACGGTCCCGGACCCGGGTGCTGCGGCGAACGTGTTGCTGACCACGGGAACGGCGACGGCGACCTCGGCCACTACGGCAGAGATCACCAACGCCGCATCTGATGCCGTCGCGAGCGTGTCTCAGGTCAGCACGCCGGCTTCCGGCAGCAACGGGACGCAGTTCACCTTCCTCAATGCTGCCGGTTCTGCCGTGACGGGTGTTCGCACGATGATGGCGTACATCAGCACGTCGGCCGGTGTGCAGGCATCGGCGGTGGATGGTCTTGCCGTGCTGACCAACGGTGGTCTCACCGAGTTGGTCACGGGTAAGGTGGCGCTGGTCACCACGACCGCGGCCGGTCTTCTGGGTGTCACACTCACGGAGTCCTCCGCGTCGGGGTACTACTTGTCGTTCGTGCTTCCGAGCGGCAAGGTCATCACGTCCGACGTTCTGACGGTGAACTAAGATGCCCGTCGTCTACCTTCAGCACCCGGTCCACGGTGCGATGGCGTACTCTAACATGATGGAGGTGGACATCGCTCGTGCGAACGGGTGGGTGGAGTTCGATCCGACGGTCGTCTCGGAGCCTCCGGTGGCTCCGGTGACGCCCCCGGCAATTCCTTCTTTCCTGACCTCGGAACCGAAGAAGGTTGCGAAGAAGTAGGAGAACCGGGTGTCCTACACCGCGAACGACATCATCAACATGACTTTGCGCTCGCTGGGCGTGCTGGCCGAGGGTGAAACTCCCTCGGCCGCCACGTCTGCGGACGCTCTGATGGCGATGAACATGATGATCGACTCGTGGAGCACGGAGAAGCTTTCGTGCTACACGACGCAGGATCAGGTGTTTACCTGGGCATCTGGTTACACGTCGAGGACGCTTGGTCCTACTGGTGACTTCGTGGGTAACCGTCCCGTCTGGTTGGACGATGCCACGTACTTCACCGTCTCCAATTTGAGTTACCAGATCCAACTGGTCAATCAGGAACAATACAACAGCATCGTTCTCAAGAGTTCGACTTCCCCTTACCCGGAAGTCCTGTACCCGCTTATGGAATATCCTAATATCACGGCTCATGTTTATCCCGTTCCGACCGGCGATCTCGAAATGCATTTCGTCAGCGTGAAGGAACTCGATCAGCCCGCATCTCTCACCACGACACTTGCGTTCCCTCCCGGGTATATGCGTGCGTTCTGGTCGAATCTGGCGCGCGAGATCGCTTCCCAGTTCGGCATCGGTTGCCCCAAGAGTGTGCTTGACATCGCCCGTGTCAGCAAGGGCAACATCGAGAAGGTTAACAATCCGATGGATGTGATGTCGATGCCGAACAGCGTCCTTCCGATGCCCAGCGGGTTCAACTGGTACAACGGGCAGCCGTACTAATGAAGAGTCCGATCCTCGGTTCATCCTACGTCGCACGCAGCGTCAACGCAGCCGACAACCGGATGGTCAACCTCTTCCCCGAGGCCATACCCGAGGGTGGCAAGGAACCCGCGTTCCTGAGCCGCTGTCCTGGTCTGTCTCTGCTCGCCACCATCGGGGACGGTCCCATTCGAGGGTTGTGGACCTTCGGGGACTACCTGTACGTGGTCAGCAACAACACCTTGTACAAGGTCACGTCCTCGTACGTCGCGACGAGTCTGGGTACCGTGTCGGGCACCGGTCCCGTCAGTATGTCCGACAACGGCACACAGTTGTTCGTCGCTTGCGATCCTGACGGATTCATCTACAACGCTCAGACCAACACGTTCGCCGAGATTACGGACATCGACTTTCCGGGCGCCGTGACCGTCGGCTACCTCGACGGGTTCTTCGTGTTCAACGAGCCCGATAGTCAGACGTTGTGGGTCACGCAACTTCTTGACGGTACGTCCATCGACCCGACCAACTACGCGAGCGCCGAGGGGTCTCCCGATGGCGTCGTGGGTCTCATCGTGGACCACGGCGAGTTGTGGGTCTTCGGTACCAACTCGACGGAGGTTTGGTACAACGCGGGCAACGCGGGGTTCCCGTTCCAGCGCATTTCGGGGGCTCTCACCGAGATTGGTTGTGCGTCGGCGTACACTCTCGCGAAGGCCGACAACACGGTGTTCTGGTTGTCGAGTGACGCCCGCGGTCACGGCATCGTGTACCGGGCTCGTGGGTACAGCGGTGAACGCATCTCTACTCACGCCGTCGAGTGGCAGATCCAGCAGTACGGCGACCTCTCCGATGCGCTGGCGTACACGTACCAGCAGGACGGTCACGCCTTCTACGTCCTCGTCTTCCCGTCGCAGGACACCACTTGGGTGTACGACGCTTCAACCCAAGCGTGGCACGAACGCTGCGGGTTCGATGAGACGACGGGGTTGTTTACCCGTCACCGCTCGAACTGTCAGGTGTTCTTTAACAATCTTGTAATCGTTGGTGACTACGAGGACGGGAAGATCTACTCGTTCGACCTCGACACCTACGCTGACAACGGTTCGATTCAGAAGTGGCTTCGGTCCTGGCGTGCGTTGCCGACCGGTGTGAACAACCTCACGCGGTCCACGCATCACTCGCTCCAACTCGATTGCGAGGTCGGTGTAGGATTGAACAGTGGACAGGGTAGTGATCCGCAAGTGATGCTCCGTTGGTCCGACGACGGTGGTCATACGTGGTCGAACGAGCATTGGCTGAGTATGGGCCGAATCGGGACCTACGGCACTCGGGTCATCTGGCGCCGACTCGGTATGACGATGAAGATTCGTGACCGCGTGTACGAGGTGTCGGGTACGGACCCGGTAAAGGTCATCATCCTCGGGGCAGAGTTGATCGTGAGTCCGACGAATGCCTAACGCTACGAACATCATCGCTCCGCGAGTACCATTGACCGACCCTCGAACCGGCCTGGTTCACAGGGAGTGGTACAACTTCTTCTTTTCTTTGTTCGAGTTAACCGGTGGTGGTCAGAACCAGATGTCCATCACGGATCTCATGGTCGGTCCTCCTACCACCGACGTGGACCTGTCAGCGCTCATCGCCGACGTACTGACGGAGCCGACTGACTCCCCTTTGGTCTCGCAACTCGCGGTCGTGGCGAAGGCGATTCAGTCCCTCGGGGTCGTGCCGCCGGTCCCCGATACGATGGCGCTTGCCGTGGCCCTCCAGGGGCTCCAGAAAGGCCCCGCGGATGCCGGGTTGACCGAGCGGGTCGCGGAACTTCGGAAGGTCGTCCAGGCCCTCCAGGTGGCTCCGGTCGCCGTGCCCCCGCCGGCATCCCTCCCCTACGTGCGAACGGCCACGACGACGCCCGTAACAATTACTTCCGCCGAGGCCGCGGTCGGTGCTACAATCTACGTGAAGTTGGCTGCTCCGGGTGCCGTAGCGGTGAGTCTTCCGGCCGGGTTCGTCGGCGCCATGGCGACCGTGAAGGACGGCACCGGTGACGCGGGCGTGAACAACATCACGACGACGCCCGCGGCGGGCAACATCGACGGTGCGGGCACGGATGTCATTGCGACCAACTGGGCCTCGCGGACCTACATCTACACCGACACGGAGTGGAGCATCATATGAGTTACGAAGGGCAAGCCTCGGACTTCACGCTCAATATCGCTCGTGGTCTTGTGTCGGGGATGGAAACCGTTCATCGTTTCGGTACGGCACCGGATGGTATCCAGACGACGCCGACCGATCTCTGGAACCGTGCAAACGCGGCGGCGCTTCAACAGATTTGGTTACCGCCGACCGCAGCACGCATTCACTCGATCGTCTCGACCAGTGCAAGCGACGACGGGTCACCCGTTGGTGTCGGCGCACGAACCCTCCGTATCTGGGGCCTGACCTCGTGGTCCACCGCGGAGGTGTCGGAGGACATCACGTTGAACGGTGTTACTCCTGTGAACACGGTGAACTCCTATGTATGTATCAACAGGGGAGTGGTTATAACGAGTGGTGCCACCAGTATCAATGTTGGAACGATCACCGCTACCGCGGCGACCGACGCGACGGTCCAAGTCCAGATGAATCCCGGTCGCGGTCAGACAGAGAGAATCGCTTACGCGATTCCGTCAGTCAGACAGTTGTATATTGTCAACCTGAACGTAGCCATCAATAGTTCTACCGCGACGGATCGCGTAGACTTCGATCTTGCCGTGAATACGAACCCCGACGTTCAAACCACGAACTATATTGTTCGAGCCTCAATGAAGGTTACGAACACAGGTACCAGTTCGTACGATTGGGTCTTCGACCCGTATTTTCGTATCGACGGTCCCGCAATCGTTAAGATCCGCGGCACCGGGTCCGCTGCCGACATTGACGCGACAGCCGGGTTTAATGGAATCCTCGTAGCGGTCTAGAGGTAGGTAAGATGACGGTCACACCAACCCAACTGATTCCGCCGAAGATCGCGGAGAACGCGCAGACGACGCAGTACACCTCGACCGGGGTGACGACCATCATCGACAAATTCACCGCGACGAACTACAGCGCGAGCGTGGTGACCCTGAGTGTCAACCTCGTAACGAGTGCGGATACCGCTGGTAATCAGAACCTCATCGTGAAGACCAAGAGTTTGCAGGCGGGTGAAACGTACACGTTCCCCGAACTGGTTGGTCACATGCTTCTCGCGAGTGGGTTCATTAGTACGATCGCCTCGGCAGCAACAAGCATCAACATTATGGCGAGCGGAAGGCAGGTGACACCGTGAGCCTCTTTGGTGGCTTCGGCGGCCAGAACGCCGGTGGGTACGGGGGCGCGTTCGGCGATAGCGTACCGACCGGTCAGGGTACGCTCAAGTACGCTAAGAACCCCGACGGATCCTATGTGCGGAACGCTCAGGGCCAGTACGCCATCGACCCTGGTGAGGGTATCCCGTTTCAGTGGACCGGGAAGAACCCCGAGTACGGTGAGTACACTGGTACTCCGATGGGTACTCTTCCCGGACCCGACGGGTTGTTCCAGGACAACCGTCAGACGTTCGGTCAGCAGACCGGACAGAATGTAACTTGGACGGACGACAAGGGTGTCGTGCGGTTCGGTGATGCGCCGCGTACGTCCACGCCCGACCCGACCGTTCCCGAGTGGAACAAGAACGTAAACAGTTGGCTCACTACGAGTCCGCTGGGTAGGATCATCGCGCCCATTCTTTCGTCTGGTGCGATTGGTGTCAGTTATGGTCTTGGTCCCGGTAATCCCGGCGGGTCGCCTCTTTCCGCTGCTGACATCAACAGCAGGGTGACCGATGCCGTCGAGAAGTATCGACGGGATAATCCTTCCGTGCAGTTTGCACAGCCCGACATCGATATGTTGGGTGCGATTACTGGTGGTCAATTTAGTCTCGATCCTCGCTCTATTCAGCCGACCAATAGTGTGGGTGAATCTCGGATCAACCTCACCGGGACCGAACCAAATAAGGTCGGTACGACACCTATCGACATCGGTGGTCCCGTTCGGGATCTTCATGGTCTGTGGCAGGACTACCACTACAACCCGACGGAACAGAACCGTCTCGCTCTGGCGAATCACCCCGACTGGGCTGGCTCGGGGTTACCTGGTGCCCCTCCCAAGGGTGAGGGTCAACCTTCTACCCCTGCCGCTCCGGGCTCTCCTGCTGCCGCCGTGGGTGCCGGTACCACCGCCGCGGGCGCTGCTGGTGCCACGGGTGCTGGTCTTGGTGGTCTCGGCGACCTCCTCGTGCCGGGGGGTATCGCGCTAAGCACGCTTCTCAGTAGTCTCGCCGCTTATTCTGGCGGCAAGGATCAAGCCGAAGCCATCAAGCACGCGGCTGATAAAGAAGCCGAGGCCGCTGCTGCCGCGCTGGGTCTCCAGAAGGAGCAGTTCACCGCGCTAATGAAGCGCGAGAAAGATATCTACAACACTTCTCGCGCCGATACTCTGAACTACCGCGTTGCCGGTGAACAGGCGCTTGGTGAGATTCAGGGGTTCGACAACACGAACCCGAACTTCTCGATGCAGCAGTTCAACCAGGACCCGGGGTATGCGTTCCGCCTGTCCGAAGGACTCAAGGCGATGGAGAACTCCGCTGCGTCCAAGGGTCTGCTTCGCTCGGGCAACACGATGAAGGGGTTGAACAACTACGCTCAGGAGTCCGCGAGCCAGGAGTACGGTAACGCCTTCAACCGGTACCAGACCGAGCGCGGCG
>Ga0208147_1000307_pt1 | contig 17582 bp, 27 predicted proteins | sample DEB3_08_DNA_FD_184520 | JGI IMG/M metagenome (GOLD analysis project Ga0208147, IMG submission 184520) | Aqueous microbial communities from the Delaware River and Bay under freshwater to marine salinity gradient to study organic matter... | ecosystem: Environmental > Aquatic > Marine > Coastal ... | reverse complement strand
TGGCAACTATACTCTCTCCGTCCATGATGGCACTTTCGCCGCTCTGAGCGGAGCCAACTTCACAGGCAACGTAGCTTTCGCAGCCAACGCGACTTTCAACGGTGCGCTGACGGGATCCTTGACGAAACTCACCAACGGCAAGCCCTTCATCACGGCTCTACCCGGCAACGTCATCACCGTCACGACGTCTTCCGAAGGTCAGATCATCCTGTCGGGCAGCGGCGGGACGGGAGGCGGAGGAGGCGCGCCGACCAATGTCGAGTACTTGGTGCTCACAGCTGACGGCTCTCTTACCAACGAACGAGTCTTCACTCCTAGCACCGGTCTGAAGTTCATCGACGCCGGCGCCAATGGTGCTTACACTCTCAGCGTCCACGACGGAACGTTCGCTGCTCTGTCAGGAGCTAACTTCACCGGCAACGTCTCTGTCGGTGGAACCGCCACCTTCAATGGCGGTCTGACGGGTTCTCTGACCCGTCTGGCTTCGGGCGCGCCCTTCATCACAGCCCTACCCGGTAACGTCATCACTATCACCACTGCTTCTAACGGGCAGATCATCTTCTCGGGCTCGGGGGGCGCTGGAGGAGCTGGTGGAGCCAGCGTCACACCTAACGAGATCAGGAATGATGCTTACGGTCGACTCGAATTCTACCTGACGTCTTCTCTCGGAGGAGTTGGAACTGTCACGGCCGTGCCGGCTTCGAGGACGACGATCACGCATGCTACTAGCCAGCTCTTCATCACAGGAGGAGCGCATCAGTGGCTCAATCCGAGCACGCTGACGGCCTCTATGGTCGTGACGGCATCGACAGCGGGTTGCGTTCCCAGGGATCACATGACGATCTTCGTCTGCGATACCAATTACACCCTCACCGTCTCCAACGGCGGGTCGGCGTTGGGCACCATCTTCAGCTCCTCCATCGCCGGCACCAACCAGCGCGCCGCGTGGGACATCGTCTATGACGGCGCTAACTGGGTCCTGGGTTCCGTCACCAGGCTAGCCTGATGACATCAGAATGGGCGGAGAATATTCAGAAGCATTTATCGATAGAGGAATGAGGTAAGCGAAAGATGTTTTTCTGCATACCCGATGCGGGGGCCGGCGGGGCATGCCACGACGCCGCTGACATGCCCGGGGCGGACCTGGTAGTCGACTTCGACTTCTCTCGCCTGGACCTAATGTCTAGGTCGGGCGAGACATCTGTCCTACGCGTGCGTCCGCGATCGCCTCGAAAAGATGATCCTAAATTTGAGCTGGTATCGACCGCTTCTCTCAATCCGACGGTCGATCAATGGTCGGCGACGGGCGATCTGTCTTCGTCTATCTACTTTCCTGGACCCGTGTTCAATACGAGCAATTGCCGCCTACACAGCACCGGCAGCATCGCGGCGGAGACGACGAAATGGGTGGCCACCTCACCTCCCTCGTGTGCCGAGGACCCCGGAGGCAATCGAAATGGTGTGGATGCCTTCCTTGTCATGCGAGGCAATACAGGCGGAGATTCGGGCGATATCATAGGCTGGCGCGGCGGAGGGCGGCACCTGCACTTCGGTCAGCAAGGCGGCGCATGGAACACGGGTGCCGAGAATACGTCGGGCGGCGGCAGCAACGTCAATTTTGCTGCCGGGAGTGAGAGAGCCGGCAGCAATGTAGCCGAATATCAGGCCAACCAAGCGGGTGGCAACGCCGGCTACGTCGCTCGTTTTCACGCTTCAGGCAGCACAAACAATGCCGGGTCATTGGCGTCCTCGGTCCAGCCCATCGCCATGGGAACAACCGACAACTTCTTCCTGGGCTGTCGCTACTGGCACGCGGGCGCCGCCTATAGCATCCAGTACCAAGGTTATATCAGGCGCGTCATCATCTTCAATCGTCTGCTGACGCGCGACGAGCGCCGACGGGTGGGTGCGTATCTCAGATTCAAGTACGGGTGCTTATGAAGGACCTCCTCTTCAGACTGGGACTCTTCTTGGCCGGCTTCCTGCTGCCCATCAAGACGGTGGGCTTAGCCATTGGCTTCTTCGTCCTCATCGACGTCATCACGGGCATCTGGGCCAGCATCAAGACCGGTCAGCGCGTCAGCAGCGATCGCTTCAGCCGCACCGTCACCAAGACGGTGGTCTACCTAGTGGCTCTGCTCGTCGCCTCGATAGCTGAGCGTCACGTCTTCGGCGAGACCATCCCCGTCCTCAAGGTCGTCTCGGGTTTCGTGGCCGGCACCGAGCTGCTCAGCATCTACGAGAACCTGACTCGCATCTCGGGCATAGACTTCCGCAAGGTGATCGTCGACAAGATACTGCCGCAGCAAAAGGAAAAGGACGATCGTGGCGACGGCTCTTGATCGTACCCTTGCGCACATGGTGCGCTGCCTCGTCCTGCAGGAGAAGAAGAGGCTGAATATCCTGAGCGCCGTCCTCGTCGACTTCGAGCTGACAAAAGATCCGCGCGACAAAGTCAGGCGGACGGAGGTCTACGACGCCATCGCTCGCCGCATGGGTCGGACCGTCAATAACGCTCTCGCTGTCGAGGTGACTGAAAATCTTTCAGGAGTCCCCGGGATCCGCGTCGTCAAGAACGCCCAGGTCAGACTCTTCAGGGGACTTAAGCCCAGGCACGTGCTTCCATAGCCGACCCGTATGAATGTGACTGATGGTACCCGTCGTCACGCGGAAGGCTTTGGCGATATCGGCGAACGATAGCTCCTCCTCGGCGATGAGCTGCCTGATCCGTAGGACATCGTCGACAGTCAGCTTGGAGTTGCCGTGAGCCTCTCCCACATTCCACCCGGACTTCCTGGGAGAGTACTTCAGTCCCCTTCTCGAGTTTCTTGAGAGAGGCATCAGCTGCGCACCTTCCTGATCATCTCGTGCAGCAGGAACGATTCGTACGATTCCTCGATGAGCTCGCGGATGACATCAGACGGTGTCATCGTCCTGCCTGAGCCTCTCGTTCTCATACGAGCTAGCTCCTGAACATAGGAGGACAGTTTCGCATCCAATTCAGTCTCGAAACGGCGGCTCATCGCTGGCTCCCGCACGTCCAGCCGCAGCGCATAGACGTATCGCTCTCGCATATGCAGATGGGATGCGTGCCCGGTCGGCAGATAGGCATGATGTCTAGGCACACGCCGACCGGCAATTGGGGAGTCGATGAGTTCTGCAGAGCGATGACACCAAGAGATGCGATGAGAGAGAGGGCTAGGACTGTCTTCATGTTAAGTATCATAACACCCCAAGCGAGCCGTTTACAGCAACTCCGGGTCGCCGACGACGGTGGGTGAGGAATATTCTTTTTTCTCGGGTGGGTTGCCCATCATCTTTTTCTGAAGATTTTTCTGGAGGGGTCGTGGGTCCGTTGCTTTTGGTTTCCGAGCCGCTCCCACATAGCGATGGACGATACCCACGCTCAGGTCCAGGACACGGGCGATATCCCTCATCTCTACGTCCAGCTTACGCAACCGTTGCATGACGTCGAAGACCTCGGGTGTCACCTTGTGAGCCTTGCCCGTCGGTTGCCGGCTCAGCCTCTTCTTGCTAGCCCGGCAGACGTGACCGAAGCGACAGGAGCACGCGATGTACGGGTTGTCGTCGCCAAAAGCGCCGTAGCCTAGGCGTTCCGTCAGTAGGACATTGTAGACGGGCTGACCGTCATTGACTAATCGGGCGATGTGGAACTTCTCGCGGTCCTTAGCCTCCTCCTCCGAGTCACACAGCTCCAGGACGCGGAAATCGAAGGCGACGATCCCATGCTGCCGCATGTCATGGCTCAGCGGAAACTGTTTGTTGTTGACGAAAGCATCGACGGCGTGAAAGTTCCATCTGCCGATAGGGCTCCTGCTCTGGCCGATGTACGTCTTGCCCGTTTCCCTATTCCTGATCTCGTAGACGCCGAAGCCGACGGCTTCATTCCTTGTTCCCATGTTCACTCTTCCTCATCTCTCCGACTCAAGACGATGTCTTTTCGTCGATGAGGATAAGTATCGAGCTGCAGAGAATTGTTGGATTGAATCAGAAACGAACCTTGCTGAGTGCTGCCATGTCTCTGATCTCGGAATCGAGTATGGGTTGGGCCTGCAGGACCAAGCACGCCTGCTCGTTCGTCCTGTACCAGGACTCGAGCGTCATGTGGGTAGGAGCCGTGCGGTCCAGCCGGCACTCTTCAGGACGCGTATCATAGATGGCGCAGACGAATTTCCCGGGAATCTCGCCCGGAATCAGATTGACGCACGTGCCGTCTCCCCTGTCGAGGTGAGGCAGCTGGCTCAGGTGCATGCGTCGACAGCATAGACCGCATTGCGTGCACTTGAAGGCCCTGTCGTCAGGAATCGTGGGAAGAATGACAGGTAGTTTTCTCATCAGGTTTCGTTCCTTCGGCACGAAATGAGCATGATGCTCATTCGATTCTCGAACCCGTCGGATCCGTCTCCTCGACCCAGGCCGCCGTCTCGGCAAAGACCCAGGCCTCGTCGTAATCCATGCCCTCGCTCAGCGACGACAGGAAGCTAATCATCCAAAGCCAAGGACGCTTCGTACCCATGACATCCTGATGGGACCCGGGAGAATATTTTTCCGAAGAAGCTGATGAGTCACTCATCCGGATCGTTCCGAATATTCTGAGTGAGCTTGGGGTGGCCGGCGATGATCTTCCCGTCCTTGGTGACGGCTTGAGGAGAGACTCCCAAGATCTGGGCATGCAGCCTCCTCAGCGTCCAGGACGCCTTGTTGGCCTCGCGGTGGGATTGCGGCTTGGAATACGCATACGATTCTTTGGACGTCCACTTCTTGCGCTTGTCCTTGAGCGGACCGTCCTGGACGCTGAGCGTATCCGAGTCCAGGATGGACCTCCACCTTCCTCCCAGCCGGGCTCGAGCCGATTCTTTCAATTCCACGCAGGCATCGCACGGGCAGAACCTGACGATGTTGTTGGCTTTGGTGGCCCCGATGCGGACGCAGCTGGCCGTCCAGCGCTCCCACAGGTCCAGCAACTCATCAGGATCGACGTCGAGAGAGAATCTTTCGATGACGGTCGATGCCGCCTCGAGACGACTCAGCCGACCCAATCGTTCGAAGTACGCCGCCGGATCGCGGGCGCATTCCTCCTGAGCGAGTTGTGCCTTCGTCGGAGCGATTTCCATGTCGTCCCTCCAGGACGCGTAGTAGTTGCCTTTGTGGGCCATGGTTTCGATAATTATCTCTCTTTTCGAGAGACTTTCCACGTCCGCCCGCGGGAAATGTGAGTGATGGTCCCAGGAGTGACGGAGAACATGCGGGCTATCTCTTTTTTCTGCACTCCCTGCGATACCAAGCGACGGATCTCCATGACCTGGTCTGCCGTCAGTTTGTGCGTCTTCCTGATCTTGGGAGGCTCCTGCGCCGCGGCGATCGTCATGTCATCGAATATCCGATCGATCTCTTTTTCGATGATCGACCTGAATGTCATCTTTTGGTCAGACCCACGCATTTTATCGCGGATGACATGCCACATTTTCAAGTGACGGTCGTCTATCCTGAATGTTACTACTTTGCTTGACATAGATCTATTATCATCTGCAATTGATTTTTGTATTACAGACTAAATCGACAACTACTGACCAGAAACTTTTTTCTCATCGAGGTTTACATTTCCGGAAATGCGAAGGTTAAAATCACAAGGTACTAAACAGGAACGTTCGGCTTAAGAGTCCAGTGCCTGTCCTCTTAAGCTTAAAGAGCGTCCGCGCCACGTCCGCTCTTTGCAACCTCACTCGCTGCGCTCGTTCGGTTGCTTAAGCAGAGCCTTCGCTGCGCTCAGTCTCTGCTTGTCATGGGCACTCGAGGCCGTGGGGCCAAGACTAGTCAGGGAAATAGAGATGTCCGTGTCGTCCATCTCTATAGCAACTCGCAGAGGGATGAGGGAAATATCCATTGCCTCGCTGTCGCTCAGCAATGGATATAAGGGAATCCAGGGAACTCTGGGGGCTGTTGGGACAGAGGATAATTAAGGCTCTTACTGAGTCCTGAAGTCTTAGACGCTCCGCGAGATGCATCGAAGACGCCAACAAATCCTTCAGGACATCTTCAGATTATTCGGACTGCAGGTACCATGGCAACAATATCCTCAGGACGAAGAATATTCTGAGAGCATTCTGGAATTATCATCGGCCCTTAAAACATCCCCTCAGGTACCTGGTACATATACCATCATGGCACAGACCGCATTAGGACATGTCCAAGGAAATCCCCTTCCCTGGGAAGCTTCCGAAGATCCTCAGGGCCGCTTCTGGGAAATTTCGGTGGCTGCCAACGGAGTCGTCATCCACCGCTACGGACCCGATCACAAGATCATCTCCTCCGACAAGGGCATCAGCGTCAAGTTCAGGTTCGATCCCCAGGCCAACGAGGAAGTCAAGAAGCTCGGAGCTATCTGGCTCAAGGACGGTCGCTGGTTCTTTCGCAAGAGGCTCGGATTGCATGCTACAGACCTATCGGACATCGTCGGATCGGCCTACGACAGGTGGCAGGCCAAGTGGACCCGACCCGTTAAACAATCGGCCCGGTCCGAGGTATGATCTGATTAACGCAAGTACAGCACTTGCTTATCTAATTTCTCCAGATCGCAAGACTAAGGTCCTTACTCTACCTTAGATCTCCTCTCATACTCCACCTCTTGCGATCTGGAGATTCTTTTTCGGCTTGAGCGGCCAGGTTTCGGCGCACTGCCACCGGACTTCGTAAACCCGGCTCATTTTCCTGGTCGCTCGAGCTTTTTATTCGGATCATCATGGATAAACTCGAAACTATCGAAACCAGGAGACGCTTAGCCGCCGAGGGACAGGCGCGGATAGACGAGTTTTTCGCATCCGATGCTTATCGCCGCGAGAAGGAGGAGGAGGACAGGGCCCTCAGGGCCAAGGAGCGCAAGGCCGTCCTCGCTGCGAAGAAGAAGCAAGAGCAGTGGGATAATCGACCGGCGGCCCGGGCCAAAGCCAAGAAGGCCTTCCAGCCGATCTTCGGATCCGGGACACGCTGAATGTACGTCAGAGGAGAGATGGTGATCAGGCCCTATCCAGTATACGGCCAGGCCGATTGCATAGAGATGCGTCCGATCCATGCCCATCCCACTCTCCGCAGCACGATGGACGCTAGCCGATACGTCATGATCCCTCCCTGGTGTCCTATCACGATACTCGAGGACAGGACGGACGAGTGGTGGGAGAAGAGCAGCCCTGGGCACCGCTTGATCAAGGCCGTCGTGCCCCATCATCCCAAACCATTTTTCATACTTCTGAGCGACGCATAATTATCGGAAGTCATGCTTCGACCCGGTCAGCTGGTCTACTCCAAATGCCCTCTGGAAGGATGGGCGACCAAGAGCCAGGCGCTGGACATGGACAGCGTTACGCTGTCAGACAAGGAACTGTTCGAACCGGGAGAGATCGTAGAGATCACGACATGGGTCGTCGTCCCCGCCTGGTGTCCGATGGTGATCACCGGTCCGACGCAGGTGAGGGGTGGCAAGGAGTACTATCGACTGCTGGTTCCCAGGGACCGTGTTGCCGATGCCAGGTCGCATTATTACGGTCGCCCGGCGACGACAGACATCGTCTATGTCTCTGCGCAGGATTTGGATAGGAACGCCATCTACGACGATGCGCGAAGAAGGACGGTCAGATGTTAGTTTTTCTCATGATCATGTTCTCGGTTGTCTTTTTCGTCCGTTACATGGCGGCCCGGGAGCTTGAAGCGTTAGGTAAGACCCCCGACGAAGTGGCAGCGTTACTCTCGGCATCAGCTGAGGATGATTGATGACCTGGCAGATCCAGAAGAAGGGACAAGATCGTTATCTCGATTTCGTCAGAAAGATTAATTCCGACCCTGAGGAGTTTCGTCAGTTTAGGCGTAATCAGGATATCCGCGGCATCATCGATGGAGTGACTCCGCTAGCCGCCAAAAGCTACCTGAAGAAGATCAAGCAACTCGATTCTGAGTGGATATCGAGACACTGGTCTGAGATCATTCTCAACGATCTAGTGGGTTGTCCGTTCAGGGTGGACTTTGGCATGGGGGCGGAGTCAGCTCCCATCAATATGCGTTACGCTTGGCAGGCGCTGGAGATCGATAGGAAGCTAGGAATCGCCGATAAGCGTGTCGTCGAGATCGGCGGAGGTTACGGTGGCCTGGCTCGGATGATCTGCGCTTTGTTCTCTCCCAAAGAATATGTCATCGTCGATCTGCCCGAAGTGCTCGATATGACGCGAGAGTATCTGCGTCAGTATCACCTGCCCAATCCCATCAGGTTCGAGTCGACGGACAGCGTCCAGCATGCTGACGTATTCATCGCCAATTACTCTGTCGCTGAGCTCGACCGTGCGGAGCAACGAAAGTATCTCGACAATATCATCCTCAGGTCGACGTCAGGTTATCTGGTGCACAACATACCTAACCCCTCGAGCAAGCAACTGTCCAGGAAGGAGTTCGAGACGTCTCTTCAAGAGCGATTTTCCCTGAGCTCCTACGTCGAGGCCGTGGAAAGGTCCGAGCAGAGTCTCGTCTACATCTGCGAACCAAAGGACGGTCGCTGAGATTTCATCTCGGAGCGGGCCGATAATTATCGATAGATGAGACCTTACCAACTCAAGCCGGGCCTAGACGATATCCTGCTGTCTCCCGGCATGACTGAGTCGTCGTACCGCAAGCTCAGGGATACCTGGTATCGTAAGCTGAAGAAGTCGGGTTTCGAAGACATAGAGTTCGGCGTCTCAGACAAAGCAGTGCAGCAGCTACCATGGCCTGAAGGCACGATATCGGCTCCGAAACGCAGGACCGGCCGCGACGTCAATGTCATGATAGAGATCAGCGACGAAAGATCTCATGCTGATTTCGCCGATTGCCGCGACTACTGGACGATGTGTCGACAATTTTTGCATGCCGGCTCGGCGGCTCCTCGAGGGCCCGATCGATCCATATGGTCCCTGTATAGCGAGGGTTCCAAGGGCAGAGAGATATCGCGGCAGCTCAAGATATCGAACAGCACGGTGCAGAGGACGATCCATCGATTGGAGTTTCGCATGCGACAGTGGTGGTCATCGGGCAGCGCTGAGAGGTCCATGGAGTCTGATTATCGGATAGAGTCCAGGCAGTTCCATCAGACATCGGATGTTAGGTTACTATCACTGAGCGGCTCGGCATCTATCTGAGCAGGAGACAACCATGGCGGCCAAAAAGACAACTAGGCTTCACAGTTCGGACACGATATACGATGATCTGATCATCATCGTCGGCAAGAAAGTCATGCAGATGGCCTCGCTCAAGGACCTGAGCATCGAGGACATCGATTCCCTCGATAAGTTACACCGCATCTGGACTTCTCTTCGGAAGGAAGAGCGTGAGCTTTCGCGCGAGGCGGCGCTGGATCAGATCGCGGCCAGCGACCTAGAGCAGTACAAACCTCTGATCATAGACTACCTGAGCAAGAAGTCGGACAAGTGATGAGAATCATCATGAGCATGCTCACCTCTAGCCCAGCGAGAGGCCAGTGATGGAAGAGAAGGAAGAACTGCCAATCTCCATCCGCCCGATGCAGCCGGGAGATGTGCCACTTGTGCTCAATTCGTGGCTCAAGAGCTACCGCGATTGCCCGGCTAGCTGGGGTACAGGAAACGACGATTATTTCAGGACTCAGAAGACAGTCATCTCTAAGCTGATGACGAAGTGTAACGTGGCTATAGCTTGCGACCCCCAGGATGACGACCAGATATTCGGATGGTTGGCCTGGGAGGATTCCAAGGAAGACATCGTCGTCCACTATATCTTCGTCAAACACATCTTCCAGCGCATGGGCGTCGCCCGGCGGTTGTGGGAACATGCTTCTCCCGGACAGCGCGACGTTGTCGCCACGCATATGGGTCCGGCCGCCAACGGCCTCAAGGAAAAAGGCATCAAATTTCGTTACAAGCCATTCAGGCTATTAGCGTCGCTATTTGTCTGAAAGAAAGAGACACCTACCATGGAAAGCAAAGAAGAGAACAAGCCCCGGGAATTAGACCAGATCAACAAGGAGTACGAGCAGCTAGCCACTCTCGTCGGCGACATCGAGGCCAAGCTGGCTATCCTCACAAAAAAGAAGGAAGCCATCTTGCGACGCATTTTCGAGCTCGACGTCGAGGCAGAATCTGCGTCGCAGAGGAATTCCTCTGCTAAGGATGCAGAATGAAGCTCGTTCGAGTCGAGCTAGCCCGGGGCGTATCGGTCCAGGGTCTAGCGGGGGTACGGAATCACCTAACCTCGGACGATGCTAGCATCTCTATGGAAGATGGCATGCTCGTCATCGTCACTGACGTCGGACGGACGGTAGTACCGAGTTCGAATGTGCTGAGCCTTTGGGCCGCAACATCACCCAAATTCTCCGAGGATGATCCCAAAGCGGCGCTGCTGGACAGCGTCCTGTCTTCTTCGGCCGAATTTTTGCCCGCTCCGAGCGGCAAGAAGACGCTGCGCCCCGGCCCTAAGAAGAAGTGACGCATGCCGGCCAAGAGTCTAAACGACCGCCAATTGGCTCGGATCATCGCCCAGATAGCTCAGCAGTCCAAGCAGAGCAGGATGGCTAGCGCCGTCGGGCTGCCTGTCCAGCAGCGTTTTATCGACGATCCTTCGAGACTCAAGGCGGCGATCTGCACACGGCGCGCCGGCAAGAGCTATGCCTCAGGCTTGTACCTGCTGCAGGAAGCTTTGAGCAATCCTGGCTGCACATGCCTATACATCGGATTGACTCGCGAATCAGCCAAGAGGATATTTGTTCGGAACATCCTGCACGATCTAGTCCTCAAGTTCGGTCTGACGGGTAAATGGAATGCTAGCGAGCTTTCTTACACTCTGAGCAACGGATCCGTCCTCTATCTAGTGGGGGCCGACGCCAGCCCGGAGCAGCGAGACAAGCTGCTGGGTCAGAAGTATCGTCTTGTCATCATCGACGAATGCGCCTCATTCAGGCAAGATCTCGAGGACCTGGTCTATTCCGTCCTCATGCCCGCCGTCGCCGATGACAGAGGAACGATCTGTCTGATCGGCACACCAGGTAACACCAAGAATTTCTTCTTCAGGGTCACGCAGAGGGATGAGAAGGAGAGGGAGAAGGGATGGTCCGTCCACCGGTGGACGTGGGAGGATAATCCTTACGTCGTCAACGAGATGCGGGACATCATCGAGCTGCGGAAGTCGGCTAACCCGCTTATCGTCGAGACTCCTCAATTTCGTCAGCAATACTTGGGAGAGTGGACGGTCGACGATTCCAAGCTCGTCTATCGCTTTTCGGACGAAAGAAATAGCGCTTCCGAACTGCCGAAGCAGAACGTTGCCTGGAACTACGTCATCGGCCTGGATTTGGGATTCACGGACGATACAGCGTGGGTCATCTGCGCTTATGCCCAGAATGACGACAGGAACCTCTACGTGGTCGACGCTATCAAGAGGCCCAAGCTGATCATCTCTCAGGTCGCCAAGATGACGCAGGATCTGATCGACCATTACTCGCCCATCAGCATCGTCGTCGATCCCAAGGCCAAACAGTCGGTTGAGGAGATGCGTCAGAGGTTTGGGCTGCCCCTCGAGGACGCGGCTCAGCGCGACAAGGTCAATGCCATCTCGATGCTTAACAGCGACCTAATCACAGGAGTCATCAAACTGTTACCCAATGCTTCCGATCTCAAGGAGGAATGGGAGAACTTGGTTTGGGACGAGCGCGAGCTAGCCAAGAACAAGCACGTCGAACACACGGCCTGCGCCAATCACCTGTCCGATGCCATGTTGTACGCGTGGAGGAAAGCGCGGAATTACGCCACTGTTCCCTCTCTGCCGAAGCCGCCGCCTGTCGACTCCGATGAATGGGCTCAGCAATTCTGGGAAAAAGATACATTGAGGCTCCAACGCCGCCAGCGGCAGCCGTGGTGGGAACGCGACCACGGAGAGGAAGAGGATGCATGGTGAGCGATTTCTGGTCCGCAGTCAGACCTCTTTCTCTGGGAGAGCTCGTGACAGTCGATAGGGAAGAGGAGTTCTTCTTCGGAAGATCGAAGAGGACAGTCAATCCAGGCGATATCCTGATCATCACTCGCATTTCCGACGAAGGAATCGTGACGGCGGTGCTACACGATGAGAGGGAGGTATACCCTCATCACATCGATCATCCGACATTCATCAGAATCGGTTGATTGGTACCCTGGATCGCCGGCATTGCTCTGTAGCGATGAAGATCTCTTCCCTTGCGGAGCTCCGCGAACTATTTAAGCTGCTGGTGGAGCAGGACATCGAGCGATTCGAGCTGGGAGACCTCAAGGTCTCCAGAAAATCAAGAGCTCTCGGTATGGTTATCCCGTTGCCCGGGGATTCCGAATATTCTGAGCCTGGTTCTGAGGCTGCCGAAACCGCGGACGAGGATCTTCTGTACTATTCGGCAGGAGGTAACTGATGGCCGTCGGCGTATCAGACATTCCCGTCCGCTCGGAGCGGGTGGGCGCTAGCAAATCAACGGCCAACGGCCAGTGGTGGACTCTGCAGGATTCCGATCTGCACGCCGGCGTGACTTCGGTCGTCGCCGATCTAGATGGAGTCGACACTCGTCGCATCAACGACAATCTCAAATGGACTCGGCTATACGGTAACAGGGAGATCCTGGGCACCAGGCCGGGTCAGACTCGCCGGCAGGTCGTCGAACCTGGCAAACCATCGGGTTTCACATTCAACGCCATCAGGTCGTGCATCGACACAGCCGTCGCCAAGATCGGGCAGAACAGGCCCAAGCCCATGTTCCTGACGGAGGACGCCGACGTCTCGCTGGCAGGACGCGCGAAACGCCTGACGAAGTACGTCGAGGGTGTCTTCTACGACGGCAAGGCGTATGAGACGGCGCAGAAGGCCTTCAGGGACGCGTGCGTCTTCGGTACCGGAATCGTCCACCTCTTCTGGGACAGCGACAGCAAGGGTCGAGCCCGACTGTGCTTCGAAAGAGTGCTGCCTGACGAGTTATTGATCGACGAGGAGGAGGGACGCTACGGCGAACCCGGCCAGATCCATCGCAGAAAGTGGATCCTGAGGGACCGCCTGGTCGAGCTCTTTCCCAAGTTCGAACGCCAGATATCGGCAGCGCGCGGCACGCAGACGGATACGACTTCTCCCCGGGCCGTCGATCACATCGAGGTCATCGAGTCCTGGCACCTGCCTTCCGCCCCGGGAGCGAAGGACGGTCGTCACGCCATCTGCATCGATGGCTGCACTCTATTCTCCGAGAAGTGGGTCTACGATTTCTTCCCGTTCGTCTTCTTCCACTGGAGCGAGCCCATCATCGGTTTCTGGGGCACGGGCCTGGCCGAGGAGCTCGTCGGCATCCAGATCGAGATCAACAGGCTCTGCCGCGACATCTCTTCGGCGCAGCGCATGATGTCTAGGCCTAGGGTCTTCGTCGAGGCCGGCACGCAGATAGTTCCTGCCCATCTCAATCCCGGGCTCGGGGAAAACGTCCCCGTCGTCAAGTACGTCGGCCGGCCGCCCACTTTCCAGACTCCGCCTGCCATGCCGGGAGAGATCTACGCCGACCTGGACCGCTGGATCCGTCGAGCGTACGAAGTCACCGGTGTCTCGCAGCTCAGCGCCTCAGGCCGCAAGCCCGCCGGACTCGACTCCGGAGCGGCTCTCAGGGAGTACAACGATCAGGTATCGGAACGCTTCATCACCACTTCGCAGCGCTGGGAGGAATTCTTCATGCAGCTGTCCAGGAAAGTGATAGCTCTGAGCCAATCCCGTTACGAATCGGGTGACAAAGGCCTGGCCATCGTCGCCGCGCAGGATAAGTTTGTCAAGACTATCAAGTGGAAGGACGTCGATCTCGAGGCTGACAAATACTTGATGAAGGTCTTTCCCACCAATTTGCTGCCTTCTACCCCCGCCGGTCGCATGCAGCAGGTAGTCGAGCTTCTGCAGGCCGACCTGCTACCCAAGGAACTGGCGCTCTCGCTCCTAGATTTCCCGGACGTCGAGCATTTCGTCTCTCTCGAGACGGCAGCGCTGGAGGATATCCGTTGGACGATCGAGTCGATCCTTGAGGAGGGCAAACCCGGAACAGTAGATGAGCTGACGAACCTATCGCTGGCGCAGCAGCTGGGCATGTCCGCCGTCCTCAGGGCCAAGCGCATGAACTATCCCGAGGAGAATATCGAACTTCTCAGGCGCTGGGTCGACGCCGTCACTGACAAGCTGACACCTCCTGCGGAACCCGCTCCCGCTCAGCCTCAGGCTGAGCCGGCAGTCGGAGCTTTGCCTGCCAATCCCGTGTCCGCCCCGACCAACGAACTCCTACCCGTCGTTCCATCCGACCCGATGACGAAGACCAACATCCAGCCCATGATGGCCCAGTCACCGATGGCGAGCTTCGGCAACTACGCCTCCAACGCGTCCGATATGGGAATCTCCATGCCCGATTGGGCGCAGACGGCGATGAAAGTATCCAGCGCTGGAGGACAGCAGAAGGGAGGCGCAGATATGAGCAAGATGGCCATGGCCATGGCTCCCATGATCGCCAAAGCCGTCTCCGACCCACGTTCCAAGCGCAAGCTCAGAGCTCTAGAGGAGACGCCCCCGGCCGAGATGATGGAGTCGCTCGAGGGTGGCGTCACGTTCCGCTACAAGCCGGGCGTGCCGGGCGAGGATCCGCAGGATCAGAAGTTTGGCACCACGACGACTCACCTCAAGTCGACAGAAATGGGAGCGTCCATGGTCGACGTCGACCCCAAGACCGGTCTGGAAGTCATCGATATCAAGGAGTCCATCGGACCCATCCTGGCTTCGCTGAGCAACCTGGACGCTCGCTTCCGAGTGCTCGAGGAAAAGCTCGGAATCAACCCGCCGGGAGACGATAGCACTGATCAGGAGAGTTCCTCTGAGGCTCTCGATGAGACATCCTAAATGACGCAGCAAGCAGACATCCAACAGGTCGTCCAGACGGCGAGCTCCGAAGGGGCAGCGTCCGACGTCACCAATCAGCCGGGTCAGAATGACCCAGGAAATTCTCAGATTAATTCCGAGCAGGCGGCTTCCGCCGCGGAAAACAACGGGACTAAATCGCAGGAGGAGCCCAGGCTCTCTTCCAAGTTTGCCGCTTTAAGTCGCAAGGACAAGGAGCTGCGCAACAAGGAACGGGCGCTGAAGGAGCAGGAAGCGGCCCTCAAGCAGTGGCAGGAATCCCAGAAGCTGCTGCAGGAGAATCCCCTGGCCTTCGTCGAGAAGTCCGGGTTGTCGTTGGACAAGCTCATCGCTTTAGCGTTGCAGCAGCCCGGCGAGCAGGATCCCATGCAGAAGGAGCTGGCCGCCGTCAAGCAGAAGATCGAAGGCTGGGACAAGCAATATGAGGACGCGCTCAAGGCGCATCACGCCGCCGTCGAGGCGCAGGCCGAGGCCGACAGCAAGGCCAGCATCAGAAGCTTCATCGAAGCGGCCAAGGACAAGTACGAACTCATCGCTGTCAACGATGCTATCGATGACGTCTACGACTTGATCTATGAGGATTGGGTTTCCCAGGACGTCCCACCCGAGCAGCGCACCCCGATGTCGCTGGACAAGGCGGCCCAGGCCGTCGAAGATTACTATTTCGAGGAAGCTCAGAAGTTCCTCAAGGCGAACAAGATCCGGGCGGCCCTACAGCCGGGATCCCAGGAAGACAAGGCGAACCCCGGTTCGCAAGCAACGCAAACCGTCAATAGAGACGCGACGGCCAGCGGTAACCGTGTCGAGGAACGACACGTAGCCCGCTTCGAGTCCCAGGAAATTCGTCCCGGGCTCCCACCCACGCTGACAAACAACCGGACGGCGGCCTCCTCGGCCGGCGCTCCTCGGGCACCGATAAGCAACGAGGAATCGCTCAAAAGAGCGGTCTCTCTGCTCAAGTTCTCGTGATGTCGAGCTTGGATCGCGAGCATTGCAGATAGCGACGCCGCGATAATGCGTCTTTTGTCTTTACTGGAGAAACAGAATTATGGCAGGTCTAGATAGAACCTCCTTTGAGTTTGCGCTCAAGGAGCATTACACCGGCGACAAGGTCGAGTCCCTCGTTTACGCGGACAACCCCCTCCTCGCTCTGATGCCGAAAACCTCGGATGGTTTCGGCAAGTACATCCCCGTCCCCGTCATCTACGGCACTGGCGGACGTCGTTCGGCGACGTTTTCCCAGGCCCAGACGCGAGCCGGCTCGGTGGGCACCAACGGTGTCTCCTTCCAGCTGACCCCCGTCTCGGACTACGCCCTGGCGACGGTCGACGGCATGCTCATCGCTACGGCGAAGGGCAACCCCAACGCCTTCATGGAAGCCGTGACGACCGAGATCGACTCGGCCATCACCGAGCTCAAGAACACCCTGGGACGCGACCTCTATCGCGCCGGCTGGGGTAACATCGGAGTCATCGCCACCGGAGGCATCTCGGGCGCTACCATCACGCTCGCCACGCTGGCCGACGTCAACCACTTCGAGGAAGGTCTGCAGGTCGTCTTCTCCGACTCCGAGTCGGGAGACACCCTCCGCAACTCCGGAGCTGGTCTGACTGTCCAGAGCGTCGACCGCGACGCGGGCACCGTCACCTTCACGGCCAACGTCTCCACCGAGTCGGGCACCGTCGTCGGCGACTTCATCTTCGTCAAGGGAGATCGTCAGGACTCTGCCACTCCGACCCGACTCAAGGTCGCCGGACTGGCCGCCTGGCTCCCCTCCTCGGCCCCTTCTTCGACCGCGTTCTTCGGAGTCAACCGAACCGTCGACGCCACGCGTCTGGCCGGTCTGCGTTGGACTCCCTCGGCGGGAACTCCGATCAACCAGATCCTGACCACGGCGGCGTCCAAGGTCATGACCCAGGAAGGTCGTCTCAGCCACTTCTTCCTGCACCCGGACAAGATGAATGACCTCATCCAGTCGCTGGATAGCAAGGTCCACTATGTCGATATGCAGGTAGCTCAGGTGGGCTTCCGAGCCGTCGAGATCCTCACTCCCGCTGGAACCGTCAAGGTCCTGGCCGATCGCAACTGCCCGTCCAACAAGATCTACGGCCTCGACATGAGCGTCTGGAAGATCTATTCGGGCGGCGCGCTGGTCCGTCCCCTCGATGAGGATAGCGTCGGATCGATGCTTCGTCAGTCCTCGGCCGACGGGTACGAGATCCGCTACGGCTACTACGCGCAGGTCGGTTGCAAGGCCCCTGGTCGCAACATCGTCATCAACCTCTCTGAGTAATCGAAGAGTAATTGACGACGCAGTCACTCGATAATCAGGATCCGGGGCCCGCTTGAAGGGCCCCGGTTTCTGCCAAAGATAATCAGGAGCTAAGCAAACATATGGCAAACAGATCATGGTACAAGGACCTCGGCAGCGCCGATCAGGGTCTAGTCTTCATCGACGGCAAGATCGTCATCACCGGATCGGACGGTAGCACCGTCTCCGACTCGCTGACATACGCCTCGGCCTCGTGCCTCGGAACGGGAATCTATCGCATCACCCTCGAGGATTCGTACGTCTCCCTCAAGTCGGCCCAGCTGCAGTTGGAGATGACGGGCACGCAGGTGCTGCATCCGCA
>Ga0208147_1000304_pt1 | contig 17642 bp, 20 predicted proteins | sample DEB3_08_DNA_FD_184520 | JGI IMG/M metagenome (GOLD analysis project Ga0208147, IMG submission 184520) | Aqueous microbial communities from the Delaware River and Bay under freshwater to marine salinity gradient to study organic matter... | ecosystem: Environmental > Aquatic > Marine > Coastal ... | reverse complement strand
AAAACATCGGCAGCAGTCCAGGTACGTGATACTGTAATGCCTAAGCCAGTAGCAGGGTCAACTACGGTAATGTCTTGTACGCCAGAAGCCGTCAAGCTATCTACAGTAATTGTAATCTTAGGACTCATCGGCGCAGAGCCAGCGTTTGTAATGTTATCAGTACGTGGCTGGGCTGTAGCGTTGGCGACTGTCAAAGCGGTAGTTTCGGTCTGGTCGTACATGAATGGGTCATACGCAATAAACTGCAAGTCAAACGTAGTATGCCCACCGTTGAGCTGGTTAATGATTGGGTTTTCTATCTCGGCTACGATTTTACGTTCAGCCCCAGCGTACTCAGTTACAATGTCGCACTCGTCTGCGTTCATGACTGTACTTAAAAGGCTATTTCTAGCCTGCTCAGCGAGGTTTCGGTCATTAGTTATTATATGTCCTGCCACAGAGAATTTACGTGCGCCATATCGCTTGTATGCACGTTTCATGCCATGCGCTCTAGCAAGGTCAAAAGCCACGCGGTCAATAGTCGGTGCAGCGTTCAGTCTACGCTCGGTAATCATCACGCCTGTAATCTGGCTTAGGTCAACACCATTTACTCGAAAAGTTTTCATGTAGCAGCCCCCTCACTGACTTTAACAAAGTTCTGCGCCAGTCTATCGAGGTAGGCTCGCTGGTCAGTTTCACCATTCAAGATAGTATCGCCGTAAACGTAGGTATTCACAGCAGTTTGTCCACCAAGCATACCAGCACCAGCAGCCGTCATAGTGCCACGTGAGCCAGCACTTACCATCATGTCGATTTGCTGCTGAGCCGAGAGCTGGTTACGTACTAAGCCCATCGCGTCAGTTACGCTACTCATCACCCCCTTAGCGCCCTTATCTATACCAATACCAAGCCCCTGCATAATGTAGTTACCTTGCTGAGCCATGACTCTTGACGGCGACTTAATGCCGAACATCTTTTTAACCTGGTCAAGTGCGCCCTTAGCAATATCTTTAAGTTTGTTAGCTACGCCACCAGCGTTTTGCATAATACCGTTGATTAAGCCCTGTATCATTTCTCGCCCGATAGTTACTAGATTTGCTGGGTGCAGAATATTGGCGATTGTTCTAATAATATTCCACATTGCAGCCATTACCGCACCAGCTCCAGATATAGTGCCAGTTACAATCGCACGCATGAGCTGTATAGTTGCACCGATGATAGCCGAAATAGACGCACTGCTAGTCAGCACCGCAACTAAGTTGCGAATGATAATTGGTATTGCGTTCACTAAGGCAGGAATAATAATTGGTATTGCCTGAATGAGAGCCATAAGTAGCTGTATCATACCCACAATAATTGCTGTTAATGCAGCAGGGTTAGTCAAACCGTTCACCAGTGAGTTAATAATCGTAGGCATAGCTTCAGCGATAATCGTAACTATCTTCGGCAGGGCGAGCAATATAGCGATAAAGAGCTTGATAAAGCCATCTATTAGCATTGGTAGAGCTTGCATAAGTACCGTAACGATAGTAGGAAACGCACCCACTAGAGCTTGCAATAGGGCAATCATCGCGTTAATAAACGCAGGTATAAGCGTTGGCAATACGCCAGCCAGAGCATTGACTACAGCAGGAAGTATCGCACCGAAAGCCGTTACTATCTGTGGCAGTATGGCAGTAAGCTGTGGTACGGCAATTTCAATAGTGTTGAGCAGCAGTTCGATAAAGCCCCCTACATCACCCTGTCCACTCATGAGGTTGTCAAAAGCTTTCTTAGTTGAGTTGAGCGAGCCAGCTAATGTTTGGTTTTCTTTAGCGTAGTTACCTGCGTACTTAGCCGTCTTTTCCATGAACATCTGTTGAGCCAAGCCTACTTTCTCTTGTATGCTCATCTCGGCTGTACTTTTGTTGATACCTTTACTCAAAGCATACGCACCAATAGCCGTATCATTCATAGCAACACCCAAGTTGTCCATCATGGTAAAGTTACCTTTAGCCATACCCGATACAGCTTCTAGGGCTTCAGTGGTAGAGATACCCATAATCGAAGCAATATCTGACGCACGCTGCATACTCTCTGCGCTCATGTTCATAGATTGCTGAACGCTAAATCCTGCGCCCTGGAATAAGCTACCCATTTTGTTAGCACCCTGCAAGAACTCAGTCTGTGAAAGACCTGCTGTAAAGTAAGCGTCTTTAGCTTTCTCTTTTATACCGTCAGCAAACTCACCAAATACAGCTTCAGCACCGCCGAGCTGTTGCTCAAGTTCAGCCCCACTCATCAGCATTTTAGTTGCTAACGTACCAACTGCGACTGCTGCTGCACCCATCGCTACTGCGGTGGTCTTAGCGAAAGCCGAAACTACATTACCGACAGCACTAAACTTGTCGCCCATTCCAGCTACCTTAGCATTTACACCAGCAGCAGCAGCGTCAAACTGCCCTGTCTTTAAGCCTACGTCATAATGAATACTACCAATATTTTGACTAGCCATGATTAGCCTTTCACGTTCCTGACTTCGTTAAGTATGCCATGCAAGCCCTGAGCTTCTTTTTCAAGCTTACGCAAAGTATCTTGTCCCTGCTTACCACTTGTACCAAGTGATACACGCAGCGCACCCTCGATATTCTCTTGGGCTTTTATGCGATACATACTATTGACTAGGCTAAAGAATGACACCGCAAACTCATCAAGCGTATCAGCTAGGCTGTAGTGATAAAACCTCATGAACTGCGGTACAATCATTAGCCAGTCCTCTCTTTGTCGCTCTCGGTCTGCTTTACTTTTGGGTCAGCGTCAAATGACACCCCCTTATCAGCCAGCTCTTTGTTTTCGCTAGGGTTTACTGTAACCATCATCTGAGTAATCAAGTCGAGTATCATATCGACTGGCAAGCTTGCACCCTTAAGCTCTGGTACAAGGTCGCCGATAATGTAATCAAAATCAGCTTCGGCTTCGAGTATCTGGTCTTTGGTAGCTTCACCTGGGTTTTGTAAAACCATACCAATCTTATTGAGAATGAAGATATGGCGCAGCTTGAGGGGCGCACATTCGGTAGTCTGTCCACCAAGTGTGATGGTGAATGGTTTAGGTTGTAAATCTGATATGTTAAGTGCCATTGTGTTGTCCTAACTTATTATTCCATTATTCTTATACACTAATTGTACAGTAAGCTTAACTATCTTTGCATATTCCAAATCTCGGCTCACATCTTCAACGTTGCCCAGCACCAGCATAGTGTAGATGAAGTTGTCGCCACTCTCGGTAGTGTGCATACGGTGAATGTGATTCTTGATATTTTCGAGTAATGTAACCGCGTCAGCAGCACTGGTATTCTTGGCGTAGATATTCACTACCGCTTCTTGCATGGGTACGTAGTTATTCTGCAAGCCACCGATACGCTCTACCCAGATACCGTTTACGCCCTCTGGTATCTGACTGACGAATATATCAGTACCCAGCGTGCCGAAGCCTGACGCGTCAAGATAGTTGGCTAGAGCCAGCCCGATTTCCTGGCTCATACTCTCGCCCTCGCAGCGTGCTTGGCTAGAGTTGCAGCGAAACCAGTTACCGCAGCCTTACCAGCCTCTTCTAAGAAGTGTGCGCCAGTGCCAGAGGTGGTGTAATTACGCACTCTGCGCCCACCAGAGCCACCCATTTCCTGAAAGCGTGCATACTCTACCCAGAAGCTTACTCGGCGTTTGTGCGTACCCACAACGCTTAATACGCTCTCTCTACGTAACGCACCTTTCTTGAATGGCGCACGATTACGAGCGTTGATTAGAATATCTTTACCAGCTTCGTCAAGCGCGTGGCTTAATACCACCTTACTGACAGAAGTAAATAGGGGTAGCTTATTAACTACTTTTACATCGCTCACGATATGACTCCATACTTTAATAACTCGACCTTAATAAATTGCACTGCTGTTTCGCGAAGCCTACGTGCCTTGATTACACGCTCTACCCTAAAAAACTCACCCTCAATTTTCAGTATATCTTTACGTTCAATACCGCTATCTGGCTCAAACCAAGCCATAGCGTCTGACTGTATCTGCTCATTCGTATCAGCACTTACCTGCTCAGTAATAAATCTAAAGTGGCAAGGTAGCGCAACTTCTGATGTAGAGGTGTAGTCGCCATACTCATTACGAGTCTGCACTTGCTTGTAAGCGGTATTGAGCATAGGGGGCTTCACGCTCTATACTCCTGGAAATAAATACTTGAGCTTGTCTAAAGCGTCTTTGGTCTGCTCGCGTGCGTATTCGATAGAGTAACCCTCGATACTCTCACGTGTTACGTTATCGGTATTAGTTACTTCGCTCTCTAGTGCGCTAATCAGTGCGTCTTTTACAATCGCCAGAATGTCGCTGTCGCCGTAGATACTGAACTTAGCTGTTACCTTTACGAAGTTAAAACCGCGTATTGCCCTACCATAACGAAAGCGCACCATAGTTTTAAGGGTGCGGTTAATTGGCTCTTGGGTGTACTCATCACTGCTAAGTGTTTCAATAGTAGAACCGTACTCATCGACCAACACAACAGAAGTAATATCAGTACATGGGTCAATAGATAGGTGCTGAACGCCACCATCATAGCTTCGAGTAGTAGGTGTAGCTTCTTCTACGTCAGAGCCAATCATGCGCTCTACGTAAGCTTGGGTCGCTGCATTAACAATGTTAAAAGACGTTTCCTCACTGGCTGTGAGCGACCTACCTATGCGAGCTTCTACGTCTGCTTTTACTATTAGCACTTCTGATTTCCCTTAATTTAAGGCTGTTGTGATAGTCCTTACGCCTTTCATTATACGCTGTCAAGCTTTCGCCTGGTAGTCTTTCGAGTTTGTCAATACCGTTTCTGTACTCTCGTACTCTGATAATTGCTGAGTTGTAGTAATCACGTAATGCCATAATGCTTGTATTGTACCACCAAAAAGAATAGAGAGCCGACTAGCAGCTCTCGTATTCTTTAGGCTTATTACCTTAGCTGATGTTAGCAGCGCCAACACGTCCCAGCAATCGGCCATCAGTTGCAGCTCGGCTTTCGTCAACAAGCGCAGTGAATGTAACCTCGAAAACTGACTGTTCATCAATCTTGTAGCTTACAGTTGCGTTATCAGTTGAAACAGCCTTAAAGAACGTAATGGTCTTATCACTGTTAGTGTTATTGGCCTGTGGTCTAATAACCAGCTCTAATGCGTCAGCACGTAGGCTGTACCCAGCCTTAGTACCGAAGTGTAGGTGTTCGCGAGCAGAGCCCACGTCCCAGTCTGCTTCAGGTACTACATAGCTGAGTATGCCTGGCGTAATCTCGGCGAGCTTGAGCTTAACTGTAGCCTTTTGCCCTGACAGCACATAGTCAACTGGGGTGTTGCCATAGATGTCAGTCTTGACTTCGGTTAGCTCGCGCTCAATTTCGATTTCAGCACCATCTACGGTGTGTCCTAAGTCCACACCACCAAAGGTAACAAGGCTGCCAGCAGCAACATATAGGTTGTTTACGTTAGCCATGTTTTATACTCCTTTTAAATTAGTCAGCAGTTATTTCCTGGTTTTGTTATAGCGAATAATATTACTTATTCTGCCATCAAAATTGAAATGACATTTGGCACAAAGCCGAAGCCAATCGCTTCTATCTCTTTTATATTCTCCAGAGATGTTAGCCCAATGATGTTTTCTGCTGCCAAGATTTTTTGCTCCACAATGCTCGCAGGTTTGTGGCGTACCATATGTGTTCCTCATATAGTCATGTATACCGCCATAAGATACTTTATCGCCTTTCCAGTTGATGTTTTTACTCCCAGATGTCTGCCCTTTAGCAAAAGCATTTATTGGGGTTTTCCCTTTTCTATGCTGGTTACCTTTTAGCTGACAACTATGTGAGCAGGTTTTCTGCTTTAGTTGGCTTTTGTACTTATGCGTAATATCTTTGCCACAAACCATGCAAGGCTTTGCAAATAATCCGTCATTTCGTTGGGTTATCATAACCCTATTTTAATGTACTATACCGTTCCAGTCAATTACTTAGCTGACAGTGCCAGTTCCGATGATTACGAACGCACCATTGAAGCGGGTCTGTGGTACTGCTCGGAGAGTAGCACGTACAGCCCAGCTGTCCTGGGTAATAAGGTTGATGTCCGAGCCACCAGCATCTTTTACAACACCAGAGTCGAATACCTTAGTTTCGAGCGTTCGCTTAACGTGTATCATCACGCGTGAGAGGTCGCCGAATACAGCAAACTCTTCGTTAGCAGTAATATCACCTACTGCTGGCATGATGTCTACAAGCTCTACAGGTACACCGTCAACTGATGGAGTAACAGCCTGCCCTGGACCACCAAAGAGGTAGTTTGCAGCAGAGTTAGTACCGTCACCAGTCTTTTTCTGACGTAGCAAGTTCCACACGGTTGGGTGCATATAGAAGCGACCGTTACGGCGTGCAGAGCCAACTACTTTGTACATAGCATTCATGAGGTCATCAGCGTCAAGGTCAGTGATGGCAGCGCCAACAGTCTGAGTTTTGTAAGCGTCAGCAAGTGAAGCTGATAGCAAACCATGAGTCGAGTCGGTGAATACCAACTGGTCAAACAGTTTTGCGCGTGCGCGTGCAATTTCGTTTGCAGCGTCTTGGAACATATCGATAGCACTGTCCTCTGCAATTTCACTTGTCAGTACAAGCGTTGCGATGTACTTTTCAAGCGCAGCAGTAGCAGCAGCGTAGGTTAGCTTCTGAGCGTTCTGCGCAGTTGCTTCACCAGTCTTGGTAAAGCTAACTTCGTTAGTACCACTCAAGAGCGTTACGCTGTCGCGGTCAGTACGGCGAACGGTAGCCATACGGCTAGCTACACCATAGTCATCAGTCAAGCGTTCAACTTCAGCGATAAACTCTGGGTCTGGTACAAGCGCACCACCGTCAGCAGCAGTTGTAACGTTCTGGTAGTTAGCCTTAGAAACGTCAAGCCACTCTTTAGCAGCGTAGGCATTGTATTCAGCGATAGTTTGAGCGTCTTTGTTCAAGTGAGCGCGTACTGCCTTAGCAAAACGAATTTCCTTTGGCAAAGTGCCAATGCCCTTATCGAGCTTCTTTGGCATAGCAGTTTCTTCAGCAACGTTTTTCTTTTCTACTTTTTCAGTTTTCTCAACAATGATATCAGCAACTTTCTGTGCAATTTCATCAGTGTCAGGGGTTTTAATCGAAGCAGCAGCCTTTTCAGCTACAGCGTCAATAACAGCAGCGTCAACTTCAACAGTTTCAGTCTGCTTCTGTGTATCTTCCATTTAGGAAACTCCTTTTTTTACGACCTTAATAACACGTTCGACCTGGTGGTCAGTTGCTTGAGCAGCACGCAATACCACTCGTGTTGTTGATTTATTTGCCGAAGCTTCCTGGGTTTCATCGCGATTAACGACTAATTCCTCTAAAGTGGCAACCAAGCTCTTAAGTGAGCGAATTTCTCGCATGAGTTCGCCCTCATCTTGAGCTAGTAATTTACGAGCGTAGGCATTACCCAGCGCACGTAGTTCAGCAGTCTGCTCTCCGCTTAGGCTCTTAGCAGCAACTAAGGCTTCCTGGTTAGCTGGTATTGAAACAACACTAAACTCTTTCATGAGTAGGCTTTTGATAGTGATACCATCTTCTCCCCACTCTTTTACCATACCCCCGATAGATACAGCGTTTAAGTAGCCGTCAGCGATGTAGTCATATACCTTGCGAGCAAACTCGTCTTTCAAGTAAAACTTTGCACGAGCCATAAGCTTACCGCCCTCTTTCCAAACTTTGGTGGCCTTAGCAATCGGCAAGTTAAAACCGTCATGCCCCCACAGAACAACTGGGTTTTTCTTATAGTCTTTAATGTCAATACCGTCTACGTCTATGCGCTCACCATGAGCGTCAAGTGCGTTGGTACTAACTACAAACTCTACCTCACCCTCACTTAACTTGGCAGCCTTTTCGATAATACCGTTAGCCTTAATGTGCATTGTTTTACCCTCTTAAAAAAATAAACCCAGAACGAGAGCCATAGGCAAGATATGGCTTCAGACCTCGTTGGGTTCTTCCCAGATACTAACCTAGTTATGCTTGTTCGTCAACACTTTTTTTGTAATATTCGGGTCTTGCATATTCGTCATGTGCAAATCGGTGTAGCACTTATACTCAAATATCATGCCACAGCGAGGACATTTGATTGCGCCGACAACGGTTACGAACTTACCAAGCAAGCGATTACAATTCTTGCAACGCACGTCTATCATCTATTCGCCGCGATATTAGCTTTCTTTTTGGCGTCAGCTAGTACTTTCCCTGCACTACCTGGTATCGTGTGAGCCGACATTGGTTCGTCCCACACCCCACCAAGACTAGGCATAGTTGCAATAGCTGGAGCTACAGGCAATCCCTCTGCCCACAAGTCCAAGTTGCCAAGGTCAATAGCCACGCCAGCAGGGTAGGCTACATTCACATCATCAACGTAGAAGTATCTGTTCGTACCAGTAGCGTCAGTTGCCCCTGTGACTTTCATTTCAATCTGTCCATAGGTAGTAGTAGGCGTAAAGGTGCAAGCTAGTAGTTGCCAGTTGGTGTTGCCTAGAGCCACGCTAGACACTGTTGTACCGTTGTCATAATTGATAGTTAAAGTTGGTTTGGTATGAGTACCGCCGTAGTAAGCTGAGTTATTTAGCTTTACCCAAAGTGATACAGTCATCGTTTTGCTTTGAATATTGCCTGTTGGTATGCTCTGTCCCCAGTGCATTAGCAATAGCCCATTAGAGTCAACTGGCTCAAATCGCATAGCACTTCCACCAGTTGTTCGTACTGTCGTGTCCGTCATACTTGCACCTGTTCTGGTGATTGTCCCGTATGGCATAAAGCTGAAAACATTGTCAGTGTTGTTGTTTCGTACTACTCCTATTCTTGAACCGTCAATTATCTGTTTTCTATTAGCTTCGGTGCTGGCATAGCTGCTGACTATACAATTAAAGTCAGGGTCTGTTACTGTTACATTTAATTGCAAGCTACCAGTATTGGCTATAAGGTGGACGTAGTTAGTAAAGCCAGTCACTCTAGCTAGACGGTGTTCGTTACGCATATCCAGGTTGTACACCATAGCGTCAAAGCGTATAGATGTTGGCGTAGAATCCCAGGTGTTCCCCGACCACTCTGCACAGTTTAAGAAGTCGACAAGGTAGATTTGCCAGCCACCACTACTGCCGCCCTTGATATAGTTATTTTTGAATACTGAATTATTGCCTTTCAAATAACCTAAAAAAGGGTTTTCGTAGATATTGCCTTCAATTCTCCAGGTGGGGTAGCCAAAAGTAGTTTGTGTTCGCTGTGAGATATTCGAGCTATAATTATTTATTTCCTCTAATTCTCCCACCACTGTCCAGCCACCAATTGATGCCATATTATCTATCATCATCTGGGAGTTAAACCCATAGCTTTCAGATATTCTAAAGCCTCCCATTGGTATGTTGCCACTCACCATAACACCACCACCAAACCCTCTCACGCATTTGTATATCTCAAGCTTTGAATGGTAGCCTGCGTCTTCGCCAGATTGTGAAATTGAGCCTCCTCTGAAAGTTAGAGTTTGGTTTGAATTATTCGCAGTATCACTCACCCAAAACCTGACGCCCTCCATGTAGAAGTTCGAGGTTTGGCTAAAGTTGTATGACTGAACCCTTACGCCACTCCAACTAATATCAATCCCATAGCCGTTAGCCTTATAAGCCTTGAACCCTGACAGCCTCTTATAGCCAGTGATATTAGGCGTTACATAGACATTTGTTGAGGTTGTACTTGTCACTGTATAGTATCTAGCATCGTAAGCATATGTGTCGTCAGTTCCACTAAGCCAAAAAGTATCACCTGCACTTATACCTGTTGTGTCTGCTACTCCAAAATAAGACTGTCCCACTGGTGCGTCTGCTGTATATGAGTAGCTCCTGATAGCTGGTGACTCCCCATAGAACAAGAATGTCGCTCTAGGTGAATAACCGTATCGCCCAGCACCAATAAAACCGACATACCCTGAGGCAGGTGTTCCAAACAGTAGTTTGAAAGGGTTACTAGCACTGATTGGTGTTGTAGATGTACCAACTTGCATGGCACTGTGGGCAGAGTAGACTATCATACCCTTAACTGTCAGTGTCGCTGTAGTGGTGTTTTGAACTAGCAAATTCGCTACATTGTTAGTTTTACTTGGTGGGGTATTAGACTTACAAATTAGTATCGACACTTGCTCGTTTGTAACCCCAGTTCCAAAGACGCTGCCTATGGTTGCATCTTGTGTAACAGTAACCTGGTCTTTACAGATAATTACATCGTCATTGGCAAAAGTCATAGCATTGTCACACCATGTAGCGTAGCCTGGTGCTGTACCGTTGGAGGTTATTAACGCCCAGTCATTCGTACCTGTCCCTTGTGATATTTCAAAAGTCCACTTACTAGCTGTGGTGTCTACTGCGTATGGTGTAGCAAATTCAAATGGTACACACCAAGCTTCACCAGGGTTAGTTCCATTGGCAATACTAGTCGCTGTAAGCGTTTTACTAGCTCGCTCTGTGCCACTTTCTTTTAGCTTGACTGTTACATCTCTGGTGCCAGTGATATTACCCATAAGCACCAATACAAGCCCCTTACAGTTCCCAGCGTTGGCAAAGGTTACAGCAATTGTTCGGGTGGTAGATAGCAGCAATATCGTAGAGTGGTAGAACCCTAAGTTACTAGCTTCGACTCTGTAAAATCCATTAGTAGCGTGTAAGTCAGTATTACCGTTTGAGATTAGAACTGCCATTATAGATTCTCCTCGTAACTATCTAGCACTTTCTGGATTTCAGCTAGTAGCATTTCTTTAGTGTCGCCCAGTTTACCCATTGTCATTAAATCGGGAAAGACTATCTCATCGCCGTCAGATATATCCCAAGTAACATACGGCTGTTCAGTCTCAGAGCCTAGATTAAAGTATTTCTTGTTCTTGCTATACATCAGAATACGTCCCAATAATCATCATAGGTTTGGCTAGCTCGGTTCGTCCACGCTGTGGCGTAATCACTCGCTCCAATCACATATTGTGAGTAAGCTGTTGAGATAGTAACCCTCTTAATACACCACGAACCATCGGCTTTCACATAACCATAGTATTCATAAGTAGCCGTTTCCTCGTCTTGGATTAAGGTGTAGGCGGAGATACCAGAGGTTGAAGAGGAGCTGTTGTTGATAGCGTCAATTATGCCATCAGTATTTACACCAGCACTAACTGCCGAGAATATAGCATTATAAAAACTCTTACCATCGCTCAAACGGACTGGAATAGCGTCTTTAGCAGCTCGTGGAAAGACAATCTCTTGCTTTTCTACCTTAATTATGGGCTGGTACTTCTGTACGGCAGCTTCTACCAACTTGGCAGCTTGCTCACCAAAGGTTGCGATATTCTTGATAGTTACTTCACGTACTTGAGCGTCAGCAATATTCTTGACAGTAATTTCACGAGGAGCTGGCTCATACGTATCTTGTATTGCTTTAGTAGTCTGCTCAGAAAGTAGCTTTACTGCTTCGGCGATAATTTCTAGGTTAGTTACCTCGACTGACTTCTCAGTGTTAACTTGCACTTCGCCAGATACAGTCATTTCCTTGACAGGGTTTTTCTCGACAACTTCAAGCGTCTGAGCTAGAGCGTCTTTGAGCGCACCTAAACTCGCGTCAATACCTTTTAAGATACTACGCTGTTCTTCTAGGTGTAGCTCAAACTCTTTGGTGTCCATGTAGTTACTCCGCCCTGTCGCCAGTAGGCACTAACGAACAAGCACAGTTCGGGTGAATAGGCGGCACGTCTATATTGTCATACTCGATGCGCATCTTATTGCCCTCATCACCAGTGATTACATCGCCGATGTTGATGTAGTTTGTGCCAATAGTCTTAGTCCTGCCAGCCATTGAGCGACAGAACTCACAAGCGCCTGGATTTACAAACCATTCAACTTCGGTGTAGCCATTCTGCTTATAGACAAGTTCAGCCGTGCGGTTAGTAGCACGCCCACTCTCGGTACGTGCAATACGTTCGGCGCGGTAGCCCTTAGCTTGCTCAAACTCGGCTTCTACGCGCTTCTTGAGTTTCGCTAGGCTTTCACCGTTAGCTTGCCCTTGCGAGAGGGTCTTTTCTAGAGCAGTGATAGTATCGGTGTTATATACACCTGCTATTTGCCCTATGCTTGCTTCTACGGTCTTACGCAGTTCAGGAGTTACTACCAATAGCTCACCAGTGATAAAGTGCGCTACATCTTCGCTCTGGGCTTCCATGAGCGCAATAATAAGCGGTGCAATCTTGTCGATAAACTTCTGGCTTTCTTCTTTGACGTTAAATAGCCATTCATCAAAGCTCTTATCAGTAGCGTTGATTTTACCAATCACTTCTTTTTCTTGAGCAGTAGCCAGTTTAGCAATTTCACGTTTTACCTTAGCAGCATATATATCATTTGTTTCCATTAAGCTACGGCGAAAGCTCTCATTCTCAGATTGCTTCTGCTTGATTTGCTCTGACTTTGTGAGGGCTTTTTTGAGTACCACTTTCTTAGCAGCAGATTTAGCTGGGGCTGGTGTGAATGGGTTAGATTGTGGTGGTGGCAATACATCACCACCTGGAACTGGTGGTAAGCCCAACTGCTCGCGTACTTCATTCACCGTCATAGCTACATTCACCAAGTCTTTTTGCTGGGTGTGCATAAAGTCTTTGTCCTCTGGTACTGGCGATACGTGGGTAATAGTTACGGCTTGGCTAGATACGGCACTACGTGGCTGGTCATTAGCAATATGCTGATAGATACGGTCTAACCGCCTCATCATTGGCTCAATCTTTTCTTTAGCAAAGATATAGTTTAGGGCTTCAATATTTGCTCGCCCGAAGCCGTTGTTGTCAGTACCACCGAGTAAGGGCTTCGGTACTTCGAACATCATTAGTACATCTTCTTTAGCCATACGGCGTGTGATTTCCTGGTCTACGTCTTGCAAAGTAGCGCCAACCGCCTTAAAGTCTACGCCCTCGCCACGAATAAACGCTGTCTTACCTGCGTTGTCTGGACCCTCGTACCCCTCACGCCACTGGGCTGCGAACTGCTTAAAGGTTTCCTTATCCATGTTCGGGAGCTGAACAATACCCGATGGGCTAGCATTGTTGCGCATATAGTTGAGCGTGAAGCTGGTAGTGGTCAGCTCAATATCTACGTACTGGCTGGCTTTTTCAAGTACGCTCATTCCGCGCCATTCGTTAAAAGGGTTAGGCAGCTTATCGTGATAAATCTCATCGGGCATGAACGGTACTTGCTGTCCATTACTTTTGTGCAATACGTAGCCAACTACTTCACCGTCATCTATCTTGAGTTCTATCTGGCTAGGATTGAGTAAGTAAATCTCTTTGACTTTACGTGTTTGTTCGCCACGTGCTAAGTACCAAAACGTCTCGCCGTATATCTCCGTTTGCATAGCCCAGAGGTGAGTGAAGTCAGTAGCGGTTTTCTGAATTGGGTTAGGGTTAGCGTACACCGCATAGATTGGGTGCTGCTCGTAAATATCACCGTTCGGCTTAGTTGCCTTTGGCTCGTAAATAGATACTGATTGCCCGATTTTGTTGATGGCTTTGTAGGTCAGCCCTCGGAACTGGTCTTGCTTACTTAGGTTGCCACCAGCATAGTTACGAGCTACTAGCCCCCCTGTGCTGTTACCGAGTTGCCCTGATAATATTTTTGTTGCTGCACGAACGCGCTCGCGAAACTTCATGTAATAAATAACTCCGAGTTATGACCTCTCTGGGTTCTGCAATAATACTACCACAACTATAATGCTATGTCGTCAAGCGTAAGGCTCTTACCAGTGTGATAGCAAATAATACAAGCGTCAGCGATGTCAGGGCTACGAAAGCCACGCTTTTTATACTCATTCTTACCCTCTACTCGGCGCTTACCCTTAACGTCTTGCGCCCAATTACGTGTTGATAATTCCATGAGTAAATCACTGGTATATGGTAATTGTATCTGCGGTAGTATTTCAGCCATATTGAACCAGGCTTCACTAATCCAGTTGGGGTACTTATCTTTATCGGCTGGCGCGCCACCAAAGTTGACTGGCTCAATATTATACCCACGCTTTAACATCTCATCAGTTACGCCACCACCCACACCAGTATCGTCTACTTTGATTATGGCTTGCTTATCAAAAGCTACAAACTGCTCTAACCTGTCGCATATCTCTGGGGTACGTAGTTTAGATAATATCTTAAAGTCGGTACTCTTAAGCCCCTTGCGTTGCCAGAACACCGTTCTATCATCGCCCATACGCGCTACGTCAACACCATAGATGTATTGCCCATCATCATCTACTTGTCTATTCATAGCTTCAAGAATAGCGTCTCGGCTTAATATTGCTCTATCGCTTTGGCTTAACGGCTCACCCAACCACTTGTGCGCGTACAGGCTAGGGTTTTCTACATCAGCAGCCATCTCGGTTTTAATCACGTCAGGGAGTAAGCCAGCACGCTCTAGTACATCGAAGTTAACTTGTGCCACGTACGTCTTGGGTTGCTGGCGTAACACGTAGCGTACATACACAGGGTCAAGCTCGTTAAAGCGATTAAACGTTACAATGATTTGGCTACCAGCTTTACGAATGGTTGGGGTCAAAATATCTAGGCTGGCTTCAGTAATACTTTGCCCCTCTTCAATCCAACAGATGTCGATACCCTCGGTCGACTTAATCTCGTTGATATTGTGCTTCAAGCCCTTAAAGATAAACTCCGAGCCAGTTACTTTGTTGTAGATAGTATCGCGCTGTACTTCGTAGTCAGTAAACTCGTACTTATCTATCAAGTCATTCAAGAGCTTATGCACACTGTCCTTAATCGTGTTCTGAACTTCACGTGTGCAGAGTATACGCAACTTATCTTTACGCCCTCGTAGTATCAAAGCTTGGGCTACCGCGTGGCTCTTACCACTAGCGCGCCCACCGTAATACACTAACGTACGCCACTCAGGGTTGAATAACTCCTTGAACGCTGCGAGTATTTGGACTTTAGTTTTCTGACTTTGGCTCATCGCCTACAAACTCTACAAGGGCGACCTTAAGATTCTCACCATCACTAGTCACATCGAGCCTATCACCATAACCTGCTTTGCGCAGCCATTCACGTGCTGCCTTGTCGCCCGATATAGCTTGTCCTAATGCCACCATGACAATCGCTCTAAATGGACTACCCATCTGCATAACAGCGTCTTTGTTCTTGATGGGTACGTGCTTCCAGTCAAAGTCCTCATTTTCAAGTTCACGAATAAGTGTAGCTAAGTTCTTGCTGCCTTTTGGTCTACCGTTAGGGTTACCAGATTGACCTGGCTTAAACTTGTGTTGCTCTGGTGGTATTGCGTTTGGATTACTCATCGGCTGTTAATTCCCTGTATTTATTATATAACAGGCGTTCCATTTTCCCAGCCTGTCTCATCGCCGTTGTTAATGAACTTCCAATAGCGCTTGCGTATAACGTCAACGTAGCGAGGGTCGAGTTCCATACCGTAACAAGTGCGGTCTGTTTGTTCACAGGCTATTAGTGTCGTGCCTGTTCCTATAAATAAATCTAATACTGTTTTTGCGAAGTCCATTTTAGTAATCAGCCACAACGGGAATGCTACTGGATACCCTGCTTTGTGGTCTTTGGCGTGTTCATTACCGCTATTGTTTTCTGTTTCTATCACGTTGGAGTATTTGCCTTGCCAGCTAGTAGGGAAACCTCTGGTTTTGTTATTATCAGATATGGCGAACACATACTCCCATTTGGTATTGAACGCCCCTTTGACAATGTTTGGTGGTGCTATCGACTTGACCCATATCAGTATGTCTTTAATCTTGTCTGTGAATTGTGTTTGATATTGTAATAATGGCAACCTATTATGCGTAAGCATTTGTAGGTTCACAAACACATAATCGCAATGGTCTAATGCATTGTCAGTAGTTTGTATCAGCAACGAAAGATAGTCATCATCATTCATAGCATCATCTGTGTTTTGATATTTTTTATCAAACCCTGATACTTCTCCTGTGAGATGACTATTCTTATTTGCGTTATATGGTGGGCTTGTGAAACTTATGTCCGCCCTAACTCCAGCCATGAGTTGCTCCACATTCTCTTTTACTGTACTATCACCACACATAACCCTATGCCTTCCGAGTTGGTATATCTCACCTAGCTTACTCACAGGTGGTTGTTGGCTAACCTCTGGGACATCATCTTCCTCTATATCTGCCCCTAATTCTGTCACGCCAGGCAAATCCAATCCCCACGCAGATAATTCTTCAAGCTCGTATTGATTAGCGAGCATGTCATAATCCCATTCGCCACCTGATACGTTATCTTTAATGACAAACTCACGCTGCTTATCTTCAGCCCAATCAACTATCTTAACAGGCACGTCAGTTACACCAGCTTCCTTTAAGGCTCGGAAACGCATGTTTCCACCGAGTATCACCATATCTGTATTAACTACTATCTCTCTAGCTTCTATCATTTCTGGAAATTCTTTTATCGACTGTACGAGCTTCTTAAAAGCGTCATCTTTAATGACTCGTGGATTGTCAGGGTTAGGTTTTATTTCAGATATTTTTACAGTTGTCGCTTTCATACTTGCTCAAATCTCCAGTTATTGTTCTCCTGCCAGAATACGGCGTTACACGTACTCGGTTGGTCTGGCATTATTATACCAGTTCTAGTCTTATGCCCAATATGCAAGTCCATATCTACAAACTTCGGTGCGTCAATAGACAGAAAGTAATTTACATCACAGCCCCAGCGTTCGCCTTTCCAGTAGCAATCACCCGATAGCCAAGTAGCGGTATCAGTAAAGAAGCAATACATACCCATAGCGTCAACGCTCTGTAAGCCAGTTAGCTTATGGTCAACACTAGCGAACTCTTTTTTATTCTTAGCGATGTGCCATGCGCCGATACAGTACAGCCCATGCCTACCAACTTGAATACCTGAATATACGCCAGGCTTTTTACGGTAGTGGCTCACTAGTGTTTCTAGAGTATTCTCAGGCAAGATACTGTCGCCCTCAATTTGCCATACGTAGTCAGGCTGATATGCCAGTACAATGTCGCGTAGTTTCTGATGATTCTCAGCAATCTTGATTCTGCGAGCTTCAATACCTTGAGCTGGGGCTTTATCTACGTAAAATATTGTGCGAAGCGGTTGCATTGTCTGTTTTGCGACCTGTTCATCGGCTATAATACGGCTTTCGAGCTGGGCTATGCATAAAATATTCATAACACGCTCTCTATGGCTGTTCGCCACTGTGGTAATAGTGTTTGCCAACTTATCGTGTCGGCTATGGCATTTGCCTTTTCGCTCTGCTCGCCAATATCTAAACTTCTAAACTCTTGTAGCTTGTTAGCAAGGGCTGGTATATCAACGCTATAAATATCTACGTCAAAGCGTGGGCTGAAATGCCCTGTCTTTGTAGCTGGCACAAGCCACTCACTCGGCAGCAGATGATTGTTCGGGCTAATGTCGGGCATGATTACTGGCATACCAGAGCTTAGGGCTTCATTCAGTGGTAGGCAATTACCACCGTATCTACGTGGCATTACCATTACATCGCCAAGCTGGTAGAGATAATTAGCGTCAGTGAT
>Ga0208147_1000303_pt1 | contig 17653 bp, 19 predicted proteins | sample DEB3_08_DNA_FD_184520 | JGI IMG/M metagenome (GOLD analysis project Ga0208147, IMG submission 184520) | Aqueous microbial communities from the Delaware River and Bay under freshwater to marine salinity gradient to study organic matter... | ecosystem: Environmental > Aquatic > Marine > Coastal ... | reverse complement strand
GACATCCTAGCTGGCAGACAGACTGAGGAAAACTCAGGGCTGGAATGGCCTTGGGCTGATTGGAACAAGGAGATGGGTCAGGCTACGGCTGGAGAACTAATCATCGTTGCGGCACGGCCCGGACGTGGCAAAAGCTCATGCGCTCGGCAAGTCGCTTGGCACTGGGCGCAGAAGTACGGCAATGTCCTTCTCTTCAGCCGAGAGATGCCAATTGAGCAACTGGCTCCTCTGTTCGCCCAGATTCGTTCTGGCGTCAGTTGGAGGAATGTAAGGCGCAATCAGGTGTTGGATGCGGATGCCAAGAAGTTCACGCAAGGGCTCAAGGAGGTCTCGGAACTAAAGACTCTGAGCGTCTTCGATCAGGATAGGACCCTGAGTCAGATCACGGCCCGCGTGGAAGCCTGTAAGACGTTCATGCCTGTGAAGGCCATCATCGTGGATTATCTCCAGCGGTATGACCCTCAGCAGGAACGGGGAGAGACGCGGGACATAGCCATTGGGCGAATGACTATGGCCCTAAAGGACCTCGCCGTGAGCCTGAAGATTCCCGTCATCCTCCTTGCCCAGTTGGGCCGTGAGGTTGAGAAGGAGAACCGACAGCCACGCCTGTCTGACCTTCGTGAATCGGGCAACATTGAGCAGGATGCGGATCGCGTTATATTCATCCACGCCCCAGACGAGAAGCTGGATGGCTCAACGCAGGACCTGAATGATCAGAGCCTGTCGCGCATCGAAGTGAACATCTGTCAGGCCAAGGGGCGTTCAGATGGTGTGGCTACCCTCACCATGAGCTTCCATCGTCCAACCACAACATTCCATCAAATTGCATATGAAAGATGAAGCTAAGAGCCAATCACTGTTTGATGACAGTCCGCTTTGGAAACAGCACTGGGTTGGAATGCCTGAGTTTGTGATGGAGGATCATTCTCCGCAAAGAAGCCTGATAATTCACTTTCGATGCGAGGAGGACGTTCTCAGCTTCTCAAAACTTATAGATCAACCAATCAGTTTAAAACAAAAATCACTTTGGCATCCGAAAGCTGAAAATAGAACGATAGCCGACAAAGTGTACGTTGATGAATCCTAAGTACCCGATTTACATTGTTTCCAAGGGACGTTGGGAAAGCAGGTTGACATCGAAAACACTGGAAAAACTAAACGTCCCGTACCGAATCGTCGTTGAGCCTCAGGAGTATGGGGAATACGCAAACGTCATAGACCCTCAAAAAATCCTCACGCTGCCGTTTTCAAATCTGGGTCAGGGATCAATACCAGCAAGAAACTGGATTTGGGATCACTCCATGTCAGAAGGTCACTCTAGGCACTGGATCATGGACGACAATATTGGCGGGTTTAACAGGATGAACAGAAACAGGCAAATAAGGGTTGCTAGCGGAACCATATTTAAATGCGCGGAAGACTTCGTTGATAGGTATGAAAACGTAGCCATATCTGGGTTTCAGTATGATTTTTTCCTGAAGAGCAAATGGCCTTGGCCTGCCTTCATCACCAACACCAGAATCTACTCATGCATCTTGATTGACAATTCAATCAAGCATAGGTGGCGAGGAAGGTACAACGAGGACACCGATCTCTCAATAAGGGTTTTGAAGGACGGCTATTGCACCATTTTGTTTTATGCCTTCACTCAGGAAAAGGCCACAACCATGACCATGCGCGGTGGAAACACCTCCGAACTTTACTCAGGAGATGGCAGAAAGATTATGGCTGAAAGTCTTCAGCAGCAGCATCCAGACTGCGTAAGAATCACAAAAAAGTGGAACAGGTGGCAGCACCATGTTGATTACTCTAGGTTCAAGTCCAACTTCCTGAAAAAGAAAGATGGCGTTTCGATTTTGAAAGATGTTGACAACTACGGAATGAAGTTGGTTTTCAAGGAAACACTGCAACCTGCCTACATATGAACGGTAAGGGTGATGCCCCGCGCAACTGCTTCTCCGAGACTTATCGTGAGAACTACGACGAAATTTTCCGCAAGAAACTTCTTGACGGAGAGAAGAAAACCAATAAACCCATAGACAGAGATGATAAAGATGAAGACTACAAATCAAGACCTGCGGGTCGAACTCGCCAAGGCAGCGATGCTGCTTGATGGCTGGATGAGCCGGTTCCCAGCACCTGAATGCATGGAGCAGGAGATTGTCCTGCAAGCCACCCGTGAATGGATGACAAACATTGAAGCCCTCTTAGAAGAATGAACACATCAGAAACACTCGACCTCATCGCACCAGCATTGCTGGCTGCTCAGAAGGAAATCAACAATGCCTCCAAAGACGCGAAGAACCCGCACTTCCGATCCAGCTATGCGTCGCTTGGATCGGTCATCGAAGCGGTCAAGGAGCCGCTCAACAAACAGAACATCTCGGTCATCCAGAGCTTGTCTGAAGGGAACGACGGACTTTACCTCAGCACTCGGCTCCTTCATGTGTCCGGTCAGTGGATCGAAGATACAGCGTACTCGCCCCTCCCTAAAGCCGATCCGCAAGGCGTCGGCTCGGCAACTACATATCTGCGCCGGTATTCTCTCGCGGCTCTTCTCTGTATCACACAGGAAGACGACGATGGGAATGCGGCTCGGGCAACAACTCCGCAAGCAACATCAGCGGCAGCAGCGAAGCCATTACACGCTACGGGTAAGCCCCAAGCTAAGGGAGACCCTTTCTGATCTTTGTTAGTCAACCCAAACCAAACCAATAAAAATGCAATACGATAATACGAATAAGGGCGTTCTGTTCCGCGATGCCGAGAAGGCTGAGGGGACCAAGAAGCCTGACTACACCGGCAAGCTCAACGTCAATGGCAAGGACTATCGCCTTGCTGGCTGGCTCAAGGAGTCTAAGACGGGAACCAAGTTCCTCTCCTTGTCTCTCTCCGAGCCCAAGGTTAAGGAGACCTCAGATGAACTTTAAGAATGACGACAATGAGCTCTGCAAGCTCGCAGTCATTGCATTCGCCCTTACAGTCGCAATATGCGCCATCATTTATTGGTGCATTCAAGGAGGTCTGTGACCTGAGCGATGCCAACTGGTCGCTCAAGTTGCTTCTCATCGACATTCAGCATGAACTCAGTCTGGTTAAGATTGGGTTCAAGACTTGGGAGCAAGCCTCAGAAACAATAAACAAACGAATAGAGGACAAATTACATGGCAGAGCACTTTTACACGAAGGAGGGAGTTGCGGCTCACACGCAGCCGACAACGTCCAAGACAGCCAAGAACCCCAGCCGCCCCACCACAATCAAGGATGCTAGGAAGCTAAAGCTTTTGCCGTCAGTTACGTCCATCCTGAAGCTCATCCACAATGAGATGCTTCAGCGGTGGAAGTACAGGAAGGTGGTCGAAGCTTGCTTCAACCGTCCCGCCATTGGGGACGAGAGTCTTGATGAGTACATCGACTTCATCTTAGCCAAAGCGTTTGATGAGGCGGATGACGCCGCTCAGTTGGGGACTAGAATTCACAACTGCATTGAGACGCTGGTAAAGGGTGAGGACACCGCCCATCCTCAGGACATCATCAACTATGCTGAGGACGCCATCAACAAGATGGAGACCCTTGGCATCAGCGTAGTGGCTTCTGAGTTCGTAACGGTCAATCCAGAGTATGGGTATGCCGGAACCACCGACATAGCCTTTAAAGCGAAGGATAGCGACCTTGCTGGCATTCTGGACTTCAAGTCCAAGCGCACTCACAAGGACGAGCCCATCGTCCCGTCGTTTGGTCACGCTGCTCAACTCGCGGCCTATTATGCCTCCTACTGGAAGGACAAGTGGGAGGACGGCTACTTCAAGAAGGCTGTGGGCTACAACATCTACATCTCAACGACCGAGCCGGGACGGATCGACGTAGTGAAGTATGACGGAGATCAACTAGCCAAGGAGTTTGAGATGTTTGAAAACGCTTGTGGCATCTGGAGGTACAAGAACAATTACGATCCACGATCAAGTGGGTGATATCACCGATATGATCTTTGTGGGCAGATGGGCTTCATGCCCGCCTGAAAAGGCAACGTGCGTAGCGCAATGCCGTTCCCACCCCACTTTAGCGGGCAGGGTTGTGCGTCTTAGCACTCCCTGAGAAGGTTGGGGTGTTTTCTCAGCCGTTCCCGCTATCCTTTCCATGAAAACCAAATCAACTGTCAATTCGGCTGGGGTCTACACAAAACCAGCCATGCGTAAGAGAATCTTCCAGCGCATCAAGGCTGGGAGCAAGGGTGGGAAGCCGGGGCAATGGTCAGCCCGCAAGGCCCAGCTTCTCGCCACCTCATACAAGAAGGCTGGAGGAGGTTACACCACATGAAGCCCCAACAGCAGTCCCTGAAGAACTGGACCCGCCAGAAGTGGCGTACAGCGTCGGGCAAGCCCAGCCTCAAAACCGGCGAACGCTATCTGCCTGAGGCTGCTTGGAAGTCCTTAAGCCCTGCGGAGAAAGCGGCGACAAACGCCGCAAAACGTAAGGGGATGAAGGCTGGCAAGCAGTTCGTCAAACAACCCAAGAAGATTGCTCAGAAGACGGCTAGGTTTCGATGAGGCGTACACCTCTCAGGCGGGTGAGTCGAAAACGGGCGCAAGCCCTGAAGATTTATCGCGTAAATAAATCCGACTACCTATCAGTCCATCCGACCTGTGAGGTATGCGCTGAGTCAGAGGCCACAGACATCCACCACAAACTACCGCTCGGACGAGCTGGGAAGCTGAATGACGTTTCTATCTTCCTAGCTGTTTGCAGAGTATGCCACGATAGAATTCATCACGACCCAAAATGGGCAGAACAACAAGGATACTTACTACGATGGAAAAACGAGACCTAGAACACAACGAGGAACAGGTAATGAATGCGCTGGTGCTGGACATCCGCGACTGCCAAGACCCTGTCGATCAATTCAAACTAATCGAAAGGTACAATGCCTTCGTCTCTGCAAGAGCCAAGCGTCTGGAAAGCGAAGCTTCCCGAGCCAAGCCTAAGGGTTGAGCATCGCGGACAACTCCTCTTCCATGTCACTTCACAGTCCAAGGAGGAGGAGTTTTATGTCTGTGACCTCAGCTTGCACAAGGGAATGGGGGAATGTTCGTGCAAGGATTGGTCAACCAGATGCCAGCCCAGAATAAAAATGGGATTGGCCAAGAATGACTATCCCCATGCGGAACGTATCAACTGCAAGCATATCCACGCCTGTCTGTTATGGTTGGGACATGAAGTTGTACGCAGAACAAACGGATGAGTGATACGCCCTACTGCAATGGAACTTGGTCCAAAGCTAGATTCCGTTCGTTCGTTATATCTGCACTCAGGCGAGCCTCAGGACGATGGGCTCCAAAGTATGCCTGTAAGAAAGCAGCCCGCGTTGCGCGGAACCAGTACAGATGTACCTCATGTTCCCAAGTTGTCGGGAACTCCGAATGCCATGTTGACCACATCAACCCTGTTGTGGACCCAGTTCTCGGATTCCAAGGTTGGGATGTTTATGTGGAACGCCTTTTCGTCGAGAGAGAGGGCTACAGATTGCTTTGCAAAACCTGCCATGCCGAAGTCACGCAAAAGCAGAGAGAAGTGAGAAAGGCTAACAAGAAATGAAGACCGATGGAATCTTTACCGCCCACAACGTAAAGGTGGAGGCTGAGATTGGGAAGCCTTTCAAGCTCATCCCGTTTGGAGACATCCATCGGGATTCGGATATGTTCGCGCATAGCCATTGGCAGGAGTTCTTGGCTTACGCCAAAGCTCAGAAGAATGCCGTGTTCCTAGGGATGGGGGACTACACCGATGGCGTATCAACGTCAGAACGCATCGTCCTGTCGGATGTCAATCTGCACGACACAACCAAAAACACACTCAAAGATGTCTACAAAGGCGTTACGAAGACTCTGGTCAATGAGCTTGGATGGATGCGCGGTAGGGTTATTGGCCTTCTTGGCGGCAATCACTACTTTGACTTTGGCGATCAGACTACCGATCACGTTCTTGCGGCGGCTTTGGGCGGGAAATATCTGGGGGTGTGCGGATTCATCCGTCTCTCCATCGCGCTCAAAGGAACAACCAACAAATCAATAGCTCTAGACATCTTCGCCCATCACGGGAAGGGGGGAGGAGCCACCCCAGCGGGTCAGTTTGGGTCCATTGAGAAGATGGCTAGCACGGCAGACGCCGACATCTACCTCATGGGCCACACCCACGGGAAGGGATGCCTACCCTCCAGTCCGCGCATCAAGCTAGTAAGCACCAAGAATGGGGTGGAGGTCCGCGAACGCACCCCTTGGCTAGGCCGTACAGGCTCCTATCTGAAGGCTTATGAGTCTGGGAGGGCCTCCTACAACGTGGATGCGGGTAGGTCGGCTTGCGCCCTAGGGTGGATAGAGTTTGAAATTACCCCTGTTAGAGTCCGTAAAGACGGGCAGGACATGATAGAACTGCGGATTAGGGGTACGTCCTAATGAACGAGAAAGAACACACTCGCAATGAATGTCTTCATTGCCACGCAGTTTTCCCGAAATCCAACCGCAAGAACAAGCGATACTGCTCCAAGCTTTGCGCAAGCAGGGCAAGATACGCAAAAGATGAGTCAATAGCTCCAATCGCGTTTTTAGGAGCTATCAATGAACTGATCGTGTGCTCTGATCTGCTTGAGAAAGGCTATTATGTCTTCAGAAATGTTTCTGCACACGGACCTTGCGATATGGTTATTCTAAAAGACGGTAAGTGCCATAGGGTAGAGGTCAAAACCGCGAAAAGACTAATTAATGGAAGCATTCAATATGGTCCACTTCCAAAAGTAAGGGGTCACGACATATTAGCCGCTGTAATTGGACGTGAAATCATCTACCTAGATGAACTTCCATAAGGACTCCGTAGATAGGCGTTTTTATGGCCCTAGAATCGATTTTAAGCCATTTTGACGGCTTGGACGCATGAGGGTAGCCAGATATGGCCTGATTGGCTTAAAATAGAAGGAAATGACCTCAGACGCAGGCTTGCCCATCTATAGGTTCAAACCAGAGGTGGAATGTGTCCTGACGGAACGTCAAGGCGTCCTAACCGTCCTAGAAGCCAATAGGCAGCGGTTTACGCTAATAGGAGTTTCACCCCATCCAGACGGTGGGCAACCCACCTATCTAGGGGAGATTTGGTCAGGCGTCAACGACGGCCTGAGGTTCTGGCTAGAACCGGGGTGGTACGAACGGATTAGCGAGTGGGCCGACCAAGCGTAGCATCCTCGTCCGCCATATCTCCCGCCAAAGCTGCGTTGGACAGATAGAGATAGCTTCTCTGCAAGGGAAGCGAACGGAAAGCGTCGGAAAACCTCTCGGCTTTGGACGTAAACGTAAGGAAGTTTGGGTCCGTAGCCATGTAGGTGAGAAGGTCAAAACGGGGCTTCTCAAGGATTCGCCCAACACGGGTAGCCAACACCGCAGCACCAAGCGACGAAAGACCGGGGATGTTGATGAACGGCTGAGCCGCACCCAAAGCAGTAGAGGCTACTGGAGCTCCAGTATCCTGCTTAATGAGCTTGGCCTCCTTCAACATGGGAGCAGCTTGTTCAAAATTAGTGAGGAAACGCTTCATCCGCGCATCCATCACATCTCCAACAAGCAGCCTGATGTGCTTAGCCCGATCAACATCCTGAGGAAGCGTCGGCTTGAACATCCTGCGAAGTTTGTCGAAATCAACCTTGGTCGCCGCATCCTTAGCGTCACGATCAATTTGAGAGATGCGATAGAGCTCATCCGCAAGAATCCTGCGGCTAACCAATTCAGCAAACTGCGGGTCCTTCTGACGAAGAGCACCCATAAACCGCTGACCGGCCTCAGGACTCAACTTCGTCACGAAATCACTAATCGTACCCTTGCCAACCTTGCCAGCCTCTTCCGAGAACGTATACTTGCCCCTGCCAGTAAAGACAGAGAAGATGGGATTGTTCACCGTATCGTTAAACACGGCGGTTGCTTCATCTGCGGCTAGATTGGCCGCTTTGGCCGCATTGCGAGCATCGGCCAATTTCTTTGAAGCCTTTTCGGAAGCCCCAACAATAGCCAGAGCAGCGGCGTCCTGCGCCTTTTTCTTGGCAACACCTCGTCCAAGCCCCAAAATCTTGTCTCCAGCGGCCAAAGCCTCATCAATCACTTCAGGAGTGATGTCGGCCTTGTCATATTTGCGAACGGCAGTCGCAAGCGTCTGAAGGCTCTTCTTGTCGCCAAACCCAGCAAGCTGGATGAACGGCATCACATCCTTCTTTGTGGCCTGTTCAGAAAGGGCAACAATCAACCCAGAAGGATCGTTCCTGTACTTGTCGATCATCGCTCCGCGCAACGCCTGTCCAACAGACGCACGCATGGATGAAGCGGCCTCAGGTGAGTACTTGCCAACCAAATCAACCGCCCTTACCAAATTGCCGACCGCCTGAACATCTCCCTTCAGTACTCCAGACGCAACAGATTCAAGCGTTGGAACAGCCACACCGGAAACAACCTCGCCTCCAGTTAAACGACGGGCTGAATTGAAAATGGATCGGGTGAAGTTGCTATCCCGAGTCTGTGACCAGTTGTACCAGAAATCCTGAGCAGCATTGAATGCCTTGGCATTCTCAGGCCCAATGTTGTCCTTGATGGCCCGTTTAAGAACGGATCCCATGTTCTTGTAAACATTCCCAGCCAAAGCCTCGGCTCGGCCAACATAGTTCTCATCAAGAGAGGCCCACTTCGACGACATCTCATCGCGAAGGTTCTTGAATTGGTTCCAAGAAAGAAGCTCAGGAGCCTCATCTCCAACCTTTCCAAGATTCTCAATTGCATTGATGATTTGCTTACCAACAGGGCTATCAACCTGATCCTTAAGTGTGGAGCGGGCAGAACGGAGCAAAGCTTCTCGGCTAACAATCTCATCAGCACCATTCAAACCTGTCTTGGAATAAAGAGCCGATGAGACATCCCTAACCGCGCCATCCAAATCAACAATTGTGCGAGTCAGGTCATCCGCATGGGATGCAATTGAAGCCACCGACCCAAAGTTCTGTTGGGCTGCAAACTTGGCCGCAGCTTCACGCCTAACGGCAGCAAGCTGTTCCAAAGCAGCGGTCTCATATGCCTCCTGCCAATTGGACGACTGCACAGGAGCAGCCTCAAGGGCGGTTAAACGGGCTTTGGCCTGAGCCTGTTGCTGGCGAGCTTGCTTCAACGCAGCCTCAGCCGCATCTGCGGTTTGCATCAAAGGAACCACCTTTGTGGCAATGTCAGAATTACTTGGAACACTACCAACAATGTCAAAAAGCTCACGGGTGATGTTGGCTTCCGTTGAGTTGAGCTTGTTCTGAAGATTGACATCCCGCGCAGCCATACGATTGGTCAGCGGGGCATATTCAGGAATTACCTGAGACAAAGCCGGACTTTGGATTCCAATCTCATTCAGGAACGCACGCTTGTTAGCATTTTCCTGAGCCACAGACGACAACTTTCCAACCACACGGCCAACTCCACCAAAACCAGCACCAATGGCAGAGGAAACGATGCCACCCTCGGCAATCTTGGCCTCAGCATCAGCCCTAGTTGCTTCATCCTCAGCCGTAAGCTGGCCACCAACCAATCCGCCAACCGCCTCAGCCAAAGCGGCACCACCACCAAGAGAAGCTGCGTTTTCAATGATTTTAGCTGCGCGACGAACAGGAATGACGTTGTAAGCAGCAGCCTTAGCAGCCTCCGCAGCAGCTTCCTGAGTGGCTACATCTTCTCCAGCCACAGCCCTAGCAGCCATTTCACCACCAGCAGCGGTTAAAGCTCCAATGCCAGCCTGAGCCAACAGGCTAGCCCCACCAGTACCAAGTGCGGCAACCGTAGGAACCCCATACCGCAGCATAGCTGAGGTTGCCTCGGTAAGATTGGGCGGAGGAGCTACGCTAACACCTCCACCAACGCCATACGGGCTGGGAGTAAAACGGGGACGCTCAACCTCAACAGGCTGCTCAGTAGACGAAAAAAGCTCGGCAATCTCAGCTTCCGTAGGAGCATTATCTCCTCGGATTGTGAGAGTACGTCCGGTTTCCTTGTCCCTGATTGTGAATGTTGGCATTTTAAGGACTTGCGCTTATAACCTCGAAACGACTTCCAGACTTGAATTGCGTAGGAGAAACGGGCGTCTTAGAACGCCGCGCCGCCTCAAAGGCTTTCTTTTCCTGATTCAATTGTTCACGAACATCAGGAAACGCCTTACCAATAACACGCTCAAGATCATTCAATGCGGTATTAGCAGCTTCGTCGGAAGCGGAACGGGTTAGCTTGGCAAACCGACTTTGCAACGTCTCCAACTCCTTCAAATTTAGCGCACCAAATCCAGTAGCTCCTGTCGGACTTGCTTTCTTTAGAGCAATAATCCGACTAAGGGCTTCGTTGGCCCTAATGACATCATAACTTGTCTCCAAATCATTAGCTGCACTTCCACCGAAGAATCCTCCAATAGAAGAGCCAAAGCCCTGTGCAAGAGGTGCCTTGATTAGAACGCGAGCCTTATCAATCTCACGAAGCGTAGATTCTGCTGAGACTTTGGCGTCTTCAGCAGCAGACTTAGCCGCCTCTTCAGCCAAACGCTTCTTTTCCTGTTCAGAAGCAGCCTTTGCAGCAGCATCCTCAATACGAAGCCTGAGCTCCTCTTCCTGACGAGCAGCGGCCTCCCGAGCCAGCCTTGCTTGTTCTTCTTCGCGTTTCCTAGACGCAGCAGCAGGACCTCCCGGAATTTCCTCAAGATTTCCTGTAGGGGTGAAACGGAATCCAGAAGGGGCTTCAGGAGCCTTGGGGGAAAGAGAACGAAGTGTTTCTGCGCGAGTCTTATCAAGTTCAGCCTGAGCCCTAGCTTGCTGCAAATACGCAGACTGACCCATCATACGAGCCTCTGGGCTAAACTGAGCAAGGGTCTGATTTGAAATGGGAGAAGGCACATTGCCTCCGCCTTGAGCAAGCATGGCAGCGTAGGACATTGCCTCCTGAGCCTTCTGTCTTTCGCCCATATCCTGCCTAAACTTAACAAAAGCCGCAGGACCACCCGCAGCCTTCAGACCAGCCTTAGCCTCCGCATCCCCAATGCCCGGAAACTGGGCCTTGATGAAGTCAATTCCCTCTTGCTCGTTCTTCTTCTCTTCCTGCTTTTTGATGTAGTTCTGGATTCCCTGAGTAACTCCCTGACCGAAGCCAGCAATGCCCTGAGCAATGCCCTGAGCTCCAGCCATAGCCCCCTGAAGATAGGGGGTGTAGTCCACCCGTCCCAAACCAGCTTGAACGCCTTGTCCGATGATGGCCATGTTATGCGAATTGGGTGTTGATGCGGGCGTCCATCCAAGAGCGGATGAGGCCCTTCAGCTTGGGTTTGTTACTGATGAAGCTGGCAAACCGCTCGCCATGCTTAATGTAAAGATTTCGGAACCACTTGGGGGCCGACTTGAACAACCACTCGCGGAACATCAGCCATTTCGGATTGTTCACACCGTACACCTCACGGGCCACCCAACACGCTTTTGCAAACGAACCAAGGATGTTGCCCACCGCCCCAATCGTAGCACCAGCAATCTGACCCTGAGCGCCAGCACGGGCTCCGTAGGTAGAAGCCTGATAGTTGGCCAGATTGGCCGCATTCTGGAGGCCCAGATTGATGCCAGCGGACGGATCAAATAGCTGCGGACCCATCTGCATCTGGCCCGCGCTGATTCCCTGCTGCTGAGTTCCAAGACCCAACGCTGTTGGTGTTTGGCCAAAGCCAATAAGACCAAGGCTTGCAGCCGTAACGCCAGCCTGCTGCTGGGCTTGCTGGAGGGCGTAAGCCCGATCAGCCCCAAGCATACTTTGCTCCGCACCAAGCGTAGCACCAAGATTGGCAAACTGCTGGGCTTGCTGCTGGGCCTGAAACGCACGATTGGCCTCCGCAGCAGACAGCCCAAGACGAGCATTAAGCTCCTGAGCAGCCAGATTCTGGCCAGCCCCAAACTGATACGACTGCATTCCAGCCTGCTGATTGGCCAGAGCCGCCTGAAGATTGGCAGCTTGGTTCATCCGCTGCACATCCTGTGTGTTCGTAATGTTGAACTGGCCAGCCTGCATACCCGTGGCCTGATTGGCCAGCGCAGCCTGAAGACCAGTTGCTTGATTGAGACGAGCAGCCTCAAGCATGGCTTGCTGATTGGCTCGCGCAGCTTCCAATCCCGTACCAACATTAAACTGACCAGCCTGAAGAGCCGTGGCCACATTGGCTTGTTGACGGGCAATGTCGGCACGAAGCACATCCGTGGCAAGCTGCTGACCCATCTGCTGGGCTCCCAGAAGCTGCTGATTGATCTGCTGGGCCATCGCAATGTCCTCAGCCGTGCGCTGACGAGCAGCACCCGCACGGGCAAGGGCCTCACCCGTAATACCAGCCGCGCTCTCCAGACGACCCGTGCCAGCCGCCATCTCACGCGCACCCTGCGTGGCAGCACGAATCTCCTCAGCCGTAAGCTGACCCGGGCGTTGAGCCCGCGCCATAGCCTGAGCCTGAAGGGCCTGACTAACGGGCGACATTTGCTGTGCCTGAAGGGCTTGCTGGTAAAGCGACTGACCAAGGGCTCCAGCACCAACTTCTTGGGCCTGCACCTGACCCGCAGCCACCCGTTCAGCCGCTATGCGCTCAGCAGCCACACGCTCAGGTGTAAGAGTGCCACCAAGCTGAACTTGCTGAGCTGCCACCTGCTGGGGAGTGAACCCTTGCGCCGCCGCCACCCGCTCAGGGCTGATGGCCTGAGCCTGAGGAGCCTGCATGGCAAGCCTACCCATCTCATTCAAATAGCCACTCATCTGACGCCCGCCAAGCTGAGCAGCCTGACCAAGCGCAGCAGCCATCTGAGGATTGGCCGCTAGATAGGCCTCACGGGCTTGAGGAGCATAGGCCCCAAGCTGGGCCAAGCCAAATTCCGTGGCCTGTGTCTGCAAGCTCTGCTGGAGAGCGGCCTGACGGCGAGCCGCCATATCCGCCAAATCAAGCGTTCCGTAAAAACCTTCAGCCGTACCCGGGGCTACACCCAAAAGGGTGTTCTGCAAATCACGCTGGGAGAGAGCCGTGTATTGGGGGCGATAGGTGGACTCAGCACTAAGCAGCAAGTTCTGAAACTCAGGACTCGCCATCTGGCGAATGAACTGGCTGGCAGACTCCCCTGCATTAACCGGGGCTGGGGCAGGGGGAGGCGCGGCAACGCTTGTTGAGAAGCTCATGTAGTGCTTTTGCTTTTGAGAATGGGAAGAATCGTGGGCTTAGGTCATTTCTCAACCCGCGTTGCCAGCCAACGTAAGGTAGTGACCACGGGACGATTCTAGCAAAGATGGACGGTGCTTCATGGCCAATAGCCAGTTCCACCCACCAACAATCAGCATCTTTAGGATTCCATTCATCAAGCCTAGCCCTATTAGCTGGCCTGAACAACACCATTACATCTGGTTGTGAGTAACAGAAGCCATTCAGCGTGTAATGGCCATGAATCCTAGCAAACTCTGGCCCGTAAAGAGCCAGAGCGACACCTACAGCCTTAGGCAAACTTTGTCTGTGAGGCGAGGACGGTGAAGGTGGCATTCGCCGTCTTGATGATGGTGAAGGCGTATACGTCAATGCTGTTGGCATTGCCAGCCGTAGGAGCAGTACCACCAGCCCATTTTGGCGTAACAGAACTAGTGTCAATCTGCATGGCCGATTGATAGTAGGCCGTGCTTCCCTGTGTAGCCATCACAACAAAGCTGATGGAGTCATTGACCGCCATCACCGTGTTCAGGGAGTTTGACCCATCCCCACGGACGTTCAGCGTCCAGTTGGCCGTGGTATTGGCCGTGTAGTAAAACACCGCCCCGTCCAACGTGTTCAAATTGATGGTTCCGGTAAGCGCACTTCCGCTCAACGTGGCCTTCTCAATCGTCTCGTAAATGGAGGTGGTGCCAGTAGCTGAAAGCGTCGTAAAGGCTCCCGTAGACGGAGTGGTGGAGCCAATAGGGCTATTTTGAATGGAAGTAGCCGTAAGAGCCCCGCCAGAGGTCCAAGTAGGGCCACCCGTGCTCAGCTTGGCAGTAGTAATACCACCATCCTTAACGATGACAGCACCGCCAGAAAGCTGGGTGGTCACCCCGTCCACGGCTCCGCTGGCAAACGTCGCATTGTTGACAGAGTTGTTCAGCATGGTGGCTGTAACGCTGTCACCCGTATTGAAGGTGTTGCCTGTAGCTAGAATGGCCATGTTAGGTGGCTTGGGTTATTCCGAGATTGGTGATGGCCGCATTTAGCGTTACGGCCCGTAGTTTTGGTCTTCCAGAGGTTGGCGTGAATGTAAGCTGAGCCCCATAGCCCCGCTTATTCCCAATCCTACCACGCAAGGAGGCATCTTCAGCCACATCCAGATTGGCGTTTCCTAGCAGGTCGTAGATGGTTGTAAGGGCCTCCGTGGAGTCCAGATTCTCCGTTTCCACAGCAATGGAGGCATTGGAGGACTGACTTGCGGAGGATTCCACATGAAGCTCGTAAGAGGAGAACTTCTTACGATCTAGGGTTCCCATCGTATACTGACGGGTGGTGGCATAGGAGCTTATGGGATAGGCTTGAGCACCAACACCAGCATACAGCGTGAGGTTGTCCTTGTTGTCCTCCCGTCCGTCCACAATGTGGATGGACCCCAAGCTACCTACGACATAGAGTTTGGAAATGCCTCCCGTATCCCCGACAATTAGCTGGCTAATCTCCCAAGGAGCCAATCCCGTGGTGTCAATCGACTCCCATCCCTGATTGAGGAAGTTGTACACCAATAGGGCATTATTGACGACGGATTCGTCCAGAGGTACGGCCAGATAGTAGCGATTGTTGTAATAGGCCGCTACGGCATTCTTGGCATAGTCCCGATTGATCCGCCCAATGATGGGGTTGATTGGCTCGGACAAGGGAACGCCTGCTCCGCGTAGGTTGTAAAGGTCGCCGAAGGCTGCGGCGTAAACGCCATTATCCGAGAGGAATAACACCTGATTGCCAATCTGGACGATGGACTTGCGAGCCACACATCCCACCTCCTTGGTGATTAGATTTACTGCTGTGTCCAGTAGGCTTCCTGATATGCCCTTGATGAGGTGGATGGAGTGCCGCATGAAGACAAGCAGGTTGTCCTCGGCAAATGGCTCCACTCCCACCAAGCTGTCAGCCGTACCAGCCGTGATGCGGTATTGGGCTTGAATCTTGTCGTAAGTGTCGCTGTCCAGAATGTCGGAGGCAACAATCTCGTCCAAGATTTTCCTGTCCGTGTACGTCGGGCTACCAGAAGTGCCACCCGGCTCATACCAATAAGGCACCCACAGACGACGCTGATGCTGAACAGCCCAAGGCGGGGCTGGCATATGCATCAATCCCATGCCTTGGCTCTGCCTAACGGAATACACTACCTTGTGGGTAGGGTCGTCGGGAGTCTGGCTGTAGAAGGTGAATGTACCAGATGTAGGTACCGTTGCCACCGTGTAGCCATTCCCGCCTTCCGTGAGATAGCCAGCCCCCTTGTCCACTACATAGATGGTATCTCCAACCGACAGTCCGTGGCTTGCCCTAGTTACGGTGACAATCCCATTTGCAACTGAAGTGTTGTTTGAGTCGTCAAAGTATGTGGAGGCCGCATAGGCTCCTCCAGCCACCTCGGTGAATGCCAATGCTCCCCCGATGTCCCCATCCCATTGCAAAGCCTGCTGCCCATCCCTGAAGATGAACACCTTGTCAAAAGACTGCAAAAGCTCCACCGTTGATGCAATGGTGGTTCCAGACGGATAGGAGATGGTGGTGGCTACGCCCGTTGACAATCTGACAGCCTGAGCGTTCAGATTGGTGGCCAGAATGATGTAGTTGTCGTTGGCCGTATTCGGATTGCTGAATAGGCAGGAGCCAAACACGCCCGTAACAGCCGTGGCTGAAAGCTGGGCTGGATTGGACGTTCCAGTTCCGCCGTATGTCTCCGACCCTGTTGCCCCAGTAATGGTGAACGTAAACTGGGTGCTGTTCACATAGGTTATGAGCCGATTTCCATTGGGACTCACCGCCCCTGTAAGGCCAGCAATGTACACCAAGGTGCTATTGGAATAGCCATGCGATGTTGACGTAGTCACCGTCACCGTAGCATTGCTCCGCGTCGCGCTGCTGATGCTTACCGCCCCAGAGTAGAGCTTCCAAGTGGGGGTGGATAAGAGACGGATGGACTCCGTGTTGGCCGTCAACGTAGGCCCAAAGCTATCTATGCCCTTGCGCGTCTGCCAAGCCCCGTCAACATCCATGCGTCCATTGGACGAATAGGCTACTTCCGCCGCCTGAAGCTGGTCAGGCCGCAGGCGATTGTTCATTTTCAGGAAGGCCGTGTCGCCATCCGTGGCAATGGGGGTGTCAATAGCCCCGTATTTGGAATAGCGAGCCATTATTGGTATTTGTAACGAATGCGGATGATGCCGTCCTGACCCGAGCCAAACCCTATGCTGCTGTAGCCACCACCCCATCCACCGTTGCCAGAGTTGGCCACTACAGCAGGAAGAGCGGATGATGTGCTTGATACGTTTCCATAGCCGCCTGCCGCAAATGTGGCGTATGTTCCACCGCTGCTGATGATTTCAGCCGTGCGTCCCGCTCCACCAGCGGGCAAACTACCAGCCCCTCCAGCACCACCACCGCCACCGTCATTACCGAAAGAGGTCCAATCACCGCCCTTGTTTCCAAAGCCGCCAGAAGATGAGGTAGGTTGCAAGCCAGAACCACCAACTGTGTCACGACCTCCACCTCCGCTGCCACCGGCATTGTTTGAACTGCCGCCGCCTAATGCCGTCAGGCCTCCGAATGTTGTGTTCCCTCCGCTAACTCCATATCCGCCTCCAACACCTATGAGCGCAGAATATGAACCAACACTAACAGAAAAAGATGAGCGATAGATGTAGCCACCTGCACCACCACCGCTGTACAACCCTCCGCCACCTCCTGCCACCATCATCAACTGGATGGTTGCAGCCACCGGACAAGCACTAATCGTAAACGTGCCGTCAGATGTAAACTGATGAATCTTGTAGTCGGCGTTGCTTGGATCGACATACACCGTGCCTCCCGTGGCTACGATGAATGAAGCCCCTGAAGCAGGTCTGAAAGCCCCAAAAGCGCGGAGGCTTGCCGCGCCAACTGTTGAAAGGACAGGCATACGCCTATCCTACCATTAGCGCCGCTTGCGCTTGAGCTCTACGTTCTTGATTTTGCCCGCATTGGCAGAGGCGTAGAACACCCGCTGCCCACGCTCCTTGCCATACTCCTCCTGCATGGCGGACATAATCTTCTTCCCTTTTTTGGTCAGAGGCATCTCAGGAGCACATCTTACGGTTGGTGCCGTGATTCTTGGTCTTCATGGAGCCGTATTCCAGCATACGGTCCTTCTTGCTCTCGCCCTTCTCATGGCGGGCCATTGCCTTCTTCGACTTGTAGCGTTCTCCTGATTTGCTCATAAGTTTGGTGTTGACAGAAAGTTGATTTCCCCTCCACCTCCCCGCTAGGGGAGGCGTCCTAACAGGACCATAATACCTTACGAGCCCAGTAGTTGGCGGAGAGCTTTCCTTCCCCGCCCTTGATGCCACCAGACCTAGCGCAATAGGACTTCCTG
>Ga0208147_1000302_pt1 | contig 17666 bp, 26 predicted proteins | sample DEB3_08_DNA_FD_184520 | JGI IMG/M metagenome (GOLD analysis project Ga0208147, IMG submission 184520) | Aqueous microbial communities from the Delaware River and Bay under freshwater to marine salinity gradient to study organic matter... | ecosystem: Environmental > Aquatic > Marine > Coastal ... | reverse complement strand
CAACACCTTTAGGCTTACCTGCTTTGTACTTCATACCAACTCGTCATGTCCGTGGGTCATGTCCGAATGTCCGAGTCCTAAAGGACTCTCGGACATTTTCGGACATACATGACCGTCCGAAAATGACTGGATCGGACATTTTCGGACATTTTCGGACATCACGGTTCCCCCAGCATAGAGCCACCCACAGTGGCCTTTAAAAAGGGCGACAGCATCAACTTTTCGACCGCATCGTGGACAGACTGCCGCGGTACCCCACACTCCCGACCAATCTGGCGTATCTCCTCGACCGTCCAAACGAGCGGCGTCTCGGACGCCTTCTGGCGTTCTCGGAGCGCGTACAGGATCGTCCGCTGTGCCTTCCCTTGGGGCGAGTGCGCCACCGCTGGCTTGCCCGGCGCGCTCGTCTCCTTCATCACCAGCGACTTGACCTGCTCGCCGTATTTGTCCATGCGCCCGAGCGGCACCTCGACCGCCTCATAACCCAGCGGCGACAGGCTAGCCGTGTCCTTGAACCGCTCACGGCTCACCGCCACGACCATGGCCTGAGCGTCTGGCCGCTCCACGATGTACTCGGCGTCAGGGTTAGCCATCAGTGCGCTGGCGCCTCGTGGCCGCTTGGCATCGCCGTGCCCGCTGTGCGCCACGAGCAATACCGTGGCCGTGTACCGCTCACGCAGCCCAATGGTGAGCTTGGAAAGGTACTCGGCCACCTCTTGGTTGGAGTTCTCATCCAGCCCGGCACTGAACTTACTGAACGTGTCCACGATCACGAGCGCTGGCCGAATGCCTGCCTGGTCGATAGCCTCCTGCAAGTCCAGCATGTCCTGCTCGGCGTTCAGATTGGCCACAGACTCGAGCGCCAGCACGTTCAACTCGTCGATGCTGCGCCCCTTGCCATGCTCCTGCATCCACGCTTCAGCACGCCGCCCAAGGCCTGCGCCTTCGCCCGAGAGGATCACCACCGGGTTGTCGGCCATGGCGATACGCATCGCCCAGTCGAGCGCGATGAACGACTTGAAGCTCGCCCGCGGCCCTGCGAGCACCGCCAGCACGTTGGCCTCGAGCACGTTGTGGATCAACCACGTCGCCTCGCGCCGTTCGGTCACAATCTCGGCCACGGAGCGCAGCACGAGCTTGCGTCGCGTGCTGTTGGCAGTGCTCATGGTCGCATTCATAACGACAGGCGTTACAATTTCGCGGATCATTCCGTGCGCCTCTGGCACGTCGTCATAGTCCATCGGCGGCTCCTCCCGCTTTGGCGCGCCGAGTCGCACTGCCTCTGGCACGTTCACCCAGCCCTGCGCCTTGGCTGCGTTGAAGAGACTGCCGAGCGTCACGCCGCGCCCGCGGTCAAGGTGGAACGACTGCCAGCGGTACTCCATATCTGCGCGCCCGGCGTAATTGTCCGGCAGTTCGCCAGTGATACCGCCGCTCGACCACGCGTCCCATAGGTCTAGTCCATCATCTGCGCCGCCGCTCGCATAGTGCAGCGCCATGCCTACCATCAGCCATGCGTCGTATGGCGCTGGGTCAATGAACGAAAGCGCCTCAGTGATGCGCGGCAGGTCGCGCTGGAAGTCACCACTGGTGCCGGGCTTCGGCGGCAGTTTCGCCGCCACATCTGCCGGTAGTTCCAAGTCCATGCGCCGCTCGTCGATCAATCCCGCGGGTAGCGAGCGTATGTCGTTCAGCGGGCCGCCCTGTCCAAAGTGCAGCGGCCACCAGATGATGTATCCGCCCTCGGCGCGGATGTCCAATCCTTGGCGCTTAACCTTGCCGAGCGTGACGGATACGCCGCCTCGGATCTTGACGCCGTGCGGCAGGCTGTAGATGTAGTGCCGTCCGCCGCTACCGCCGCCGGTCTGGTGGACTCGAGTGCCAGTCAGTGCGGCTTGATTCTCTGCCAGCCACTCTTGAGCCATCGAGTCAGCCGAGCGAGTATCGAAGTCGATAACGGCAAGTCCGGTGCGCTGGCCGGTTGGAACCCCAACGAGTGCGTCAGGGTGACTGGCCCAGAATCGACGAATCTGCGCTTCGTCTTGCGTGGCGTCTTTGAATCCGTTTTTGGTGAGCGGGCTTTTGGCCTTGAGGATGCGCCCTTCTGAATCTTTTTCATCGTTCCTCCTGCATGGGAATACGGGGTACTTCTTCGCCAGGTCGAGGATGCGCTCGACCGGCACGATGGCGGTCAGTTCTGGTTTCATGGGTACAAGTCCGGCCGTAGTTTATTCCTAGATACCCCACTTGCGGCTTCGAGCGGGATGGCTTTCAGGGCAGGCACACGGCCCCTCCTGACCCAATACTGCACCGCCTGCTGGCTCACGCCAAGCCTCTTCGCAGTGCCCGTTTGTCCGCCCAATATGTCCACAGCGTGGAGCAAGGCAGTAGTTTCTGGTGGTTGCTTTTTCATAACCAACAAGCCTAGTTTGTAGGCATTCTGCCGTCAAGCAAATTATTCACACAAAAAGTGCTTGTATTGTTTTTTCAGACAGTCTAGGATTCACACATGGCCGGCGCAGTGCTCGGCCAGAAGCGATAAAAGAGGTACACGCAAATGCTTAAGCAAATTCAGAACCTGATTGATAACGGTCTTAGCGCCTACCATATCAGCCAACTACTAAAGGCAAACGGTAAGCGCGTCTACTGTTTCGGTAGTTACTACACGGTAGGCCGTAGCGCAGCGAGCCGAGTTTGCTTTTATGAGACTGATGACGGTGTGAAGTGCCGCCTCGTCGGTTTCGTTGATGCAGAGGTGGCGGCCTAAGCCGCCCCTCTCAGGAGTCAGCCATGACCACCCTCGAAGACTTCGCCACCGCGCTCTTGAAGCACGACTGGTTTCACGAATACTCAGACGACCACCGCGCCTGGAAGGCGGGTGACGAATCGTGGAAGCGCATTCAGGTGATGTACATCGAACTGCGCGACGCTGGCTTGGAAGAAGAAGCCAAGTCGCTCATCAAGAAGTACCAGCCGGAGGCGCTCTAATGGACGCACTCACACTCACCCCGGCAGAGCTGCCGCACGCTTGGACGCTCGTCAAGATGCTGGCCGTGTTCGCTGTTATGGCAATCGTCGTGGCGGTGATCGAACGATGATCCGCTGGATATTTGATCTTGTGTGCAAGATACGCCGAGATGCACAATTGGAATGGCGGCAGGTTCCCCCGCCAAACTGGCGCAGCAAAAGAAGCGGCGTCGATTACTGGTGAACCGTAACTGAAGGAGACTAAGACAATGGCTATTTATGTATCAGCATCAAGTGGTGGCAACTACCCTGAGCGCAAGCCGCTCGAGGCAGGCGCCTACGCAGCAGTATGCGACATGGTGGTAGACCTTGGCGTGCAGCCGTCACCCGGCGGTCAGTTTGCGCCAAAGCGCACGCTCATGCTGCGCTTTCAGATTCCATCTGAGCGCGTAGAGATCACCAAAGACGGCGAGACGAAGAGCCTGCCCGCGGTCATCAGCCGCACGCTTGGCTTGAGCCTCAACGAAAAGGCGACGCTGCGGCAGTTGCTGCAATCGTGGCGTGGCCGTGCATTCACGCCAGAAGAGCTGAAGAAGTTTGACCTGGTCAACGTGCTCGGCAAGCCTGCGTTCATCAATGTAACGCACAGCGTTAAGGGTGATAAGACGTATGCGAATCTCACCAGCATCATGCCGCTGCCGAAGGGTATGCCAGCGCCTACGCTGGAAGGTGAAGCCTTGACGTACAGCATCGACGACCCTGATCCGGCGATGTTCGACAAGCTGCCCAACTGGGTGCAGGAGAAGATCGCCAATCGAGTAGTGGATGCGCCGGTGCTGCCGAAGGCGGCGCCTGCTGCAAAGCCTGCTGCACCAGCGCAGCCGGTGAATCAAGAATTCACTGACGACGAGATTGCATTTTAATGGCCACTCAACGCGGTGGCTACAAACTGGCGGACGGCACGAAAGTGCCGTCTGTCACCACTATTCTAAAAATCAAAGACCCCGGTGCGTTGTTGAACTGGGCATACAAGACTGGCCGCGCACATGGCGTGCTGGAGGGGCAGGGCAAGGATGCCCCGGCTGGCTTGTATGACGGCAACGATGCGCTGCCCATCGGGACGTGCGTCCACGAGATGTGCGAGGTCTTTGTGAAAGGTGGCGACCCGATGCGCCACCTAGAGGAGACGATGGAGAAGGTGAAGACGCTAGACCCTGCTGCGTTCCGAGCGCAGGTGGTCAGCGCTTACAGCGCCTTTGAGTTCTGGTGTAAGGGTACGCAGTTGGAGATCGTGGATTGCGAGGTGCCGGTGCTGTCCGAGACGCACCGCTACGGCGGCACGCTCGACTTCATCGGCAAACTCAACGGCAAGTTGGTGCTGGGCGACTTCAAGACTTCGGGTGGCGTATACCCAGAGTATTTGATCCAGTTGGTTGCCTACGCCAAGGCCTACGAAGAGTGCACGGGTAACAAGATCAACGGCGGGTATCACCTACTGCGCTTCAGCAAAGAAAATGGTGACTTCGGCCACCACTTTTATCCGTCGCTGGACGATGACGCATGGCCAGCGTTCTTGAACCTGCGTTCGCTGTATGACTTAAACGAAAAACTCAAGAAGAGGGCAGCATGAAAAAAGAAGATAGTTTTCTTGACTGGGTGTCATACGGCGGCGCCATCATTGCCGTGATGTGTTTGGCACTGATAGGCGCTGCCGTTGGCGGTGCCATTTTTGGCGTGTTTGTTAAGACCATGATGTGGGTGGCGCGATGAATTACCCAAACATGTACGAAGAAGAGTTTGACGCGTTGCTGCGCGGCGATCACGACGAGGATGTGGTCAACAGTCCGAGTCATTACAAACTCGAGATTGACGGCCAGCAGTTTGAGGCCATCGACGTGATCCGGGCGGTGGTTGGTGACGAAGGTTTCGTCGCCTACTGCCACGCCTCTGCGCTCAAGTACCTGTGCCGCGCTGGCCGTAAGGCCGGCAACGCAACGGCGCAGGACTTCCGAAAGGCGGCTTGGTTCTTGACCGCGGGCGCTCAAAAGCTCGACGACATGGTTGACGAGCAGATGCTGGACGACTGCCGCGAAAAGATAACCCGTGAGCAGGTGATCGACATCTGGAACCAAGACCGGCTGCAGGACGCGCTGGACATCGGCCGTAAGATCAACGAGGGGAAATACTGATGCAAAGGGCAGCGTCACGATATAACCCGACGCTGACGTTCGAGCAGTACCAGGTGCTGCTCGAGCGTAAGCGCTTGGCGCACGCTGATGGCGAGCGATTGAAGTACAAAGACTTGATGAAGGAGTGGGGTGTGAAGCAGCACGCGCTGGCCACGGCTGTGCAGCGCGGGATCAAGCAGTACGAGTATCGCATTTGGAAGGAAGGCCAGCGATGAACCGCGACGACATTATCCGCATGGCGAAAGAGGCGGGAGCGTTTTTTGACGGGGATAACTCTGTCTACGATATGCCAGAGCATTGCTTTGAACGCTTCGCCGCCCTCGTTGCCGCCGCCGAGCGGAAGAAAGTTGCCGCATGGATGCACTTCAACGATTACACCACAGGCCACGGCGATTGCATTGAAGACCTGCTAGAAGAAATTCAGGCTCAGGCTGCTGAAAGTGAAAGATGGAAGTGCGCCGAGGTTGCGGAGTCTTACGAGCCGACCTGTGACACCTGTCCAAGAGGTGTAGCCGCCGCGATTCGGGCGAGGGGAGAATCAAATGACAATAGACAACTTTAGCGACGGCGGATCATGGCGCCGTGAGATGCTGGCAAGGCCATTGAGCGTGAGCCAGTTGCGCGAGATTATCAGCGAGCTGGAACACGCGCTGTCTGTCGAGCGCAGCCGCACATCAGCAATGGTCAGCGAGTTGGCCGCGGCTACCGCGCGAGAGATGGAACTACGCGCAGCGCTGGAACACGCTAGCCGTATTTGCGGCGGAGATAATCCATCCGCAGCGGCATCAGGTCATAGTCGCCCTTCTTGACGCCATTAAGCACGACTATCCCGTTCCACTCGGACGTTTGCACATCGTCTGGACGGTAGCCCTCGCTTTCTAAATAGAAGCGACCGGCCACCAGTCCATGCTTAACGTGATCCGGGTATTGTTTGCTGGCGTACAGGAAGCCCTGCTGGTGTCCCTGTACAAATGACTTGCCGATGTTGTTTAGGCGGCTGACGATGGTGCCGCCAATCGGCTTACCGCTAAACGGATTCGGGAAGTAGTGACAGTAAGCGATACCGTCAATCTCGACTATCTTTAGAAACTTGTGCCGCTCCCAGTCCAGCGTCTGGCAATTCTGCGCCCCAATGATGCCCTGCCACTTCGGGTCATTCTTGGCAATACGGTTTGCCCGGTTCTCGTGGTTGCCCTCGAGAAACACCTTTCTCGGCTTCCACGTCTTGCTGCGCGTCTTCTTAAAGTAAGAATTTAGAAGACGGAAGGCTTCGTTCCCAGCGTCCACGTCGGCCTGATAGCGAGTTCCTTCTAGCTCTGCGCTACCCTTCTCTGCGTGGCTGTTAAGGCTGGGGAAGTCCCACCAATCGCCAAGGCAGACCACCACGTCAGGGCGATACTCGAGGATCGCCTCGCCTGCCCAGTGTATGTGCGCCGTGTTCGACTCTGGCCGAATCTGTGTGTCAGGGATAATAAGGTGGCGTTTCATTCCATGGTGGTCAGCATCTGCTGGAGCAGGTGACCGAGCCTATCAACGAGTTGCTCGTCTCGTGACAGATCGTCGTGTCCTGCTATATCCAGCATCGCGTGTATTGCCTCGTGGCAAAACACTTGCTGACGATTAGACCCCTTGCAGCTTGAGAGTAGTTCGATCTTGTAGTCGCCGGGTAGCCAGATGCCAACGCAATTCTTGCCGTGTTTCCACTTGCGCGGCGTGACGAGGTTGACCGCGATGGTGTGCCCAGCCAGTTGGAACTGCCGCGGCACGCCATCGCTGCGCGGATTCATGGCAACAAGTCCGCTTCCGCTTTCCGCCGACGCACTAGACCGGGCAGCACGCGACTGCCTGCTCTTGTCCATCGCATCAACTGTTGCCTTGCCTCGTCCCACTGCTCTGCCTCCACTCGCTTTCGTAACGTGCTGGCTCGATATCTCGGGACTCCGAGATTGTAAGCAAAATCAATGATCGCTGCCAAAGCCTTCGGGTGCCTTATCAAGTTTGGCGATGTTCTCAACACCCCTGCGCCGTAGTTGTTCCGCAGCTCGGACAAAAGCCACTGGTCGGCCAACTCGCGGCTGATAGGTTTATCATCCGCTGATACTTTGGTGCCGTCTGGCTTGTAGACCGTGCCGTACCCGATGGTGGGATACCCAGCCGGGCAGATGTACGGCTTCGCACTAAAGCCCTCAAAGTGTCTGCATAAGTCAGCGGCTAGTTCAAGCGCCTCATCGAGTGCGTTCATAGACGCGACCGACAAACCAGAAACTGATGATCATGTTAAGTACAGCCATGTCATCGGCGCCCCAGATTGTGGTGGCCACCTGCTTCCAGTCGCCGTTTTGCTCGAGTGCAATCAAGAATGCCGCCACCTTCACCGCGGCGTAAGCGCTAATGAAGAGATAGGTGGTCAGCGGGCGCACCAGCGCAGAGATAGCAGCTACCACAGAACCAGCAGCCTGTGCCGTCGCGCTCTGCTCCTTGAATGCCTGCTCAATGGCGCCAACCTCTGCCATGGTCATCTGCGCCTCAGTCTGCTTCATGGCAATCTCGCCCTTCACCTGTGCGAACTTCATCTCTGCCTCGAGCATCTTGAGCTCATGCCCACGCTCGTTCTTGGCGTCAAAGAACTTGAGCGCCTCTGGAGCCAGTCGCAGCAAGCCGCCAAACACGCCGCCCAGTAGGGTTTCCATCATGGTCATTTCCCCTTGTTAATCAGGTCAAATAAGGTCTTGATCTTGTCTTCCAGCACTGCCACGCGCAGGTCTAATTTGGACAGCACGATGATCAGCGTGATCAGCGCCAGAATGACTGGCCATGCGCGCGTGAAGATCTCAAAGAGTTCCATGCGCTACTTCCCCGGAGTAAGAAGGCCAGCGGGCGCACCGTATGTCAGCCCACCGCGCAATCCGCTCGAGAGCATGGCACGGCGCAGCGGGTCGTTTTGTATGCCACGCAGGATGTACTGCTGCAGCGCCGGATTCTGATAGGCGCGAGCGGCTGCACGAGGAGCGGCAAGGCCAAGCAGGCCAGCACCAATTGCGCCAATGGCTGACTCGCTCGGAGTCTCTCCCTGCAGCGCACCATAACCGGCGCCAGCAGCGCCCGGAATCAACGCCTGACCATAAGTCTGCAGTGCAGATCGCGGAGCCGTGCCAGACTGCGGGAAGGCATCGCGCATGGTCATGGCACTACGCGCCAAGCGCGCCATATCCGCATCGCCACGATTCATCAATGCAGCGCCACGCTCACGCTTGGTGGACGTGGCCGCAGCAAGTCGCGGAATGCTGATATCGCCAGTCTCAGACGTGCCGATGGAGTCAAGTAACTTCATCAAGTTGCGGTACTGCTTGCGCGCTTGCTTCAGTGCATCTGCGTCAGCCTTGCCAACAGTTCGCTCAAGCGCGGCGTCTACGGTTTCCCGCAATTTGCGGGATATGCCAACCAGTGCAGGGTTTTCTTTACCTAAGTTTGCCGCTGCGCTTCTTATTTTCTGATAAGCCTCGCCGTCAATTAAATCCCCGGCTTGCAGCTTTTGAAGTATGTTGTCAACCTGATTTCTAAATGGAGTCAGCACCTTCGGGTCGTATGTCATCCTTGCGAACTCTTCAATCTCAACAAGGTCATCAACCATCTTGTCATCAATTTTAATTTTGTTTCGCGCTGCAATGTCATCCATGACGCTGCCGATACGATCATCAGCGCGAGACAACACTTCTGGAAGTGCAGCGTCGCCTTGCTCGCCAATCAATTTGAGTGCGGCACGATTAAAAGCAGTCTGCGTGGCATCCTGCCCCTTTCTCATAACGCCAGCAGAGATGGGGTTATCTGTTAGGAAGCGGCGCACCATCCGCAAGTTTTCAGAACCCGCACGCTCGGCAAGATCCACCGGCACGCCAGCGGTCTGTAGCCGCTGTGCAGCGCGCTCAACTTGCGGAGCAGCAGCGCTGGTTGTCGGCTGCGCCAGTCGCGCAAGCCCTCGAGCGGCAGCCTGTCCAGCCATGCCGCCAATAGCGCCAATACCGACATTGAGCGAGCGCTCATCTTGCGTACCAACCGGCTGCACTGCACCCATAGTCGCACCGACTGCGCCAGCCCCGGCCAATGTACGAGGCGCAGAGATCGCCTGTCCAACGCGACCGGCTGCGCCAGCAGCGCGACCAAGCGCCATGCCTGGGATCAACATGGAGCCGACAGAACCGAGCATGTAGCCAGCCTGCCCTGCGCCAGTGTCCATAAACGGTGCAGCCTCTATGGCGCGCACGTCCTGCTCCTGCCGCAAGCGCTGCACAGTTTCTGGCGAGACAAGTCCAGCGGCTGCACCAGCCTCTGCGCCAAGTTGCCGCGCGCCATATCCGATGTCTGTAATTGACTGCAAGGCACCACGACCAAAGCGCTCAAGACCGCTCATTTCCGAGCCGCGGCGCATCATCTTGTTGATTTCGTTTTCAATCTCCTTCTCTGACATGGAGTCAGGGAACGAGACGCGACCGATACCCTCAACGAATACGGTAGGCATTGCTTTACCTCTTCTTGGCAGGCACTAACTTGCCGCCTTGGAATATATAGTCAGCCCCTGCTGGCATGGCAGGTGCCGTCGGCTCTTGAGATGCGGCAAGGCGCACTTGGTCAATCAAGCTCTGCAGGATCTGGATGTTGTTGGCACCACTCTGCGACAACTCCGGCAACTGCAGGCCATAGAGGCGTTGTTCGTAGTCGGACAGTGCGCCTTCACCCGGAATGCGAAGAGCAGATCGAAGTGCTGCAGACAATTGCTGTCTGTAGGACTCAAACAACTTCGCATCTTGCGAGTCGAATATTCTGCTCAACGCGCCAACGACGCCAAGCGGGCCGCCTGTAAATACCTTGTCAAGCTGCCCAGCAATTCGCGTTGCAATGTTTTCAACTCTGCTGACAGCCGTGTTTTTGTTTGCCTCGCTAATGCGCTGCGACGCCGGAACGGCAGACAGCACTTTTACAGCGCCAGTCTGCGTATCAACCTGGGCAGAAGTGCCTTCCGGCAGATTTGCAGCGCGCATCTCTTCCGGCGTCATAACGCGGAACCGTTGACCACCACCAGCGGCTGCAGGAGCGCCACCGGCTGCTGGCATAGCGCCACCACGAGCGGCGGGTGCAGCACCCGGACGTGGCACAAACTGCCCAGTCTCTCGATTGAAAATATCAGCGCCAGCGACTTGGTAGCCGGTGCGCTGCTTGATCATCTCGGCAAGTTGCGGATTGGACTGCAACGCAGCAGCACCAGCAGGCGATGCCAACAAAGCCTGCAGGTTCATGCCAGCCATTGGGCGCACTTCTTCAAGTTGCGTCTGCTCGCCAACGTCTGCGCCTCGAGCGCCAAGTCTGCCAGCGATGGCGGCTTGTGCTTGGTTGATATCTTGCACGGCACGCCCAGCAGTCTCTGCCTCTTGACGCTTTGCGCGCTGCGCTCCAATAAGTTGCGCCGCTTCAGCGATGCGCGGCATTGGAGATCTGCCGCTTGCAAGACTTTCAAATGCAGCCATGCGGGACAATCGGCGCGCTTGCTTGCGCTCTTCTTCGGTCATGTCTTCCCACTTTAGGCCGAGAAGTCCGCCGATGTTTTCTTCGGCGCGCTTGCCCATTTTTTCGTTTATGTTTCTGAAAATGTCGAGCAATGCCATGTCAATCTCCTAAAAGGCCGCCGCGAACCTTGCGACCGCCGTACATGCTATAAATTCCGCCATAATACTTATTCGGGTCATACGCAGGAGCCCCGCCTTTTTGAGCGCGAGGGGTTCTTAAAAACGAAGACAAGTCTTCTTCTTCGTTAAACCCACCAGCGTCTGCTGCGCTTGAAAGTTTATCTAATATGTCAAAAAGACGATTTTTTTTCTTTTCATTAAGTCTTTTGTACGGGTTTGTTTCTGCACTGAAAATTGTCGGGTCGTTTGAGACTTGCATTACTTCATCCTCTTGCGCTTCTTGCCTTCCACCTTGGCGTCAAGTTCCTTGACTGCCTCAGTAAGCAATCCGACAACCTTCGGCATGTCTACCATCATTTTCCCGTTTCTGGCACGCATGACCGCATTCGGCATCTCGCGCTCCACATCTTGCGCGGACACACTCACGCTCTTGCCTTCGGACTCCTGCCCGTTCTCTTCTACGTCATCCTTGTATTCGTCTTCCCACTCAAACTCAATTCCCTTGAGGCGATTTACCTTATCAAGCGGGTTCTTCACCTTAGAGATATTCTTTTTCATGGTCTCATCCGACCAGGCATTGTAAGCCTGCCCGATTTGCCCAATGGACTGCATAATGCTCGGGCTGCTTGTCACCTTGCCGGTCGTTGTCTGGTTTAACGGACTCGCCGCAATCGCACCCTGACGGATCGCCAACTGCTGCAACGGGTAGTTCTGCTGGCGCATGAACTCCTGATACTGCCGGTCGAGGTACTGCTGCATGAGCCCCTGCTGCGCTTGACCAAGCCCAAGCTGCGCCTGCGCCGCGCCATAGCGGTTCTGCAACGCCTGCTGGCCAAACTGACCCAACTGGCCAGCAGCTCCCATGCGGAACTGCGCCGCCTGCTGCCCTGCGCCTTGGTTGGCCAGAGCCGCTTGCATCGCCTGCTGCGCGTTGAACTGCTGCGCGGTCATTCCCATCTGCTGCGCCTGTTGGCGTGCAGCCTGATTGGCCAGCGCCATCTGATTGGCCTGCTGTGCGTTGAACTGCTGCTGCGCCTGAGTCATGCCCTGCGCCTGCAGCCCAGCGGCTTGGTTCAAGCGTGCCGCATCCATCGCAGCCTGCACGTTGAACTGCCCAGCCTGCAAGCCCATCTGCTGACCAGTCTGGGCTGCTTGCTGGTTGGCAAGGGCAGCACGCAAGGCAGCCTCTTGGTTTGCCTGCCCGGCGGTTAGCCCCATCTGCTGCGCCTGCAGCATCGCCTGCTGGTTTGACTGCTGTCCGGTCAGCCCCAACTGCTGGGCCTGCTGCTGCGCCGCCTGATTCGCCAACTGCGCGCGCATCTGCTGCTCGACGTTGAACTGGCCAGTCTGCGTACCAAGTTGCTGAGTCTGCAACTGTGCCGCCTGATTGGCGCGGGCAGCCTCAAGAGCAGCCTGCTGGTTCGCCTGAGCCTGCGTCAAGCCAAACTGCGAGCCGGTGATGTCACGGGCTTGGTTCAGCCGTGCAGCCTCCAAGGCGGCCTGCTGGTTCGCCTGCTGCGCCGTGAGACCCAACTGCTGCGCCTGCTGTGCAGCGGCCTGATTGGCCAGCTGCGCCTGCATTCCGGTCTGTACGTTGGTCTGACCAGCCGTCAGTCCCAACTGCTGCAACCGCAGGTCGCGCTCTTGGTTGCTAATCTGGCCAGTCTGCGCCAACTGCATGACATTCTGCGCGGCCTGTTGGTTGGCCAGAGCAGCCTGCTGCTCACGGCCAACATCAGCCTCACGCAACTGCGCGGCCTGCTGGAAGCCCTGCGCGCGCTGCTCGGCAATAAAGCGGTTGCGCTCACGCGCAGCCTCGCCAGCGGCGATACCTTCCTGCACGGCTTGGCGTGATCCGCCAAACGCTCGAGCGGCAGTAGCCTGAGCGCCAATTTGTTGACGCCGTGCAGCCTCTGCGCGGTCGATGTCAGACAGTCCAGCCTCGATGACCTGCTGCTGGTACGGATTCTGGTAAGCCGCCAAGTCACGCCCCAAGAAGGAGGCGCCCTGCACCGAAGGAGCAGCACCCGGCCCAGTTACGTCACGCGCAGAGAACTGCGTGCCGAGGCGCTCGCCCTGCACAGTCGGCGCAGCAAACTGGGAGGCAATCTGCGGGGCGTTGACATCGCGTGCAGCAAACTGCTGGCGCAGTTGGTCAGCCGATATGTTGCCAACGCCAGCAGGGCCAGCGGCAGCGGCAGCGCCAACGGTCGGAGCGGCAAACTGCGTCTGCACCCCAGGCGCATTGAACTGCGAGGCAATCTGCTGCGCCGAGACTCGCTCAGGCGCAAACTGCGTACCAACTTGGCCAGCCATCACGCGCTCAACTGCGGTGCCCGGTGTCACCCTTTCGGCCTGTGCCAGTGGCGCCTCAAACTGAGACTGAATCTGGCCAGCTTGCACACGCTCCGGTTGGAATCCAAGATCACGCTGCAACTGCTGCGAGGCAAGTTCCAGCTCGGGAACATAGCCGCCCTGCTGCGCGATGGCGCGAGTCATGGCTTCGCCGCGCATGTAGTCCTGCGTGAATGGCGCGGTCAGCAAGCCCTGATAAGGCGTGAATGGAATGCTGGCCAACTGGTTGGCCATCTCGATGTTCTGCAGGACGCTTTGATAAACCGCCGGGTCTATCTGCGTCGTGCTGGTTTCTTTCTTGCTGGACTTAAACAGGTTACTCATAGTTTCTTCTCTAGCACCACCGCGGTGCGTCTGTAGCCCTCAAGCGCCCTCTGCCAACCGGGGCGGCCCATGATCAACATCGTGTCGCAACCAATGCTGCGCGCCCAGTCTTCAACAAGCGGGCGGATGTTTTCGTTTATCTCATTCAGATCCCCTGCGCCAAGGATTACCGTGAGTTGCTTGAGGCGCGGGAATATGTCGATGGTCGTGAGTACACAGGAGTTCTCAGCCGCCCAGAATTGATACTCACCGCGCGCAATGCCCTCGAGGACATCGTTGTAGTTCAACTGGCCATAGTTTTCAGCCAGCGCGCGCTCAATCAATTCTCGGAACGGCTTAATAAACTCAAACCCCTCTGCTTCGCTCATCGCTCACCGCCTGCCACAGCATCTAGGCGCATGGTTCCAACTCGCCAATCCGTAGCTGGTGATGCGGCAGTGATTCGCATCTCAACCTGACGGCCACTGAATCGCACCGGAGTGTATGGGCTGTCGATGGTGTAAGACTTGACCACCTCGGAGCCAAGCGGCGTGAAGCGTGTTTTAAACTGCACGCCAACAGACCCCTCTGTTTTCTCATCCGCAATCAACTGGCGAGCCACCATGATGCGATCACCACCACCAAACTCGATGGGGCCGGTCTGGGCATAAGGCGCTGCGCCGTCATACTCAACGCCAACCTCATGCTCATAGATGTACCCATCGGCGGATACCAGCAGCGGATAGTTGAACACGCCGCGATCCGTGCCAGCGGTGCGCGCAAGGCTACCGATAGTCCAATGCCCCTCACGGTAATTGTACGCAACATAGGAGTCCACTTCAGTATTTGAAGCGCTGGGGTAGTACCACCAGATCTCGCCATACTGGTTGTTGGCCACTGCGTACACCTTGGACTTCTGCTGCTGCGACAGGTTGTTCGTCACATAGTCCAGTACGTCGCACTTAATGGGGCGAACGAATCCGTCGTACATGAAGAAGCCCGATGGACTCCACCAGTAGGCAACCGACTCCACCGCCGCTACCGCCTGCGCGCTAATCACGCCGCAGCCGGTTGCAATGCGCTCAAAGCCGTATACAAACGGCGGCCCCTGATACTGCGCGGTGTGTACGTCCACGTCCGTAAAAATCAAATTCACGCCGCGCAGTCGCTTGCCAGCCACGATGGAGCCAAGCGTCTCAAGCTCAATATCACCGGCTTGGTTGGTCACGGCTGGCGTCCAGAGCGTGTTATTTTCTTGATCGCACCAGGCTACTTTGCGGGCATTGCCGCCAGCGCCGAGTGCGAACACAAACCGCTCTGCCGTGACTAGCACCGCCTTGTTGTCAATCGGTGCGTTGGTCAACGCCGCGGCGTCATTGTTTGTGTCCAAGTCCCACTCGAGAATCTTGCCGTCAGCATTGGAGCAGGCGAGCAGGTATTCGCCCCAGTTGTCCATGCTCCACGTCGTGGCTGGCACCACCGTGCCGGTATCCGGTCGCGCTGTGCCATATGCGAACAATCCGTAAGGGCCGCCGCCATAACCTAAGTTAAGCGTGGCATCTGCCACGCCCGGCGTAAAGCCTGCAGCCGGTGTGATGTCCGTCAGCGTTCCCGCCTCGTTCATCACATACAGTTTGTTGTGCGTACCGGCGCCAATCCAGCGCACGTTTCCGTTGGTGCGCCACGCGATAAAGCCGCGGCACATTCCGGTCATCTGGCTGCTGGAGCGCTTGCGCCAACCGCCAACCGGGCGCATGGTTCCCTCGTACCAGCGCACGAGGCTGGCATCACGCCAGCGGCTCTTGCTCTGGTAGTCAGTACCGTTGCGATATACGCCCGGCTGAATATTAATGGGTACGAGCATCCGCTCCTACTCCTTCGGGATAAACCAACCTTTGAACATGCCGGTCAAGAGAGCAAGAGCGGCTGCGAGGCCAGCGAGCCATTTGATAAAAGCGACGAGCGTTTCGGCAGTAGCCCAAGCGTTGGCGAGTTTTTTAAGATCGCCCTTCACTTCTGACATGTCAGCCTGCAACGCCTCCATCTCTTTTCTCAACAGCGCAATTTCCACGGCATCAGCCCGCTCTTGCTCTGACATGAATCACTCCGGCTTTTCTTCTTTCTTCGGAAGGTGCGGCTCGACTTGGCCAAGCAACTTCTGCCAAAGCGGAAAAGCGCCCTGTGCAGTCGGCAGGCTGCCGATTAGGTTGACGATGGCCACAGCCTCCTCGAGCGACAACTTCAATTCAATCTCTTCCATTACGCCACCCACGGAAGTGCCGGCGAAACCACCGGCGGGTTGATCTGGTTCTCAATCTGCTGCGCCACCGCCGCCTCTGTCGCAGCCTTATCAACGCCGTTTGCCCAAATCCATCCGAGGACGGTATCAAGCGTCAGGTCAGCGTAAGGAACAAACGACGCACCCTCCACCACGGGAAACGAGCAAGTGCTATAGACGCTACCGCTATAGTCACCGTCTACGCCATTGCATTGCCAATGCGCAGTAACGACGTAATCCGCACCCTCCGCTGATTGCGGGAGGCAGTCTAATTGGCTGATGTTCCATGTAATCGTTGTCATTGCATTTGCTCCGGCTTAGGTTCGTCTTTAGGCATCTGCGCCTCCACCTGAGCCTTCAGTTTCTGCCAGAGCGGGAACCCGCCTTGACTCGTCGGGAGGCTACCCAGCAGATTCACGATGGCGACGGCTTCTTCAAGCGTCATTTCTAACTTTGCGTCGGACATTACTTACTCCTGATTAACCGCAATACAACACAGTCGGGACACAGTAAGAACCATCGTCGTATTGGTGCGTCTTGACCGTGCTTGTGACTTTGCCGATGGTGCTGCTGCGAATGATGTCGTCGGCCTGTACACGCGCCGTGCCGTCGCCGTTAGACTCAAGCAAGTCACCTTCCTGAACCGTGACGCTGCCATTGACGCGGCAGATAAACGCACCGACCGCCGTGACGTACATATCATTCATCTCTGTCCAGTCGTTGTCCCACGCCATAAACACGCCGTAGACCTTCTTGCTGCCAGCGGTGTCGCTGATTTTAGACTTCGGCAATCGCTCGTTGCTTTCACCCGGCCACACACAAAGTTCGTTGATTGACTCCATCACCGTGCCGCGCAAAATATCGGGTTTGCTGCCGTCTTGCAGTTGCGACCAGTGTGAACCTGCAAAAGCATTGTAGGAAACGGTGCTGCCGCTGACGGAGATGGAGCCTTCAACAAGGTTTGCTTGCCTAAATCTAATTAAATCCCCATCGTTTGTTTCACGGTTAATGTTCATGCACTCTGACGCACTTACTGTTACGTCAGTTTGGCCTGTGCTATCAACTTGGAAGCCAGTCAACCCAATACCATACGTTGTTTTCGCAACTAGAAACGCCCCCCCGCTCGTGATGCGGGCGCGTTCGCTGTTGTTGGTGTAGAAAACAAACGGATATGCGCCAGCCGTTCCGGCATACAATTCTGTGCCAGAAGAGTCAGTCTGAACAAATCCAACCGACGATCCTCTGCGGTAAAACTGCAAGGTCATGTCATCGTAGCCGTCCATACGGACGTAGCCACGACCTGATCCGTTTACAAATCGCGCAATCGTTCCTGCTGAGGTGTTGTTAGTGTCTAACTTGTATCCCGGCGAACTCGTCCCGATGCCGACGTTGCCGGAGGAGTCAAAATATCCACGGATAGAACCGTTGGTGATGATTCCAAAGCCGTAATTGTTAAGCGTACCTGTTACAGCCTCACCTCCCGTATTGCCAAGGTAAGACTGTTGCCCTGCGCTAGAGGTTGTGCGGATGCCATTATTCGTTGTTACGGAAATATCTAGTTTATAGGTCGGACTGCTCGTGCCGATGCCTAACCCGGTGGATGTGAGGCGCATCTGCTCTGTGTAAGCCCCGTTAGTTGCTGACACACCCCAATACAAGTACCCACTGGCATAGGTGGCAATTTGCCCCCACCCGTTATCTGCGTTATTTCCAACAAAATCTAAACCATAAACATTGCCCGCACCGCTGCGCCATCTTTGCGCTACTTGTTGACCAGATGCGGCATAAACAATTTCAACTGGCGCTGACGGACTGCTCGTGCCGATACCCAGATTCCCCGACGCATCTATCCTGCAACGCTCGGTGTTGTTGGTATAGAAAGTCATCGGGCCAGAA
>Ga0208147_1000300_pt1 | contig 17756 bp, 15 predicted proteins | sample DEB3_08_DNA_FD_184520 | JGI IMG/M metagenome (GOLD analysis project Ga0208147, IMG submission 184520) | Aqueous microbial communities from the Delaware River and Bay under freshwater to marine salinity gradient to study organic matter... | ecosystem: Environmental > Aquatic > Marine > Coastal ... | reverse complement strand
GCGACGCACTGCCTCGGTGAGTTGCCCGCCTTCGTCGTAGCCCACGTATCCAGGAGGAGAGCCCACGAGACGGCTGACGGTGTGCTTCTCCATGTATTCGCTCATGTCAAGGGAGATCAATGCATCTTCGTCGCCAAACAGGAATTCTGCGAGGGTCTTTGCCAACTCGGTCTTGCCGACGCCGGTGGGTCCGAGGAAGATGAACGAGCCACTTGGCCGCTTGGGGTCCTTCAATCCGGCGCGGGTACGACGAATACTCTGGCTCACCGCCTTGATGGCATCTTCCTGGCCGATGATGCGCTTGTGCAACTCGGCTTCCATGTTGAGCAACTTGGCGGTTTCTTCCTCGGTGAGCTTGTACACCGGGATGCCGGTCCACACACTCAGCACTTCCGCAATTGCTTCTTCGTTTACTTCGTCGTACAGGTTGATGCCTTGGGCCTTCACGTCGGCCTCTTTTTGTGCACGCTCGTCAAGCAGCGTTCGCTCTTGGTCGCGCAAACGACCGGCTTCTTCGAAGCGCTGATCCTCGACGGCCTTCTTCTTCGCAGCCTGTACTTCCTTGATCTTGTTCTCGATTTCCTTCAGGTCCGGCGGAGTCTTCATGCGCTTGATGCGCAGACGGCTTCCTGCTTCGTCGATGAGGTCGATGGCCTTGTCCGGAAGGTGACGATCGGAGATGTAACGGTCGGCCATGTTGGCCGCGGCTACCAGTGCCTGATCGGTAATGGTGACACGGTGGTGGCTTTCGTACTTGTCGCGAATGCCCTTCAGGATCTCGATGGTGTGGGCAACCGAGGGCTCGTCGACCTTGACGGGCTGGAAGCGACGCTCGAGTGCCGCATCTTTCTCGAAGTGCTTTCGGTACTCATCGAGAGTGGTTGCACCAATGGTCTGAAGTTCGCCGCGTGCCAACATCGGCTTGAGAATCGATGCGGCGTCGATAGCGCCTTCGGCTGCACCAGCGCCCACCAGCGTGTGGATTTCATCGATGAACAAGATGATGTCGCCACGCGTGCGGATTTCTTTCAGCACCTTCTTCAGACGCTCTTCGAAGTCGCCGCGATAGCGACTACCCGCCACGAGAGCGCCGAGGTCGAGCGTGTAGAGCTGCTTGTTCGTGAGCGTTTCCGGGACGTCGTTGCTGACGATGCGCTGAGCAAGGCCCTCAACGATGGCGGTCTTGCCGACGCCTGGTTCACCAATGAGCACCGGATTGTTCTTCGTGCGGCGCGAAAGAATCTGCATGACGCGTTCCATCTCGCGTTGACGTCCGATGACGGGATCGAGCTTCTTGTCGCGTGCAAGTTGCGTGAGGTTGCGACCGAACTGGTCGAGGATCTGACTACCACCCTTTTCGGTGGGTGTGTCCTTTGCTCCGACGGGTTCACCCTTGCCTTCACCGGTGGAACCCTCGTAGCCGCTCAGCAACTGGATGACCTGCTGGCGCACACGTGAGAGGTCGGCGCCGAGCTTCACCAGCACTTGGGCTGCAACACCTTCGCCTTCGCGAATGAGTCCGAGGAGGATGTGTTCGGTGCCGATGTAGTTGTGTCCCAACTGCAGGGCCTCGCGAAGCGAGAGCTCGAGCACTTTCTTGGCACGCGGCGTGAAGGGAATGTGACCCGACGGCGATGAGCCACCCTGACCGATGATCTCCTCCACTTGCGCGCGTACCGCCTCGAGGGAGATATTGAGTGCCTCCAAGGCCTTGGCGGCGACACCTTCGCCCTCGTGAATGAGACCGAGGAGGATGTGTTCGGTGCCGATGTAGGAATGGTTGAGCAGCCGCGCTTCTTCTTGCGCCAACACGACCACTCTGCGGGCCCTGTCGGTGAAACGTTCGAACACTGCTGTTACCGCCTTACTGGGGAATCGTGACCCCGTGCCGTATCGGAAAGTGTACCCCCGTGACCACTTCCTGCGGGAGGACGAGCCACCAAGGAGTCGTGAAAAGTAACGCATGAAATGGGACAGATTGTGACCTCTGTCCCCGCCGTGCCGCTGGGCGATGTTGCGCTGCGTACACGGGTTGTCTGCGGTCCACGCATAACCTGACATGGTGAATTTGGTGTCGCCGCTGCTCGAGTTGCCGCTCATGATCGGCGACCGTGAACGAGTCGAGTCGGCGCTCCGGGCCTCGGTGCAGACGGCGGATGCCTATCTCACCGAAATCGCATCGCACCTGATCATCGCGGGTGGCAAGCGTTTGCGCCCAGTGTTGGCCGTAGCAGCCGCACAGGTGGGCACGGACGCTCCGGTAGCCGACGAAGTCATTCAAGGTGCGATTGCCTGCGAACTGGTGCATCTTGGATCGCTGTATCACGACGACGTCATGGATGAAAGCACCACGCGACGAGGTGTCGAGACGGTGAATGCCAAGTGGGGCAACCTGCAGGCCATCGTGGCGGGAGATTTTCTCTTGGCTCGAGCGTCGGAGATTGCCGCCTCACTCGGCAACGAGGTTTCCGGATTGTTGGCGCGCACCATTGGTCGATTGTGTGAAGGTCAGGTCGAAGAATTGCGCCACACGTACGATCGTGGTCGCACCGTGCCTTCGTACCTAGTGAGCATTCAAGGCAAGACGGCTTCGTTGTTTGCGACGTCGGCCCGCATCGGCTCATTGATGGCCGGCCACTCCCGTCAGGTCACGGACACCATTACGAATGTTGCGGACGCCTACGGCATGGTGTTCCAGATCGTTGACGACGTCTTGGACATCGTCGCCACGGACGAACAGTTGGGTAAGCCAGCAGGGCACGATCTTGAAGAAGGCGTTTACACCTTGCCCGTCCTTCTCACCCTGGCAACCAACACTGCGGAGTCGCGTGAGCTGTATGACCTGCTCGGATCGCCGCTCACCGCCAAGGAGCGGACGAAGGCGCTGAAGATCGTTCGGAACGGCGGCGGTCTCTCTGCTGCCTTGGAAACTGCGCGCAGTTATGCCGCGATAGCCGAGGCTGCATGTGCATCGTTACCGGAGAGTGCAGCAACCGACGCATTGCGCCGTGCGCCGCGGGCCTTGCTCGACTCGCTCGTTTAGCCCAGCACCTGTTCTGCTGCTGCCAAGCCAGAGAGCACCGCACCTTCAACACGCGGGCCAGCGAATGCATCACCTGCCAGCACGATGCCATTGGCTGACCAGCATCGTTCGTGCCAAGTAGTACGAGGTGTGGCCATTCGCCAGCGCTTGGGTTGATGTTCGATGACCTTTGCATCGCCGATCCATGCGGTAGCAAGCGACATCACCGTGGAATGTGTTTCTTCTGGGTCGCTCCACCAGTTGGCCTCGCTGAATGACGCATTGCAGTGCAAGGTGAGTGCTCGCGTCGCACTGATTCCCTTCTGTTGATTGTCGGCGACGAACGAGAACGTGGCGTCACCATCCTGAACACCACCGGGTGCAGGAACGCTGGTCTCGCCGCTCACCACCACCAAGGCGGCGATGGTTTTGTCGTATTCAATGGTGCGGATACCATCGGGGATTCCCAGATCGGTGTTGGCGAGAAGCGACATGGACTGGGGAATCGGACAGGTAATCACCACCGCGTCGGCATCGAAAGCCGTGACATCGTCCAGATTCACTTTCCAACGGCTCATTGTGCGTTCCACACTGAACACCATGCTGGAACAACGCACGTCCAATCCAGTCGCCAGATGTTTGGTGATGGTGGTCATGCCGTTGGTTCCGCAATATCGCGGATGACCATCGTTGGCGCCAAAGCCACGACACCATTCCCTTGCCACACCGGCGCCCAACCATGTATCGGTGATGTTGGCAAATTCTGCCGAACGCACCGTGAAGAACTGCGCACCGTGGTCGAGCGTGGCGTCACCAATTCGGCGTGTGGCACATCGCCCGCCGCTCGAGCGCCCCTTGTCCAACACCGTCACCTCGTGTCCGTGCCCGGCGATGCGTCGTGCTGCGGTCAAGCCGCTGAGGCCCGCACCAACGACGATGACGCGCATCGGACTCAGCTTGCCCGGAGTTTGGATCTGCTGGTGCGTTCGGTTCGTTCGATGAAATCGACAACGATTCGGTTGAACGTCGAAGCGTGCTCCACCATGAGCCCATGTGCTGCGCCAGAGATCACCACCAGTTCGGCGTGGGGAATGCGTTCGGCAATTTCCTCACTGTCGGCACGCGGTGTGAGGATGTCCTGGTTGCCTACGACCACGAGCGTGGGAACTGAGATATGAGAAAGTTCGGCAACCATGGAGTCGTCGGTGTCGAGGATGGCCGCCACTTGTTTGGAGAATCCGGTGGATGGCCGAAACGTGGCAAGTGGCCCGAGCCATCCGATTGCTGGTGCAAGCCGGCGGAACGACCGCGGCCCGACCATCCAGCGCATGGACTCGTCTGCCCATTGTCGAATTCCCCTGACGTTTGCGGTATCGGCCCAGTACTGGAGGAGTTCCGTTCGCCAAGGGAGATTGCGACAAGCCGTACAGGCAAGCGTGAGCGAACGAACACGCTCTGGATACTTGACCGAAACGATTTGGGAGATTGCTCCACCCATCGATGCGCCGACGATGTGTGCAGTGCGAATGCCGTAGTGGTCGAGCACGGCAATCGCGTCATCGGCCATGTCCTCGAGCGTGAATTCGGAGTCGGGAATGGAACTGCGACCGGCACCACGATTATCGAAGGCAATCGTGCGAAACTTGGTTGCCATTGCGAAGCGTTGTAGTGCCCATCCGTTCTTGTTCATTCCAAGCCCCTGAATCAAGAGCACTGGTGGCGCATCGTCCTTCCCCGTCACTTGCGTGTGGATGCTGACACCGTCGGGTCGGTGGAGGTACGGCATCAGGCAACCTGCTCGGCTGGGTGCATCGGAGCGATGCGAACGATCGAGGGCCATGAATACAGTCGCTTGATTACGTCGTGTGTTGAATGTGCCGGCAGATAACCGATGTCCCGAATGTTGCTCACCGCGGTGCGACCATGACGCATCAGTTCCACCACGTGGTCGGGCAGTGGTGCGCCCGCCAACGTGGTGAGTGATGCGGTAACTCGCCACGTGTGTGGCGCGACCGGCGCGACCATTCGTCTTCCCTGCCGAGCTACGGCGCCAATGGTGGTGGGGTCGTGCGCCGCAACGTTCACCACTCCGTGGATGCCGTGCGATGCTGCGTGCACCACCGCACGTGCAGCATCGTCATCGGCCACCACTTGAAACGTGGCTTTTGAAAAGGGGTCAATCGGGATGATGGGTAACCGCAGGAGTCGACCCAGTGGACTTGGAACATGTGCTCCGATAACCGGGGCGAATCGCAGTGTGGTAACGGTGGCCGTACGTGGTGCGGCGTCGTTCACCATCGCCTCGAGTTCGGTCAGCATGTGTCCGTAGGTGGAGGTTGGAGCGACGGGGGTGGCTTCGTCGGCTGGAGCCTGAAGTGGGGCACCGTACACCTCGAGCCCGGAACGTACGATCAATCGCGAGAGCCCGTCAAGCTGCGTGAGCGCATCACAGAGTGCGCGCGCGTAGTTGCCGGTTGCCTTGCGAGCGTCGTTGGTGCCGAGTCGAGCATGGGGTTCCCACACGCCGAGGTGAACGATCACATCTGGTCGGTGTGCAACCACATGTCGAACAAAGGAGTGCGACTCGTCATGTTCGATACGCACGAAGGTGGTGCGACGAAGCCGGCGTCGCGGGGGATGCACGTCGATTCCGAGAATCTCGGAGAATCGAGCGTCTTGCTCGAGCAGGGCTGCGGCAAGTGAACCAAGCTCGCTGCCGACGCCAATCACCAGCAGACGCTGTTGCGACATATGGTTCAGAGTAGCGAGTAGCGAACTTTGCAGCTGCGTTACGAGTTGCGCAGCTCATGCGCGCGGAAAATGAGCGATCGAGATGCAGGTTCAAGTGCGCGATTCGTGAGGCGTTCAATCAAGGTGACGGCCTCAGTTGGCTCCTCCACCACGCCGAGCCAACGAAGGTAGGTGCCCATGATGCTGATGAGTTGATCACCGACTTCCTCGGCGTGCACGATTACGCGAGTGCCTGCGGCCAGGAGACCATTGAGTTCGTTGAAAAACATGCGACACCATTGGTCGATGTCGTCACTCGTCAAAAGTGGCATGTGTCGACAGGGCATTCCAAGCTCGTCGTAGGTATGCAAATTGTGGGGGGCGCCACTGATGTTCACGATGCAGTGAAAATCGTTCTCGCGCAGCCAGATGACCTCTTCTTGGCGACGTACCTTTCGATGGCTCGCTCCGTACCCGCCGGGGCGTTCGCAGATTGCCAGTTGATTCTTCACGATCCAGATGAGGTCACGGGGTTGGATTCCAAGCGCCCACTTGCCACGGAGTTTTTGAGACATCGGGTGACGATGTTACCTCATGCTCGAGACGTGAATTTCGAGCCGTTGGTGACTGCGCCGCACCGAGCGACCCTGTCCGATGTCGCAGGCACCTGCTTCGCCGCGCGCGACGGTGAGCACCCGCTCCACCGTTGCGAGGTCGGGAGGCTTTGGGTTGCTCAGCCATTGTCGAATTGCACGTCGAGCAAGAGCACGTGGTGCCGTGCTGAGCGATCTTGCGTCAGTGGGGTCGATCATCGCCGCGAGCTCTTCCAATACATCGTCGTCCTCGCGAAGCACTGCCGCCTGACGAGTCAACACTTCCACGATGTCACGCTTGGAGATGTCAGCCAAGAGCGGAACGAGTTCATCGCGTACACGTACACGTTGAAAGCGATGATCATCGTTCATCGAGTCGTGCAGGGGCGTGATGCCAAGCTCCGCGCACAAAGCGTGCGTTTCGTTACGTCGAATACCAAGGAGCGGCCGATCGGTGCGCCGCATTCCAGCGAGACCCGCAGTACCGGATCCTCGCAGCAGATTGATGAGCACGGTTTCTGCTTGGTCATCTGCGGTATGGCCGGTAATTACATCATCGGGGAGGACGGCATACCGCGCATCGCGAGCCCGAGCTTCCAAGTTGGGACCCGGTGTCAGCTGAATGGAGCGCAATGTGCACTCAACATTGAGTTGTTCACAGATCGACTGCACGAATGCAGAATCACCAGCGGATTCGGCACGCAATCCATGGTCGACATGCCATGCCGTTACGTGTCGCCCGGTGCGAGCTGCCAGGAGGAGGAGCGCGAGTGAATCTGCACCACCGGAAACCGCGCAGTGCAGTTCGGCGCGATTCGGAAAGTTGGCACGTGACGAGAGGGCACTGGCCAATGACGATGCAAAGAGCGCGTCAGTGATGGCGCGCATGGCGCGTTACGTCCTTAGTTCGACTGCTGTTGAGCACGTCGCTGTGCACGTGTTGGATGCTTTTTTGCTTCCACTGCGCGCAAGTATCCAGCCACCAATGACACGACTGCACCGATGCCGGCTGCCAACAGACCTGCGCCAAGCCACCAGTGCCAAGGAACTGCCGCAAACATCAATACCGAGCCTACTTCGGTAGCGTGACGCCATGCGAAAAATAGCTACTGCGTCCCTCATTCTCGCAAGTGCATTGGTGCTCGGTGCGTGTGGTGAGACCGTGAATATCGGTGAAAACGGCGTTGCCCAAGGCATCACCGTGCAGGCCACGGGCACCGCTGATGTCGTTCCTGACGCCGTTCGCTTGTCGCTCAGTGTGAGTGTGTTGGCAGAGTCGAATGAGGTTGCCCTATCGCAGGCGGCGAGTACTGCGGAGAGTGTTCGAACGACACTGAAGGACTTGGGAATTGAGGACGCCGACATCGCTACTCAAACGGTGACGGTAAGTCCTGAGTACAGCTACACCGAATCCGAGGGCCAGAAGATCGTCGGCTATCGAGCCTCGCAAGTCTTCGACGTGTTGATTCGCGATGCCGAAAATGCAGGTGCCGTGGTTGACGCCGTGGTGGCCGCGGGTGGCGCCAATGTTTCGATCAACTACACATCACCTGTGGTTGACGATGCAACTACGGGTACCGTGGCCGCGCGGGAAGCCGCAGTGGCGCAGGCGCGAGCCAAGGCAGAAGAGTACGCAAAACTGCTCGATGTTGAACTTGGCGACCTGGTGTATCTCACCGAGGTCTCAGCGCCAACCAACATCGTGGTCGGTGCAAAATCCGACGCGATGGCAGAGAGCTCTGGAACCAGGATCGATCTGGGCACCCAGGAAGTCTCCGTCACCGTCGAAGTTCGCTGGGAAATCGGCTAACTCCTCTTTCGCATCACCGCAGAGCCCGAGGCGGGAATCGAACCCGCGACCTACGCATTACGAGTGCGTTGCTCTACCACTGAGCCACTCGGGCGCGATTGAAGTTTCAAGTCATACCAGTACATATTCAAGAGTAGTTGAACAGATCCTTCGTTGATAGCCAAGCCAAGATGACTTCGGTGAGATTGTGTTGAGACCGCGCAATGAGATCCCTGCCCTCTGCGCCACTCAAATAGTTTGGTGTTCCGTACAGAACTCCCTCAAAAGTAGCAAGTTCCAATTGTCGAACGAACATCGTCATCTCTTGCTCAAAATCAAAATCAAAATCTCGTGATTCCTCGGCCCAAAATTTCGATAGCTCTGAAATCTGGTCACCTGAGAAAACGCCTGGTGCAGATTTCAGATGGCTGTCTCCCAAAAATGCAACTTTCTTCCCTCGGGCCCACGCTTCGGTTGCGAGAGTGGAATGTGAGATTGAAACAACACCTTGGCAATCTCTCAAGATGGTCTCATTTTCGAAACTGTGGTGTAAAAGATGAACTCTCGGTATTGCAGTCAGTTTCCTGTAGAAACCAGAAGGGCGAGGGTATAGACGTCGCCATTGATGAGGATGCTCCTTTGTCACCAAGCAATAGTTGTCGGGCAGACTCGCGGCAACTAGCGCGATAGCTTCTCGTTGCTCGACAAAGTGCCGGCCCTTCGCACTTGTGCTCGCCTCGGGTTGAAAGTGAAGCGGGAAAAAGACAAAGGGTTGAGTTGGCAGAGTGATTTCAGAGAGACTCCTCTCTTCTGATTTGGACTTTGACGTTAGGACCGCACGTCTCAGAGTTGCCCAAACAAGTCTTGACTTCGCAACTGGATGTGCCACAAATCGATGAGCCTTGGAGACGACTCGTAGCCCAACATCCGACAACGAGTACAAGTTGCTTCTCACGTCTCCGTTATGCAGAATTGATGCCATTAAACCAGTATTAAATGATCGACCTTGCGCGACTGGCTTTCTCACCTTCTGTCTATGTAATTCGGGTCCCCCCTTAAGTCCCGTCAAATTAACCAGGATTCGATCCCGGGTTTCCGGTAGCAAATTACCTCCACAGATTTCCCTCAGATGTTTTCCCAGATGCAAATTCCCGAATGACTCAATCTGTTCCTGGACGAATTGCGACTCGGGAAACTGTCCGACGTCGTGAAAGAAGAGCGTAGGAATGTTCCGAGACTTACAGAAATAGTAAAGAGGTAAATCCCAACCTAGATGACTAAAGTTCTGCCAGATGACGGCATCAAAGTTGTACTTATCAAGAACGTGATTCCAAAAGAGAGAATGCCGAAAAACCAGGTCAGACCGAGACTGAAAGGAATCCTTGTATCGCACTGAGCTTAGATCGTGAAGGTACTCGTCTTGATTGTGATACTTAACTCGGTCCACCATTCTCAGACATTGACCTTCAAAGAATCGGACTTGTGAATACAAGTCGGCTGTCATCGCAAGTTTGTCAACATCAACTTTGCTGTACGCTGCGTAGAGCGCATCATCATGGCTTGTGAGCACACAGTCGTATACCGAATCCGAAACGTCTAGTTTCTCCTCAACTCCTGCAATGAAGCAGTGGCCAACTCGCTTGCGGATGTTTTCGACTATTGGTCTAGTTTCTTGATTTGATCCCAATTTGATCAACAAAAGACGAAGCATCTTTCTGAGGCTACCGCTTGGCTTAGGGCCAGAAGCGTGAGATGTCGGTGTCGCAAGCACCTAAGTCGATGACTTGACCCCACGAATCTTCGTATAGGACGGTGCCACCAACGGGTTTTCCATCAGGTAGGAACGACTGGTTGAACCAGACAAAGTATCGACGGCTGCACGGTAGGTCGTAGGGAATCTGATACATGTATTGATTTCGAATTGGCCAGTGGAACGTAGCCGCGAACAGACTTTGTGGTTCATTGCTGTAGATGGCTGCATCATCGGGTAGAGACGCTGCGAACTCATGAATCGGAACGGTGCGATGAAAGTTGCTACCCCAGTGCCGTCCATTGCGTCCATAGTCGAAGACGTCAGCCGCTGTGGTTACTGCGTGCCATGCCGGTATACCAAGGAGTAGTGCGGATACTACGAACGACAATTTCGATCGCCGGAGTGAACTCAAGGCAATGATCAATATCACGACGATAGGTACGTAAAGCCCACTCATCATCCGAGAGTCCAGCGGCCCCATCTCGTGATAGACGAATCGATATACGGAGAATCCAGAATAAAAAGTGAAGACGAAAGCACAAGCGGCAATGATGACAATCGCCTCTCGACTTTGCAGGCGAGCACGTAGGAAGAAGCCCGCGAGGACGATGACAAGGATCACCCACATCAGAACACCCGCAATCTGCATGTACGAGGAGAAGTCATTCCAATTGAGGTAGATCCCACCGTTGCCATCAAGCGGTGGACGTGCAATCAGCCAGCTACCGAGTGTCCCGGTAAACGTCTTGAGTGGATCTAGCAGTGTGCCTCCACCCGGTTCGCGGTATCCCGTGAGATAGCCAGTCAACTCTTTGTTACGCATCAACCACAGCCAGGGCAACACCATGGACACGAAAAGTGATGTTCCAGATCGCAGAAAAGCCAGCAGGACACCAGATTTCCGAACCTGAACCAGTGCGGCAATAAGCGCAATCGGTGCTGCATAAAACAGTCCGACATATCGCACAAAGAACAAACCCGTGAAGACGACTGCTAAGGCAACATCCCAAGGCCATGATCGCTCGCGAGTGGCGATGACCATTGCGACGAGTACCAAGGCAAGAAAAGGTGGCTCTGACCACGCCATCGTGGAGATGTCGACGAGCGCAGGGCTAAGAGCCACCAGCGCTACTCCAGTCCAGCGGGCAAACGAGCGAACACCGGCACGACTGAGCAGTGCATGTGTGCACCACACAATCACTATGGCGCTGAGTGCGTTAGTAATACGAAGAGAGATGTCAGGCGAGAGCGAGAACCAGTTGCCGAGGGTGACGAAAGCCGACAGGCCAGGTGGTCGAATTGCCATCGGTACGCCAGTGACGTCCAGTGCACCCCGGCCAGCAGCCATGCTGAGTCCCACAGCGATGTAGTCGGTGGAATCCCAGCTCACACCAATGCCACTTCGGTTACCAATCAAGCTGGGGAACGCACTGAGAGTCGACACCAGTACGGCTGGGTGGCGGCGAACTATCGCGAGAATCTCCATTGAAGTGTGTGTTTGAGAATACGCCATCCGTAGCGGATTCCATTTACTCGCGAAAGTTCATCACCATAGAACGTGGGAATGGGAATCTCAAGGATCCGTTGCTGACTTGCGATCATCTGGAGAATGATTTGTGTATCGAAGTCGTAGTAGTCGGCGTTGAGCTCAAATCCCACCTGGGCCAGCGATGCTACGGAGTATGCGCGATAGCCGCTATGCCATTCGCTGAGATGCACTCCAGCAATTCGATTTTGGAGATACGAAAGAATCTTGTTGCCAACGAACTTGTACTTTGGCATTCCACCCCGCAGGGCCGCACCACGTTCAAGCATTCGTGACCCAAACACCACGTCGGCTCGTCCTTCCAAGATTGGCTTCACCATCTGCGCGAGAAACTCTGGCGCATATTGCCCGTCGCCGTGGAGCAACACTACGACATCGAGTCCGCGGTCGATCATCCAGCGGTAACCAGCTTTCTGATTGCCGCCGTAACCAAGATTGACGGGACGCCGAATCACTTCAAGTGGAAGATCCGGGCGAGATTGCTTTACGCGCATGCCTACCTGGTATGTGTCGTCGGAACTGGCGTCATCACAAACGAGAATGGTGTGGAGAGTTGAACGAAAGTCAGATGGGATTCGACCGAGTACTGACTCGAGAGTGGCACTCGCCTCATAGGCAACGACAAGGACTCCAATCTTCACGTTAGGCCCCGATCATCGAGCGTCGACCTGCGATCATGTGCAGAGACGGACACTTGGCGAACAGCGAGTGCAACAGCAAGGATTCGTTTACGTTGAGGGGCAGGGCACTGATGGCATCGTGGATGTGCCTCACCGCCTGGGCGTAGATGGTGGGGTCAACACCGTCTTGCAGGCTCGTCACCACCTTGTGATACTCGGCAGCCATGAGCGAAAGCCCTTCGCGTAACTCGTCGGTCTTGAACTTTCGCAGTTGTCGCTTGTGTACCTCTGCCAGGGCTCGCCGACCGCTGCCACGCTCACCGACGAGCTTCACTCGAGATTCGAGAGCTTCGAGGTCGGCTTCGTGTTTGGCGAGCAGTGGCTCTGCTGCCCGTTCGATGAGGGTGCTGACGCTCTCGACCGCCTTCACCACTGCGGCTCCGCTGCCATCGAGTTGATAGGGGACCTCCGCGAATGCGGCTTGGCGTTGGGCGAGTGCGGTGTCGGTCACCAATATGCGGGCGCGATCCAAGCTGCCAGCCGCTGAGCGTGCGGCGCGTTGTGCGGTGTCCCAGTCGATGCCTTCGTCCGTGAGTTGCTGGGCAATACGTGCGGTGTCGAGTGCAGGAAAGTGCACGGTGACACAGCGCGACGTGATGGTGTCGAGCGTCGGCAAGAGCTGCTCGGCAAGCAAGATGAACACGAGTTGGTCGTTCGGCTCCTCGAAGGTTTTCAACAGACGCGCTGCTGCTGTGTCGCGCATGAGGTGTACTTCGTGCACGATGACGACACGAAGATCGGCCTCCGTCGGAGTCAGCACCGACTGCTGCACGATTGCTTGTGCTTCGTCACTATCAACCGCTGCACCTTCGCGAACGATCTCGGTGACATCCACGAAGGCACCCCGCATGATGAGGTCGGCCACGCGCGAGGTGGCGTCGTCGCTGCCGGTGACGAGTCGTGCTGCAAAAGCTCGGGCTGCCACTTCCTTCCCCGCTCCTTCAGGACCCACGAAGAGGTAAGCGTGCGTGGGGCGTTCGGCCAGGAGCCGCAAACGAGTGAGAGCCGTGTCTTGTCCGACGACCTTGTCCCAAACGCTGGTCATAAGCCGAGTCGATCGCACACTGCCCGACGAATGATGAGCTCAAGTTCGTCCTTGGGTGGGGTTGCGTCAATCACCAGCCAACGATCGGGCTCGCGTTGGGCGAGTTCGTCGAAGCCGTTCATCACACGACGAAAGAATGCGTCGTCTTCGCGTTCGAAACGGTCGGTGTCGCGCTTCTGCAATCGAGCACGAACGGCTGCGAGATCCACTCGGAGATACACCACCAGATCAGGCCAACGGGAGTTGATGGCAAAGTCGTTGAATTGTCGTAGTTGGGCGAGGTCGAGCTGTCGTCCGTAGCCCTGATACGCCAGCGACGAATAGACGCTGCGATCACTGACGACATGACGACCGGACTCCAGGGTTGGCACCACCAACTCATGGAGATGTTGAGCGCGGTCTGCGGACATCAATAGCGCCTCGGCACGAGGGGAAAGGTGGGTATTGGCCGTGTTGGCCATGATTTCACGAAGGGTGGTGCCGATTACCGTGCCACCTGGCTCACGCGTGACGAGGGCATCGAGGTGGGTGGCGAGGCGTTTGACGTGCGTGGACTTTCCGCAGCCCTCGACACCTTCGAATGCGATGTATCGACCAAGCATCGACCTCACGCTAGGGCGTGGGTGCGCAGCGACTATTCCTTCTTCTTGGGCTTCTTTGCCGCCGGCTTCTTCTTCGATGTGGTGGTCTTTCGTGTCTCTTTCACATCATCGGATGTGGTGTCGTCGTCTTTTGGGGCGGCAGGTTTGGCCTTGGCACGAGACTTGGCTTTGGTCTTGGGTTGTGGTGGATTTGCACGTCGCGCAGCCAGCAATTCGAATGCACGTTCCGGGCTCATATGTTCGAGGCGATCACCGCGAGTGAGGCTCGCGTTGGTTTCACCGTCCGTGATGTACGTGCCGAACTTCCCATCCTTGGCAACGACCGGTCGGGCTGAGATTGGATCATTGCCGAACTCACGAAGCGGCGGTTTTGCCGGGCCACGACGACCGAACTTGCGCGGTTCGGCCAACAACGCCAGAGCCTGCTCAATGGTGATGGTGAAGATCTCGTCATGTGAGGCCAAAGTCCGACTGTCTTTGGCCTTGGTGATGTACGGACCGTAACGACCGCTTTGTGCCGTGATTTCCACACCATCACTTGGATCTACTCCGATGACTCGGGGCAAGGAAAGCAGCTTGGTTGCAACCTCCATCGTTACTTCTGCCGGTTTCATTTCTGGAAATAGCGACGCCGTCTTTGGTAGAGGTGCATCCTTGTCGTCGCTGCGATCTCCCAGCTGGATATATGGCCCGTAACGCCCCGACTTCACGTACACCGGAAGGTTGTCCAACATGCCAATTGGCTCATCGTTGCTTGGCGCATTGAGAAGTTCCACTGCCTTGGTGACGGTGAGGTCTTCCGGTGTCAAATCTTCGGGTACACCTGCAGTACGTTCACCGGAGCGAACGTAGGGGCCGTACTTGCCGGGACGAACTTCGATCATTTCTCCGGTATCCGGATGACGGCCCACGATGAAGCCATTGATTTCACGTGCGTCAATCGAGTCTTTTGCCGCCTCGGTCACCGGGAAAATGCCGGGCAGTTCCTTGCCGTTACCGAAGTAGAACTCACGCAACCACTTGCCCCGGTCGCGCTCACCACGGGCAATCTCGTCGAGTTCCTCCTCGACGATCGCGGTGAACCTGTCGTCGACGATGCTGGCGAAATGTTGGGTGAGTAGTCGAACCACTGCGAACGCAGTCCAGCTGGGTACGAGTGCTTGACCCTTCTTCCATACGTACCCACGATCGACGATGACCTTCAAGATGTTTGCGTACGTCGACGGACGACCGATGCCGAGCTCTTCCAGCTTCTTCACCAGGGTTGGTTCGGTGTAGCGCGCCGGTGGAGTCGTGGAGTGACCAACTGCGGTGAGTTCGGCGACCGACACCTTGTCGCCCACCTTTAGTGCAGGCAGGATTGCTTCGGCGTCGTCATCACTCTTGTCTTCGTCGAGCTCTTCGTAAACGGCGCGATAACCGGCGAACGTGATGGTGGTGCCACTGGCACTGAATTCGCAGTCGGCGGGCTCGGTGGTTCGTGCCTGTGCGCTGAGGCGCAGCATCAGCGTGGTGCCCTGGGCATCGCCCATCTGCGATCCAAGGGTTCGCTGCCAGATGAGTCGGTAGACGTTCATCTCCGTTGCGTTCAATTCGCCGCGCAGTGTTTCGGGCGATCGCAACGGCAAGGTTGGCCGGATGGCTTCGTGGGCCTCCTGGGCATTCTTCACCTTGGACTTGTAGGTGCGCGGCTCATCGGGGACGAACTGTTTGCCGTAGGTGGAGGTGATTTCGGCTCGGATGGCGGCCGTGGCTTCGTCACTCAGCCCCACGTTGTCGGTGCGCATATAAGTAATGAATCCGGATTCGTAGAGTCCTTGGGCTATGCGCATCACTTCACCGGCGCTGAGGCGTAGTTTGTTGCCCGCCTCCTGTTGCAGGGAACTGGTAATAAATGGAGCCTTTGGCGACTTGCGATAGGGCTTTTCGTCGATGGAGCGAACGTTCAGGTCGCTGCCGGTGAGTGCCGCCGTGAGCTCATCGGCGCGGTCCTTGGTGATGACGGAAACACCGTCCTTGGCAACGCCCTTGCTGTCGAAGTCACGACCGGAAGCCACACGCATTCCGTTGAGCGTGGAAAGCACGGCCTTGAACGAGGGTGCGGTTGCAGTAACGGCAGCCAAGTCCCAGTAGTCGGCAACGACGTAGTCCATTCGCTCTTGTTCACGCTCCACCACCAACCGAATAGCCGGGCTCTGCACTCGGCCCGCAGAAAGTCCGCGGTTCACCTTGCGCCACAACACGGGTGACAGCGTGTAACCAAAGAGTCGATCCAGTACACGACGCGCTTCAGCGGCATCCACGAGTTCCTGGTCGATGGCGCGGGTATTGCGCACGGCTTCGTCGATTGCGCTGCGAGTGATCTCGTGGAACACCATCCGTTTGACCGGCACCTTGGGCTTGAGATATTCCACGAGGTGATAGGAAATCGCCTCCCCTTCGCGATCTTCGTCGGTTGCGAGGTACAACTCCGTGGCGTTCTTCAGTGCCGCCTTGAGTTCACGAATGACCTTCGAGCCTCGCTCGGTGACTTCGTAGTTGGGACGGAAATCGTTCTCTACATCGACCTGAAGACCGGATTTTGGAAGGTCGGCAATGTGTCCGACCGACGCATGTACGTCGAAGTCCTTCCCGAGCAACTTGCCAATGGTCTTTGCCTTGGCAGGCGATTCAACGATGACGAGTGGTCGTGACATGCAGCAGTATTCCGTTGTAAGACATTGAAGTCGGGCAGTCAAGCACCTGAAAGTGAAAATTCCAACTGAGTAGCGTGAAAGTCATAGTGCGCAACGCTTTGAGCGATCTTGGGTGGAACGAAACTTTCGAGCGTGCGATGCACGATTCGATGGTCACCAGTGACGACCAACTCATCGGACGCGTAAACCGCATCGATAGAGGATGGAGCACGTTTCTCTGTGTGCACGAATCCTCGGCGATGGAAAATCCTCCCTTTCGCGAGTTGCGAGTGCGAAACATCGGAGCCGATGTGGCCGTTGGAGACTGGATCGTCGTAACCCAGGACTGTGAGCGAATCGTTGGTGTCGTACCACGGCAATCGCAATTGGTACGTCGAGCCTCGGCTGAGGGAATGCGTTTTGAGTCCCAAACCATCGCAGCAAACATCGACGTGGTGTTCCTCGCCCACGGTTTGGATACACCACCCAACCAACGACGTTTGGAGCGTGAGTTGGTGCTTGCGTTCGACTCTGGTGCGCGCCCCGTGGTGGTACTTACCAAGAGCGACAGCGTGAGCGAGACAGAGAGTGCCGAAGCACTTCGTGCAATGATCGCCACCTCGCTCGGCGTACCGGTGCATGTGGTCAGCAGTATCACCGGCACCGGTCTTGATGTTTTGCGCTCGTACACACGTGGTGGCGCAACCATCGCAGTGTTGGGTGCGAGCGGAGTGGGAAAGTCCACATTGGTGAACGCTCTCACCGGAAGTGATTCGCAGGAAACGGGAGGTATTCGCCTGACGGACAAGCGCGGTCGTCACACCACCACCGCAGTGGACCTCGTACCACTTCCTGATGAGGGATGGTTGATCGACACTCCAGGGGTTCGAGCAGTGGGATTGTGGACCAGTGGGCATGGTATTGAGCGAGCCTTCGCCGACATTTTCGAGTTGGCTGGGCAGTGCAAGTTCCGCGACTGCAAACATCACAACGAACCCGGCTGCGCAGTGAAAGCGGCAATCGCTGCGGGAACGCTGGACGGCGCCCGATTGGAAAGTATGACCCGCTTGGTGGAAGAAGAAGCGGCACTCGAACGCGAACAGCATCGCGATACGCGACGCAGGTAGCGCTACAGAGTTCCAGCTTTCAACATTGTCAGCACCTCGGTGGCTCGTTGCTGAAGTTCCTCGCCATCTTTGAGCTTCTGTGCTGCCCGAACCTGGGTGGACATCCGGGGATTCTTCACGAATCGCTCCGCATGGCGTAGGAGGAAGTCCCAATACAACGTGGTGAACGGACATGCATCATCCCCGACCCGTTT
>Ga0208147_1000295_pt1 | contig 18062 bp, 29 predicted proteins | sample DEB3_08_DNA_FD_184520 | JGI IMG/M metagenome (GOLD analysis project Ga0208147, IMG submission 184520) | Aqueous microbial communities from the Delaware River and Bay under freshwater to marine salinity gradient to study organic matter... | ecosystem: Environmental > Aquatic > Marine > Coastal ... | reverse complement strand
AGTCGGCCACCAAGGTCGGACGGGATCGCGTCGCGCGTGCGGTACCGCAGCGCACCGGCGCACTGGGCGGACCGCTTGCGCAACGATACTGGGATCAGAGTGGACCGAAGCGCCCGCAAATGGGTTCGGTATCCGCCGGGTCCGGGGTCTCAGCGAAGGGGTTCCGGTACGGTTGGGCGCTCAACTACGGGCGTCAGATCATCCGGACGAAACCGCGCAGCGATGACGGGCCGAAACCGGCCAACACGGATCGTGGCTACCAGTATTCCGCGAAAGGGTCGGGCGTGTCATCGTCACGCGCCGGTCAACCGACGTACGGTTGGATGTCGAAGGCGGCCAAGTCAATGACCGCGGTCCTATCACGTGACTTGCGGCGGTCCGTCAAGGACATCGAGAACGAGTTCGGGCGACGCACCGCTGGAGCACGCGCGTGACCGTCCAGGCGGCGCTCACCCAACTCGGGACGGTGGCGCAGGCGGCCACGGTGGCGCTCGGTGTCCGGGCAAACCTGATCTTCGCTGCACCGCCAGACCAACTCGCGGCCTTGCCTGCCGTAGTCCATCACTGGTCATCGTCATCGTTCGATCAATACCCGTACGGTCAGGTGCCGACGGGCTTTCAATACGAACAGGCCACGATCCTCGTGACGTACCTGACCAACCTCCCGACAATCGCACGGGCGCACCCGGCGGTACTCGCATTCGTGGACGCCTACCGGTCGCTGATCGCATCGAACCAGAACCTCGGAAACGGCGTCAGGCAGGTACGATTGACGCGGGCATCGATCGGGATGCAAGACTACAACGGCAACGAATACGTCGGAGCCGAACTCACCCTTGAAATGGATCTGTACCACGCGACGACGTGGGTGGAGGCGTAAATGGCCGTGAAACTCTCACCGCCGCCGGATGCGGACGTCGTCCGTGTGTCGATTGGCGCACGGTCGTACGAGCCGAAGAGCGGTACGTGGACAATCGATGACGACGACGCCGACGACCTGCGTCGTGCCGGGTGGCGTGACGCGCCAGCCGGGGGATCACAGGCGTCATCAACCCCGGTCGTGACACCGACCCCGGAGGCTAGCGATGCCAATCCTTAGTACAACCAAAGTCCAACTCGGGAAGGAGTCGACGTGGAACACCTCGGTCGCAGCGACCAAGGTGATCCCGGTGACATCCGACCCGACGTTTGCCAACGAGTACAACGCGGTCCGCGACAGCGCCCGTCGCGGAATCGCTGCGATGGATTACAACCTGCTCCAGGGCGGTGGCATTGCCAACATCAGCCTTGAGGGTCCGCTGCTACCCGATATCGCCGGGAACCTGCTCGCCGGGATCATGGGCACGGTGTCCACCGGTAGCGCGGTCAGCGGTGTGTATCCGCACACGATCACTTTGGGATCGTCGGTCCCGTCGTTCACCGTCGAGGACGCAAACCCGATTGCGTACCGCGAATATTCCGGGGCGAAGATTTCCGAACTTCGGATATCGTTCGCGGCCCGTGACGGGCTGCTGGCGCACTCGACCTCGATGGTCGCAACCACCGGCGTGTCCGGCGGGTCCGCGACGACGGGACTGACCGCCGAAACCAACAAGCCATGGATCGGGATCGACACGAGCGTGTCAATCGGAGGCAGCGCGCAAAACCGCGTCACGTCGTTCGAACTGACGCTGGCGCGTGGTCAGGAGGCGGTGCACACGACCGGCAGCCGCGACCCGAGCCGCATTGACGAGCAGCCGCTTGAGGCGACGTTCTCGATCAGCCTCGACGCGGGCACGACATCGGTGGATGATCTCGCGAAGTATATGGGTACGTCAGGTGCGTTCAACGAAAGCGCACTTGTGCTCACGTGGACGTACGGGTCGACATCGACGTTGCGGTCGCTCGTGTTCACGGCCACCCAGGCATCCTTCGGGGATGGCCCGGCCACCCGCGATCTCGGGGGAGGCCAATACCTCATCACGTTGCAGGGGCGTTGCCTGTACAACTCGACCGACGGGCCGGGTCCTTGCAAGTTCGTATTGAACAACACGCAGACAGCATATTAGGGGTAATCAATCATGGGGTACGCGAAACCACTTCGCACAGTTCGGCTGACGCTCGATGCGGCCGGTGAACCCGGCCATTGGGTCGAGGTCGAGCACCCGGAGGCGATGCGGTGGACGACGAAGGCGCGGATGATGCGCGCGTCGTCCATCGAGGATGAATTCGGCCGGTCACTGGCGCAGGTTGCGTCGATGATCGTCGCATGGTCACTTACCGACGTCGACACCGGCGAGGAGTTGCCGGTGCCGGTGACGGCGGAGGCACTGGACCGCCTACCGGCGCACGTCGTCGAGGCGATCCTTACACAGGTCGGGGAACTGGTGACGGTCCCAAACGCGAGCGGGAGCAACTCTGGTTCTGGGTAGAGGGGAAAGCCGAGGGTCCGGCGTGGACGTCCGACGTGTTGCTGATGCGACGCTACGGGTGGACACCGGAACAACTCACGAGGCTTGAACCACTATGGCGGACACGGTTGCTCCTGGTCGAACACTACGAGGCGCAGGTCCGGGCGGAACGCGAGCGCAAGCAGCGGAACAGCCGTAAACGATAGGCACGATTGAAGTGGCAAACGTCGCGAACCTGCGCATCAACGCGGTGGTCGTCGATCAGGCGACCCCGGCGCTCAAGCGGATCAATCAGGCGCTCAATGGCCTGAACTCCGGGATGTCCGGGACGTCCGGTGGTGCACTCGGGGCGGCCCGTGCGCTCACCGGCGTGGGTGGCGGTGCCAACATGGCAGCCGTCGGACTCGGCGTCGCCGTGGCTGCTACGGCTGCATTCGTGGCTGGCACCTACCAACTCGTCAAGGCGTCCGTTTCGGCAGCCGCCGAGGTCGAGAGTTACCGCAACACGTTCATCAGGCTCACCGGTGACGCGACGAAGGCGGATGCCATCCTGAGCAAACTTCAGGATTTCGCGGACTGGTCACCGTTCGACGATCAGGCGGTGATGAAGAGCGCTCAGATGCTCTTGGGCGCGGGCGTGCAGGCCGAAGACCTGACGCGCGTGATGACGGGACTGAGTGACATCAGCGGTGATAGCGCCGAGACGTTCGGACGCGCCACGCTGGCGTTCAGCCAGATGCTCCTCAAAGGCAAGGTCTCGCAGGAAGAACTGAACCAATTCGCGGAAGCCGGGATACCCGCCCAGAAGATGCTGGCGGACGCCATGGGCGTCTCGACGAACGCGCTGGGCGAGATGGCGTCCAAGGGCCAACTGGTCTCCAAGAAGGTCTTGCCGCTGTTGATCGACCAGATCGACAAGCAGTTCGGGGGATCAACCGAACGCGCGTCGCAAAGCACGAAAGGTCTGGCGTCCACACTCGACGCGAAACTCAACCGCAGCCTCGTGGCAATCGGGAAGGCACTCGAACCGCTGACGAAGGCGTACTACAAGGATCTGATCCAACTGACCGACGACCTGAGCGCCGGGATCAGTGCGCTCACCTCGTCGCAGGAGTTCCAGGACTTCCTCGGAGCCGCCGGTGAGGCGTTCAAGGCGCTGCTCGAAGTCGTCCGGCCCGTCATGACGATTCTCTTGGACTTGGGTCGCGCCGTGCTGCCGTACCTGACCATAATCCTGAAGGTCATCGCCGTCGCGATGCGCCTGTTCGGGGCGGCGTTGCAGGCGGTGGCAAGGTTCCTCAAGCCGGTCTGGGATTACATCCGCGCGGTGGGGAACGTCCTGAAGGCGGGTCTGGACTGGGTGATCGCGTGGGGCGCGAAACTCGGGGACTGGCCGAAGGTGTTCGCCGAGGCGCGGGACTGGATCGTCGAGTTGCTCGGGTGGATCGCCAAACTCGTGACGAACCCCGTCGCGACGATCAAGGTCCTGTGGGACGTGGCGGTCCTGAAACTACCGACGTTCGCGGACGTGGTGATCAAGATCGCGTGGAACATCGCGGAACTGATCCTGCCTGCGTTCAAGCCAATTGAAATCCTTGTCAAGTTCCTCCTATCGGGGTTCGGGGATGCAGAGGACAAGGTCAGGACGCTTGACGGGCAGACCGCGACGGTCACCGTCAACGCGGACACGCAGGCGGCCATCGAGTCGATGGACACGCTTCGTGATCGTCTCGGATCATTGCGCGAGCCACCGACACCGTGGACGTTCGAGGTCCGCGCGATCATCAACGACGCGATGGACCGGCTCGATGCGCTCATCAATCGCATCACGGACGTCACCGCGCCGTCGTGGTCGTTCAGCGTCAGCGCCGTCACCGGCGAGGCGATGACGGCGATAGCAAACCTGCTATCGGGACTCTCGCTGATACCGTTGGCGATCACGATCGGGATCGGGTTGGACCTTGGCGATACCGAAAGCGGAATACGCTCCCTGGTCAACGCGCTGGCCGAAATACCGCGGATCATCACCACGGTGCACAACGTGCAACAGGGCACGACCATCGTGGCCGACAGCCTCGGGCCGAACGCGACCGGACTGAGCGTGCCACCAGTGGCGCAAGGCGCGGGGTCGGTGGTCACGAGCGGTGGACTGGCAGCGGCTGCGGCCGGACTGGCAGCGATTGGCGCTGGCATGGCGGTGATCGGGAGCGGACTTGGCGGCGGTGGCGGATGCTTCACGGCTGACACCCGGGTGTGGACGGCGAACGGACTGATTCGCATTTCGGAGATCGTCGTCGGCGACAGCGTCGAAGTGTACGACCCGGACACCGCTTCCGTCGTGATCGCGCCGGTGTGCGAGACACTGGTGCACCACGATCACCCGGTGTGGACGCTGCGCATCTATGGTGACGTGGTCAGCACGACGGCGGAGCATCCGTTCCTGACGACGGATGGGTGGAAGCGAGCCGACGAACTGGTACCCGGGTCCGTCGTGATCACCGCGGTGGGTCGCGAGATCGTCGAGGAGTCGTTCGCGTCCGGCGTCACCGCGACGGTCTACAACCTGCACGTGGATCATCCGGCGCACACGTACCTCGTCGGAACCGCGAGGTGGGTCGTCCACAACTACAAGAACACGGGCGCGTACGGCGCGAGCGGTGCCATCGTGACGCAACCCACGATGGCGCTGATCGGCGAGAAGGGTCCGGAGGCGCTCGTGCCGTTGGATCAGATGCCTGGCGCGTCACCGCTTGGATCGTTCGGGGGCGGGATCGACACCGTGATCATCAACGTGAGCGGATTCGCGGACGGGGCGAGTGCGGGACGCGCAGCCGCCGACGCGTTCCGTCGCCAACTCGGGCTGCAACGGCGCTTGCCGTTCGGGACCGCGTGACGTGGCACTCTCTGTCACCCTGACCATCGGCGGAACCGCGTACCAGGCGTACACGCGCATCGAGAGCATTTCGGTCCGTTCATCGCTGCGGGATCGCGCCGGGACCCTGTCGTTCGAGATCGTGGTCCCGTACTCCGGGGCCACGCCAGCCGTGACGGTGCCACGCGCTGGGCGCGAAGTCGTGCTGACCGTGGATGGCACGAAAGAGTTCGCAGGCGTGACACAGCGCGTCAGCGAGTCTTCCGCCGGGACGTCGTCGTACCTCTACACGGTCGATTGCAGCGACTACACGCGGTGGTTCGACCGGTACCTCGTGCAGGGCGTCAAGATCCCGACCGGGGACGATGAAACCACGACGGACCTTGCCGGGAACATCGTCAAGGCGATCATCACCAATACGTGCAACCAGGGCGCGATCACGTGGGGGCAGTCGCTCGTGGCTGACGGGCCGACGATCCCGCAACAGACCTACGATTTCGAGGCCCCGTCGAGCGCGATTGATAGGATTGCGAAAATCGTCGGGTACAAGTGGTACGTGGACTACGACAAGAATGTGGTGTTCCAACCGCTCACCGGGGCAGCGTCAGCCGCACCCGTGTCCGCGCTGACGTGGGAGACGCAAACGACGCTCGGCGATCTCGTGCTGGAGGAGGTCGGCGATCAGATTACGAATGTCTGCTTTATCAAGGACGCCAAGAGCGTGGCTACGCAGGATGATGGACAACCGGCACGCTTTCCCGAGCCGGTGGCGACAGCGGACGGCTACAAGTCATTCTTCCCGCTTGGCTACGAACCTGCCACGTACGACGGGGTGACGGTGACGGTGACGCCGACGAGCGGACCGGCCACGACGTACACGACCGCGAATGGCGGGTTGCTGCGCGAGAATATTGACGGCAAGCCTGGTGACGGTCAGACGCGGAACAAGGCGCTGCTCTGCCTGCCGAACTGGGGCGTACGGTTCGAGACGGTGCCACCCGCCGGGGCGCAGGTTGCCGTCTCATATCCTTACCTCGACATCGCGCCGAAAGTCAACCGCGTCGTCGACGGGGACAGCATCACCGAGGTGCTCACGCGCGAGGGTGCGTCGGTCTCCAACGGCGTCTACGAGGACGTGTTCAGTGCGGCGGAACTCGTCAATGCATCCCAGGACGCGATCAAGGCGCGGGCGCAACTGTACCTGTCGACACGCGGTCACAAATGGGTCGGGACGGCGCGTGTGCTCGGGTCGGGATGGCGAGACGGGCAGGTGTTCCGCCTGACGTCAGACCGGCGGTTCGGTGGCGCGTTTGCCTCGGGGATCGACCTGTACGTAACGGACGTTGCAAAGCGGTTTGCCACGCCGGACCAGTGGCAGGTCGAACTCACCTTGTCCAGTGATATATATGGAGAGTTGTGATGCCACCGGCTGAGGACATCACGCGCGTCATGGCGCGGATCATCGACGGGTTGCGACCGGCGTCGTCCGACGTCCGGGGACGACCGCTGCAACAGTTCATCGCGGGTGACCAGATCGTGTACCTTCGATCCGAGGCGGCCACCGTGACCGTCGAGGCATCAACCACGCCGACGTATGATGTGACGAAATATGGACGCGGTATATACCAATAGCATCGGCGTCCGCGGGGACGTCACGATCAGGATCGACGGCGAGGTCGTCGCCGAGGGGCGGAACCTCGTGGTGACCGCGGGGCTGAACCAACTCGCATCCGCGCTGATCGGTGCGGATACGTTCAGTGCTTCGACGTGGTACCTCGAACTCGGAACCGGGACCACCGCAGTCAATGCAGGCGACACCGCACTGGTGACGCCGGACACGGCGACGTGGCGGGCTGCGTCAGTGGCCGAAGTCAGTTCGGCGACCGCGACGCTGGAGGCGTTTTATCCGACGACGCTTGCGAACGGGTCATGGACTGAACTCGGGTTGTTCACGGGCGCGACCTCGACGGCGGGGTCCGGGACGCTGTTCGCACGCATCCTTGCCTCGTGGTCCAAGACGTCCAGCCAGACCGCGACGGTCTCGTGGACGGTTACACTCTCGACAACGTAGGAGCACACAATGGCCTGGGGCACGATCCGCACGGTGACGGGTGGCACCGACACCATCCTCGCGAGCGACCACAACACGATCAGGGGCAACATCCTCGTCATATCGCCGGACGGGATCGTGCACACGTTCGTCCAGCAGTCCTCGACGCCGAGCGCACCCGGTGCGGGCATTACCGCGATCTACGCGAAAACGGATGGGGCGCTCTATTACCGGTCCGGGGCATCAGGCACCGAGACGCCTGTCGGCGGTGGCGGGTATAGCCGACTATTCATGCTGATGGGAGGCTGACATGGCCGAATTACCGAAGCGCCTGGGCACGACCACGGCGACAAGCGCGACCAACGTGTGCGACAACGGCGCGACGGCGTCAACCTATACCGTCGTGTCGTCAATCGTGATCGCCAACACGTCCAGCACTGCGTATACGTACAACGTCTCAACGTCGGCGACGACGGGCACGCACGGGGCGTACATCGCGTCCGGGGCCACGATTGCGGGAAACGACAGCGTCATCCTCGTGGCGGGGGTCTGCCTCGATCCGACGAACCGGTACCTCGTGGCGCATGCCAGCAATGCAGCCGTGCATATCACGGCGTACGGGGTGACCGGGCCGTGAGTGTGGTGACGGCGAATACCGGCCTTTTGGGCGGAAAGTATCGGTCGTTGGCAAAGGCGCAAGCGTCCAGCACCAGTGCGGTGGCACTCACAACCACCGGCGCTCCAACCACGTCGACAACAGTCGGCACGGACGGGCAACTGTACACGTTGTATACGTGGACGGGTGCCGGAAGTTTTGTGCCCAACGCGACCTGTGCCGTGTACGTGTTGTGCGTTGGTGGTGGTGGTGGTGGATCGTCATCAGGCGGTGCGGGAGGCGGTGCAGGCGGTTATCAGGCGGTCACGCTACGCGTGACCAATGCAATCACGTACACCATCGCCATCGGCGGTGGTGGTACCGGATCACCCGCAGCCAACAATGCCACCTGCAATCGCGGTACATCCTCAACAATCAGCGCGACCAGCGATGCGGGCGTGTTCGCTGCGGGCGGCGGGGGTGGCCTCGATTACAACAATACCGCGTCAATGTATTACAGCGAGGCGACCACCGTGTTGATCGGAGGAGGTGGCTCCGGTGGCGGCGGAAGTCACGGCTCAACCACGCGATATGGTCGCGGAATCCTTGGCCAAGGCAATAACGGGGGCACGTCGAATACCACGACGCGATCTACCGGCGGTGGTGGTGGAGGCGCTGCCGCTGCCGGGGCGAATGGCACCGCCGCAGGCGCTGGCAATGGTGGCGCGGGCATCACCTGGAACGTGAACACGTCCGTTTATGCTGGTGGCGGTGGTGGTGGCTCGGCCTCTGGCGGAACACAGGGTGCAGGCGGATCAGGCGGCGGCGGTGCCGGAAATCAAACCGCGCAGGGCGTTGACGGTACCGCAAATACCGGCGGAGGGGGTGGCGGAAACATGGACGGCTCAAATCGAGGCGGAAACGGCGGTTCTGGCGTCGTCATCATTGCGATCCCGAGGTAACGATGGCACACTACGCTGAGATCGACGCAACGAACATCGTGCAGCGCGTCCTCGTGGTGTCGAACGACGTCACGCACGCGACGCCGGATGGCAGCGAGGATGAGGCGCTTGGCGCGACGTTCCTACACGACCTGCTCGGCGGGACGTGGGTGCAAACGTCGTACAACGGCACGCGACGCAAGCGATATGCCGGGATCGGCTACACCTACGACGCGGTGCGAGACGAGTTCGTGCCGCCTGGGTGGTCGCTGATCGACGGCGTGTGGACGCCACCACCCGACCCGGAGCCACTGCCGTGATCCGCGTCATGATCGGCGCGATCCTGATGTGGATCATCATCGCGATGATCGGGCACTCCATCGAGGCGAGCCGTGGCGACCATCGCTGAGACGTGGATCAAGGCGGGTGGGTCCCGGACGGGCCTGCACGAATTGATGCTCATCGCCAGACGCCATTGCACGAATGCACAGCGGTTTGCGACGCTGACGATGGCGGTGCAAGGATGCGGGTGCAGCCTGCACGCGTACGTGCGTTCGGAGCCGGGGCTGTACCGGCTGGCTCATGTCGAGCGCAACCGTGACGCGTACGTGTCAGCGGAATGGGACCTGTGGTCCAAGGAGGATGAGCGTGTTTCCCCAGATTGACGCGACCGAGCACAATCCGACGATGGGCGGATGGGGGTATCTCGACGACAATGGCGCGGGGTGCTTTCATCCAGGCATCGATTTCAACTCGGGCGCGGGCGGGAATGCCGACTGCGGTGCACCCGTGGTCGCGATCACCACTCAGACGCTCGTGGCGCACGTGGTGGACACGACTGGGTTCGGGTTGCACCAGTGGTGGCGACTCGACGTGGGACCGTACGCGGGATGCTACGCGCACTACTGCCACCTGAGCGATGCGCTGTTCGGCGATATCGGCACGACGGCGACGCGTGGTCAGGCGATTGCAGCCGTGGGGCGGTCCGGCGGCTGGGACTATTGCCACCTGCATTTCGAGGTCAGCCGCGAGCAGCCGCCACATTGGCGGTACTGGCCAAAGGGGCAGGCGCGCGAGGCGGTGGCGGCGCAATACTACGACCCGATAGCCGTCGCGCACGCCTACGATGCGTGGGCTAGGACGCACCAGGAGGATGACATGACACCGGAAATCAAGGCCATTGCTGACGCACTGGCGGAGACCGGCTATCCGGCGAGCGAGGTGCCGGACCTGATCCGCGCCGTCAAGGCGTGGTCCGCGAACAGCGCCAGCCTCGGGGCGTGGATCGAGGAGATCGGCGCGTTGAAGGCGCGCGTGGCCGAACTCGAAGCCGCAGCCGCGCCAGCCGAGGCACCGAGTGATAACGCCTGACGTGCCATCGTTCACGTTCCGCGAGGCGGTCGGCGGGATCATCGCCGTGCTCGTGATCGGGGCCATCTGTTGGTCAGCGCTGTACGACGGGAGCCAGTCGAGCCAGACCGCGCTCGTCGGTGCCGCGGGTGCCGTGACGGGCTGGTTGTTCCGCGGCTCCGGGCAGGCGCCGAATGGGAACGGGTACACCAACGGGTCGGGCGGTGGCGCAAGCACACCGGGTGCGTGATATGATCGGGTTGCCGAGACCCGGAGTTTAGGCATAGACGTCACCCTGTTGGTGCGTCACGCGCTGGTTTGGACATCAACCACCCGGATCAGCGCAAAACCGAATGCCCGTCCCACACGGCAACCCAACCCGTGGGACGGGCATCGGTGTACATGGAGCCTGTCGATGGTCCAGAACGCGCTGTGGGTCGCATTCAGGGGCGTGCTCGCGTGCATCAGCACGTTCCGGCGTCGTTGGCGACGGGTCATTGCGGCCACGACGATGGGGATCGCGATTGTCCGCGCGACGATCTGGGTCGCGAAGGCGGTTGCCAGCGCGGGGACCGTGGACACCGCGCTGAACCTGATCGGCCTCGGCGAATACGTGCGTCCGTTCGAGGATGCGGTTGACAACGTGCTTGCGACCGTGGTGAGCGTCATCGTGACTGTCACGCCGACTGGGTAACCGGCGTGATCCCCCCCTAGCGCCGGTTGCGCGCGTCCCCCGCCTGGTGCCCGTCGGTGCGAAACACCGGCGGGCACCGCTCGTTTACACGGTGGCGGTCTCTCCTGCCGCCGGTTCCCCTTCCAGTCCGGTCGCCCGCCCATCCGCTTCCCTTCCGCGGGTGGGCGGGTTTTTTGATTTCTGGAAATTCCCTCCAAAAACCCTTGACATGGCTATATCCACCTGCCATAATAAGGGTGTGGACGGGAACCGGCCACAACGGCGAAGGGAACGGGACAATGGAACGCAAGAAGCCAATCCTCTGGACGGACGAGCGCTACGCAGCCGCGCATACGAAGAAGCGCGTAGTGACGCACAAGGCGGTCTCATCCTACGCGACGCTTGAGCAGGATCGGGACACCGCCATTGCACTCGTGGCGGTGGCGATGGCAGACATTCCGAGCCGCACCAACGTCATGTACTCGCGGAAGATGGCGATCTACACGCGTCGTACGCGCGAACTGGCACTCACGGTCGGTCAGGCCAACTGGGCAGCCGCAGAGGCAGAGGCGAAGGTTCTTGCGGACGACTTGCGGGCTTACTGGGCGGGTATCAACGGCTAGCACAAAACCGGGCCGGGGAAACCCGGCCACATTTCTTGGAGGGGCGATGCAATGGCGAAGGCGAAACCACGGGAGACGGTGCAGGCGGAACTGCCACGTTTGCGGTACACGAGGCGGCTGATCGGTCGCAAGTTGGCGATCACGCGCTGGCCGGAGGATCGCGCGGTCGACCGCGTCGAGGCGGACGGGCACGTCCTCGAAGTCTGGCACCTGTCACGGCTGGATTGGTACGAGGTCAGGATCGACGGTTATCAGGCGCACGTGTCGGGACACCTGATCGACATGGCGCGTGCATGGCGTGACAACTGCCTGGAGTGGAAGTGATGACAACGACGAAACGCGAGACCGTCGCACCGCGGATGGACCCGACGCGGTATACCCACTCGTACCGCGTCGAGGCGGTACCGCAATACCGCGGGTTCGCGGTCAACAAGGGTCGGCGCGAGGTGCATTACCTCGGGCTGATCCGGTGGGACCAGGAGGATCGCGAGCAGCGGAACAGCGAGTGCAGGCAGATCGCAAGCCTGACCGAGTCAGACGGCGTCTACACGATCAGCGTCGTGGGGCCGCTCACGGTGCGTGATTGGTCAGCCGCGAAACTCGCCAAGGCGCGCGCGTTCAACGGCGAGTGGCGGGACGTGTGGAGCGGAGATGCCATCCTCGGCGTGACGCTGATGGAGGCGGTGACGCGGCTTCGTGCGTTGCGTGACGCGATGCAGGAGGATGCGGACGCGTACAGGAGGGGACAGTGACGATCCAATGGACAGTGCGCCGGTTCGGGGCGCACCCGGCAAACCAGGTCGGGAGGGAACACATGTTGGGTCTCGTCGAGGCTGACGACGTCGAGGCGGCGGAACGCGCGATCCTCGAAGCGCCCGGGGTGACGCTGTACCCGGGGCAGACGCTGTTTTTGCAACGCATCGACCCAACGCGCAAGGCGCCGAGGCGGCTGGAACGCGCGCTGAACGCAAATCGTCTGCGCGAGACGTTTCAGGACGGATACGACGCGTGGATCGTGTCGTGGGGACATTCGCGGTTCCGGGCACGCGACGTGGCGGAATTTATGCGCGAGCGTCGCGAGGCCGCAGCCGCTGCGAGGCAACGACGGGCCGACAACGATACGTGGTTGCACGGACACACCGCGTGGTTGTTGCGTCAGCGGGACACGGGGAAACTGATCTACGTGGTCGCCAGCGGCGTGTGGCGGACCCTGACGGACGACGGGCACGATTTTGCGCGCTGGTTGTGCGGACCGTACCGCGACGGTCAACGTCCGGACCTGAAGTGCCGTATGCCCGATGCGCACGGGGCAGGGTGGGCACCGCTCCGTGACCGGTCGTACGACGCGGTGGCGATTGCCAGGCGCGTCGGTGAGGATCGCGTCAAGGTCATCGTGCTCGGGCGCGGGGAGCGGTGGTACGACAACGACGCGGAACCCGCGTCCGAGGTCGTCAAGCGCCCGATCTTCGATTCGCTCGGTCGCCAGATTGCCAACGGGCGGATGTATTAGAGGAGTTTCGGGAAATGCCCGGAATTGGTGCCAAAAACCCTTGACATGGCTATAGCCACCTGCCATAATAAGGGTGTCGGCGGGAGACGCGGACACTGGCGAAGGGAACGGAACGATGCAGATGCGACGCGCATGCGGACACACCGAGCAGGTGTACGGCGGGAATTACGACTACAAGCGCGAGGGTGCCCGCGTTTGCAAGCAGTGCTGGATCGCGCAGCAGGCGACGACGGTGACCGCTGACGCGGTCGAGATGCCGGTGCTCAAGGGGTCGGACAAGCAGGTTTCGTGGGCACGCAAGATCCGGGCCGAGTACGTCAGCAAGTGGGAGGAGGTGGTCACACAGCGCGCTGGTGCATCGGATGCCAGCCAGGTCGAGCGGTTCCGCCGTGCGATTGCCACGATCCTCGCGCAGCGCACCGACGCGTCGTGGTGGATCGACAACCGCACCGTACCGGCGGGCCAGATGCTCGCGCCGGTGTTCGCATCAGCGTAAGGGACACGGGCCGGGGCGACCCGGCCACACATTCCGTGGTCTCGAACACTGGCAACGGTTGCAGTACGAGGCGATGGTAGAGGGCGTGAGATGAGGTACCTCAGTGTCTGTTCCGGCGTCGGCACCGACCACATTGCGTGGGAAGGCCTGGGTTGGGAATGTGTTGGGTTCGCGGAGATCGAACCGTTCGCATCCGCGGTCCTTGCACACCATTATCCGGGAGTACCCAATCATGGCGACTTCACGAAAATCCCTGCCGAAATTGGTCCAATCGACCTTCTCGTGGGCGGAACCCCCTGCCAGTCCTTCTCCGTCGCCGGACAGCGGCTCGGACTCGATGACCCCAGGGGAAATCTCACTCTTGAATTTGCGCGACTGGCTCGCCGCCTACGCGCTCGATGGATCGTCTGGGAGAACGTCCCTGGAGTCCTTAGCAGTGACGGAGGAAGGGATTTCGCTGCAATCCTCACGGCGTTTCGGGAATGCGGGTATAGCGTGTGCTACCGGGTGCTGGACGCTCAACACTACGGAGTACCCCAGCGACGCCGTCGCGTCTTCCTTGTCGGACATTTTGGAGACGACTGGCGACCATCTGCCGAAGTACTTCTTGAGCAGGCAGGCGTGCCTGGGAATACTCCGAAGGGCAGAGCGACGGGGCAAGAAGTTGCCGGAACGCTTGGCGGCGGCTCTGGAAGCCGTGGCTGGAACTCAGACCGAGACAGGACGACATTCGTCCCCGTCGAGGTTGATGCGGAAAGGGTGAATGGATGCCTGACAACCACATATGGAAGCAAGAACTACTCGAACCATGAGGTTATTCAGACGGCAGCACTTCCCTTGGCGGTCAAGACCGCACAGACTTCCTCTAATGGCATCGGTGTGGCCGAGGATGTGGCGTACACACTCGATGGGGCGCAGGGACAGGCGGTCGTGTTCACGGCGAAGGATTACGGTGCAGACGCCGGCCCACTATCGCCGACACTGCGTTCTGGCACGCACGATTCGTCTCATGCAAATGGTGGGGTGATGCCGGCGGTCGCGTTCACGGCATCCGAGCAATCCAACTCCTTCGCGTGCGAGAGACCACACTATCCGACCTTGACCGCGGGCGCTCCCACTGACTCGTCAAACATCCAGCATGGCGTGCGTATGGGCACGGTAGTCCGTCGCCTGACACCGAGGGAATGCGAACGCTTGCAAGGACTGCCGGACGACTGGACGCTGGTGCCGTACCGGGGCAAGCCTGCTGCTGATGCGCCGAGGTACAAGGCAATCGGCAACGGCATGGCGATGCCGGTAGTGCGGTGGATTGGTGAAAGGATCGCGATGGTCGAAGGAGGAAAGGCTGGATGACCGGCCAGACTGGCAACACCGTCGCACTGATCCGCAGAAGCAGTGATTCGAAGCCGGATGTGCAATGGATCGCCGTCGCACGGTATGACCGGGTCATGAAGCACCGCATGTTTCGGAAAGGGGGGAACAGTGGAGATCGAGATCACGTACACACCGGCGCTGATCGGCGTCGGTCCCGAGGTCGGCGATGATGTCAACGCATCCTGCGACGCATTCGAGGCGCAGGTGCACCGGGAAGTCACCGCGTCGTATCCGGACGCTGACGTGACGGTGACGCGCGATCACGGGCATTTGGCGGACCTGTCCGTCGTCACCCACGGTGTCGAGGATCGTCCAGGCGTGCTCACGGTGCGTCAGGCAGTCTGGTCGGACGTGTGGGACCTGATCAGTCCGTACGGGCGCTACCGTCGTCCGGTCCGCGGTGGCGTCGTCCAGCCGTCGGTTGCCGTGGCATCGGCCGAGCGCGGACCGTCAGGGTTCGCGATGCTCGTTGAGGACGTGTACGGCGACAGCATCATCGAGGTCGATGCGGACGAGGTACTCGCGGTGATGCGGTCGGGATTTGGCGTAGCGATTCGATGACTAACAACTTCACGCTTGGCATGTACGTTGATCGATTGCAAAGGCTGAACGCTGATGATCTCGCGTTTTACCCTCGCGCAACGTTAGATGCTGCAATTGAATCAGGTCATGTTTTGTTCGCTTACGAGAATGGGTCTCCGGCCGGTTACTTATGGTTCGGAGCCGTACATTCCGGTAGGGACATCGTCATCTATCAAGCGTGCATCGATTATGAAGCACGCCGAAGGCACCTTGGTGAAAGCATCGTGCGCGAGTTGATTGCAATAGCGCGTGTGGCTTGTGCCTCTGGAATACGTTTGAAATGTGCATCCAGTGCCGATAGCAACGCCTTCTGGTCTGCTATCGGCTTCTATTGCACGCGGGTGACGGCGGGTGGCGTAAAGCGTGGACGTGACATCAATCACTACAGGACCGACACGATGAGTCCTTTATTTGTGGTTGAATCCGTGGTTCCGTCCGTCAAGCCGATTGACATGCGTGCATACAACAAGATGAAGCGGGATGGAATCGAGATGCCATCGCGCTTCTCGCGCCATCATTACGGTGGATTATCAAACGATCTGATTGCGGAGAGAGGGGAATGAGATGAACGGAGATCTGATGGACGATGTGATCACCGAGGTCAGCGTGACCGGTGCGGTGACGACGGACGGGCGGCTGCGTTTCCGCAGTCCCCTCGACGTGGAGGCGTGGGCGCACGACCACCTGGTCGCACGGCTCGCGTGGGAGTTCCTCATCGATGGGGCGGACAACGGGGTACCGCGGGACACGGACGAGGCGCTCGAACGGGTGCAAACGAGGTATATCCCGGAGGCGGTCCGCCGGACGATGCGGGGCCGGTTGTCGGACGGCTTGTACCTGACGTGGGCGGTGTACGGACTGGACGACGGACGGCAGGTCGAGTTTCTGGAGCGTGCGTGGCACGAACTGCGACGGCTGATCGCACGCGGTGACCGCTGATGCCGGACTTTGCGCGTGCCACGGTATGGCGCGGTCAGGCGGACGATGTGCGCGTCTCCGGCGAGACGTTACGGCAGGTTCGCCTGTCGCAGGGGCTGTCCATGGAGCGGCTGGCGCGTCGTGCCGACGTGTCGTATGCCACGATTGTCCGCGCCGAGCGTGGGCGGGAGAACCGTGAGGCGGCGCTGAGAAGGGAGACGGTGGAACGGATCGCGCAGGCGCTCGGGGTGGTCCCGGCGCTCCTGATCAGGCGAGGAAAGGGGACACGAAATGGGCGGGATCATGAACATCCGGGGAAGGCCGTACGCGACGGTGGCGCACCGGGCGGCCCAGGCACACGGGGAGCACATCCGCCCGTCGGGGATCGCGTCGACGGTGACGCGGTACACGAGCCTCGGTGACTACCTAATCGTCGTGGTGACGGTGCAGTTCACGGACGGACGGACGTTCGAGGGTAGCAGCGAGATCACGCGTGGGTCCGGCGGTGGTGCGCAGGCGACGTCGCCGGTGGAGACGGCGGAGACCAGCGCGTACGGCAGGGCGCTTGCGATGGCGGGCTATTACGGGTCCGGCGACGGACTGGCGGGATACGAGGAGGTGACGGGCAGCGAGGCACGCGCGACGGTGCGTGCGGTGCAGCCACGGACGGTGACGACGGGTGTGAACGGTGCGGTGACGACCGCGACGACTGATGAGTTTTGAGGATTGATGATCATGAGCATGCAGAGACCACGACGGACGGCGGTACCCAGTTTCCAGCGATCAGCGTCGACCGGGGAGAAGGTCGACTACGAGATCGAGCGCCTGTGCGGGCACATCGAGGTGATCCAGATCTTTGCCGGATCGAACCCGGACACGAGCAAATGGGTGCAGGCACAGCGTGACAAGGATTGCCGTGAGTGCTATCAGGCGAAGATGGTCGAGGCGGATCAGGCGAGCGTCGACGCAGGCAAGCGCGTCGCACTGGAAGGCGGGCCGAAGCAGGTGCCGTGGGCGCAGTCGGTGCGCCAAGGACGGGCGAGCGAGATGCGGACGTGGCTCGAAAGCGTCACGGCTGTCGGTGCGGGAGCCGTCAAGGCGGGGCGGTTGTCGAAGGCGGACTATGACGCGGGCATCGCGGACGTCCGCGCGGGATTCACGGATCTCATGATGGGCGTCGAGTTCTCGGACGACGACTACGATCACAGCGGCTACGCGAAGTGGTGGATCGACACGCGCAAGGATGCGCTCGACACGATCATCGCACGGCTGTTGCCGGACCGTGACATCCTCGGAACCGGCGTGTTCACCCGCCTGTCTGCGGATGGGTGGACACCGGCGGAGGATGCGACGCTGCTCCCCGTCGAGGTTGAACTCGAACCGGAACCCGAGCCGGTGCAGCGGACCGCGACGCCGTTGCCTGGCACCGCGCCGGAACCGTTCAACCCGCACGCTCGCGGGCGTGGCCGGGGACCCGTGAAGGTGGTCTCCGGTCCGGCTGCTGCCACGTGGCAACGGGAGGCGGATGACCTCGACTTGGAGGACGCACCGTTCTGAGCGGGGCGGTGGTATTCTGATCAACCCAACGATGGGCGGGACTGTTCCCGCCCATCATCATTGAACGGAGGGCACGGATGACATTCCGAACCTACAAAGAGATCGAGGGCGGTGGCCTGTCCCGGCCACAG
>Ga0208147_1000291_pt1 | contig 18174 bp, 31 predicted proteins | sample DEB3_08_DNA_FD_184520 | JGI IMG/M metagenome (GOLD analysis project Ga0208147, IMG submission 184520) | Aqueous microbial communities from the Delaware River and Bay under freshwater to marine salinity gradient to study organic matter... | ecosystem: Environmental > Aquatic > Marine > Coastal ... | reverse complement strand
CGTGGATGTGGTCAGCACGACAAAGGGTCTGCTTATTCCGAGAATGAGCACGACTCAGCGGAATAATATCTCAAGCCCCGCGACCGGACTTCTCGTTTACGACCTCGATCTTGAAAGCATAATGTCTTACAACGGGTCGACGTGGCGGACGATCGCTAACACCGCGGCGACGCAGACACTTTCCGGCAAGTCGATTGACGCCGATTCGAATACGATCACAAATATCGATAACGGTGAAATCAAGGCGGCGGCTGGCATCGCTCTAAATAAGCTCGCCGCAACGACTGCAAGCCGGGCATTGGTCTCTGACGGATCCGGATTTGTTTCGCCGTCGACTACGACGTCGACTCAAATCGGATACCTATCGACGACGACGAGTGACGTGCAGACGCAGCTTGACGCAAAACAGGCTCGATCGACGCTCACGACAAAGGGCGACATCTACGTCGCAACGGCGTCGGCAACGGTCGCAAGACAAGCGATTGGAACCGATGGACATGTTCTCACCGCTGACTCGGGTCAAACCAATGGCCTCAAGTGGGCCGCGGTCCCAGGGGTAACGGTTGAATATTATGCCGCGACGTCGTCGACTAAGACTCCGACGGCCTCGGGAAACTATGCTCAAATGACAGGTAACTCTGTCACGGTCCCGGCCGGTGATTGGTTACTGTCGTGTCAAATTCATTTCACATCGTCGGGCGGATCGCCGACATACAGCGAGGGAAAAGGTTATTGGGCGACAGCTAACGGCGCAGATAACTCGACCCCTCCTACAGCCCTTTCGCTTGACGCCGGATGGGGAACCGAGTTTGGGCGAACCCTTGGCTCGCCCAGTACATTCAATTCAATGGGCCTCTCCCGCGCGACGGTTGGTGGTTCAACAACGATTTACTGCGTTCCGTACGCCACCATGTCGACTCCGGCCAACGCGCGCATCACCACTTATCTCTACGCTGAGAGGTTGGAATAATGAGGATCCTATTCATCTCACTGATTTTGTTCGCGACCACACCGGCATTCGCAAAATGCTTCGTCGTACCTGACGAGGCCGACAAGAATAAGCTCGCGGTCATCCAACTCGAAGGCAGTGAACCCAAAACATGGTTCTCCCCATGCCCCGCAGGCGTCACAAGCGAAGATGGCGAGATCCTGAGGGTGGTTGCCGGGAAAGCCGAGATCGACCAAGCCGCCAAAGCTGCTCGCGATTTGAAGATTAGCCGAGCTAAAGCTGATAAAGAGGCGGCAAAGCTCGAGCGAAAAGCGAAGGTCGATGCGCTCAAACAACTACGAAAGAAAAAATTGACGGCGGAAGAGTCGGCAAAAGCGGTTGAGCTCATGGTGGAGCTGTTTCAACCCAAAGATGAGGACGATGCACTTTAATGATCTGAAGATGGGAAAGGATGCCCACATGCCTCGCGGAATTTTGGATTGGAGATTTTCGGTAACTGAAACGGCGGGGCTGATTTCGATCGCAGTCGCAGTCGTGCTTTGGAGCGTCAACACGTTCCAAACCAAGCTCGATGCCGATCGCCAGAAACAGGAGACCGTAGAGCGAATGGAGTCGCTCGAAGATGAAGTCCAAACGATGCGAAGTGGAGTCGACCAGATCGGCCGTGACGTGAGTTACATCCGCGGCTTTTTAGAGCCAGCGAAAAAGAAGTGAGGAGAAAATAATGAACCTGAAGATGCGCGAGAAGCTTTTGGGTGACCTGACAGATTTCTTCACTGGGCTGCCAGATCAGAAGCCAGGTGAGCAGGCCGAGAAAAACGTGAAGCTGGAGATCACATCAGCCGGCGAGGACGGCGACGAGTTCCCGGCCGACGAAAAGCTCGGGTTGCTCGAAAAAGCTGCCATGAAAGGTTGCTAAATCATGTCGATCTTCGTTGAGGATCTAATTGCATCAGCCAAGCTCCGCTCGTTTGCTCCGTTTTCGCAGAGCACGTTCGACACGGAGAAGGCGCTCATCATCGCCAACGAGGAGATGCTACTCAAGCTGGTGAAGGACATCTTCTCCACCCGAGAGGACTTCTTTCTGACATCGAAAGATGTCAGCCTCGTCGGCGGCGTCGGCAGCGTGACGATCCCAAAACGATCGATCGGCGGCACCTTCAAGTCGCTCTGGTACACCGAAAACGGAATCGTCAAACACAGGATCTCGCTCGGAACCGAAGAAGACTTCGAGGACTACTCAGGCCAGACCGGGACGCCCGAAAAGTTCCTCCTTGAGGGAGACGAGGTCGTGCTCCTCCCGACTCCAGCAACAACGACTGGCGCCGTGCGGTTCCGGTACTACGCAAAGCCGAACCTGCTGGTTTCGACCGAAGACTGTGCTCGGATCACTGGCGTAACGTCCGCCGGAGGAACAACAACACTCGACGTAAACACGGATCTCAGCGGCGACCTCTCCGTTGGCTCCAGGGTCGATTTCCTGAGCGCCGTAAGCCCGTTCCTACTCTGGGCAGACGATGTCACGATCACGGCGATCTCAAGCACACAGATCGAGGTCGCCACCGCTGACATCGACAATGCGGCAGGAACGGTCGAGCCTCAGGTCGGCGACTACATCTGCCCGACTGGTTACGCGAACATTCCGATGCTCCCGTATGAGTTCCATCCTGTTCTCGCTCAAATGATGGCAGTACGGATGCTCGCCGGCCTCGGCGATTTGAACAAGTGGAACGCCGCAAAGCTTGAGCTGAAAGAAGTGCGCGAGGAGGGCATGGGCTTGATCAAAAACCGTGTCGAGACTGAGCCGCGGAGGATCAAGCCAGGACGCAACGGATTGGTTTCAACGTTCAGTAAAAGGTAACGAACCAAGATCCCCTCACAAGCCATCTCCAAGGCTGAAGGGTCTTGCAGGAAAAAGTCGTCAAATGCCTAGGGCTGGTAACTCAGTACTCGCCTTTGTCTGTCGTGCCTGGCGCACTTCAGAAGGCAGACAACATCATGATCCGCCGCGAGAACATCATCGAAGATCGTCGCGGTCACAAAGTCTATGCCACGCTCGGCAGCGACGTTACGCAGCTCATGACCTACATGAACCGCGTGGTCGCTCATCGCGGCTCGGCGATCGAGTACGACAATGGCAGCGGAACGTTCGCTGCGTATTCAGGCTCGTACAGCGCGCCAGACAACGCGCGGATGCGCTTCATCGAAGCTTACTCGAACCTGTATGTTACGACCTCGGCTGGCGTGAAGGTTTTCTCAAATGTCACCGGCACAGCAGGCCGCCTGGCCGGTGCCCCACGGGCACTTGACCCAAGCTACGCCCTCTCGGGTGCGTCTGGCTTCTTGGCGACAAGCTACCAGTGCGCCTATCGCTGCCTGTTCCGACGGACGGACGCAAACAGCAACGTCACGAGCGGGTATCCGTCGCAACGACTTTGGGTGACCAATTCGGCAGGTGGAGCGCGGAACGTCGACCTCACGGTGTACCTGCCAACTGACGCCATAGCCGGCGACGTCGTGCAGTTCTACCGCACAGAGCAAGTAAGTGGGACATCGGACGATACGTCTGGCGATGAGATGGGTCTCGTCTACCAGTACGAACTCGCTGCAAGCGATATCTCGGCCGGAAGCATCACCTTCACCGACTCTGTAACTGACGAGCTCCGTGGGGCGACGCTCTACACGAGCCCTTCGCAGGAGGGCATAGCTCAGGCGAACGACCGTCCGCCGCTCTGCAAGGATCTCGCACTCTACAAGTCCAACTACATGCTCTACGCGAACACGCAGACGAAGCAGCGTCTGTACGTGACTCTCGTCGGCACTGCATCACTCTCGAGCAAGACGATCACGCTCGGTGGCGTCACGTACAACTTCGGCGCCTCAGAAATCATCTCTGGCGTGGGCGCGCCGCAGGCAAAGGTGAACTCGTCCGGAGTAGCAGCAGTTGACATTGACCTCACGGCACGGAGCCTGGTGAAGGTCATCAACCGTTACGCCTCCAACACCTCGGTATACGCCTACTATCTGACAGGACCCGGGGACCTCCCGGGGCAAATCCTGATTGAAGAAAAGGGCATCGGAGCGTCGGCCTTCACGCTCCAGGCATCGGATACTGCGATTGCGAACATGTTCTTCCCTGCGCCGCCGGTGAGCCCGTCGACGAACACGAAGAGCACGAGCTCGAACCAGGTTCAGGCGAACTACCTCTATTACTCGAAGTCTCAGCAGCCGGAACACGTTCCGCTTCTTAACTACCTGCCGGTTGGCTCGGCAAACAGCGCCATCCTCCGGGTCATCGCGCTTCGTGACTCCGCGATCATCATCAAGGAAGAAGGGATTTTCCGTCTCACGGGCGAAACGCCCCAGAGCTTCACGATCGTTCCTGTCGACGACACCGTGTTTTGCCTGTCCGCTCACTCGGTCGCAAAGCTTGCGAACCAAGTGTTCATGCTCTCAAACCAAGGGGTCGTTTCTATTTCAGAGAGCGGCGTTCAGGTCGTGTCCCGCGAGATCGAGCCAAACCTCACTCCCCTGCTCTCAGTCGCATCGCTCAGCGATTACACCAGCGGGGCTGCGTACGAGTCGGAGCGAAGCTACTTCATCTCGACTATCACGACGAACACAGAGACGGAGGCGAGCCAAACGCTCGTCTACAACATCTTCACTCGCACTTGGGTTCGTCACACGTATGCGTTCAACGCAGCTATCGTCCCGCGCGTGGCAGACAAGATGTACTTCTCTAAGCCGTCTGAGGAGGTCGTTTACGTCGAGCGCAAGACGTTCACCGACGCCGATTTCGCCGACCCTGAAGCTTCGATAACGATTACTGCCGTCTCAGGCGACACGGTTGACTTTTCGATCGCCTCGGCCACGCCTGGAGTTGGCTGGGTCATCAGCCAGGGAACGACAGAAATTCCGATTGAGTCGCTCTCGGTCATCAGCGGCGGATATCGCGCAACTCTCGAGTCCGAGGCACCGAGCGACTGGGTCGCTGGTGCTGCGACAATCTACCCGAACGTAGGTGTCGACTTCGAATGGCATCCGTGGACTGCAAATGCACCTGAGTCGCTGAAGCAGGCCTGGGAGATCGCGATCCTTGGCGACGACAGTCTGAATGATAGCTCGGCAACGGCACTCACATTCAAGTTCCGCTCAAACTTCATCCCTGAATTTGAAGACGTCCCGATCGTTCAAACGAAGGAAGGATGGGGTTCGTTGTGGGGATCCGGCCCGTGGGGCGGCGGTGGCGATCCGGTTGGATACCGCACTTATGTCCCGCAAGACATGCAGTACTGCTCGCGCCTCACGATCGGCGTGAAGCACCCATACGCGCGGCAAAAGCTCGTCGCCGCTGGATATGCAGTCGCGTTCAACATGGTCTCGGAAAGGATCGGGCAATGAAGTTTGGCACCTTGAAGAGGATCTCTAAAGAAGCCATGTCTCGCGCTGGCGACGTCCCGAAGTGGGTGGACGCACTTCTGGAGCCGCTCAACGACTTCATCGAGAACGTCGGCCTTGCGCTTCAGGGGCGCCTCACATTCGACGAGAATTTCCTGTGCAAAATCGTGACTCGGGAGTTCTCCGATGGAGTCGAGATCGAGATCAACCCTTCACTCGAAAACCAAAAGAACCTTCGAGCATACGGTGTGATCCCGCTCTCTATGGACGGGCTCAGTTTCGACAAATTTGGATGGGTTCAAAAACCGAACGGAAACATCGGAGTCACGTTTGATCTCGACGGCGGTTCGAGCGCGACCTGCACAATTTTAATTCTACTGAGGTGATCTATGGCGTACCTGAATGACGATGAAAAACTACTGGATCAGCAAGGCCAAGGCGGCACGCAGGCCAGCTCATCTGAAAAATCACCTCTCGTTGGCGCGTCCGGCGGCGATGTCGGAACTGGCGTCTCCACGGCTGGCGTCGGCAAAGGGGGACAGTCTGGCGGATGGACCAACATCCAAGCATACCTCAACGCAAACAAAGGAATCGCGGGAACGGGCGATGCGATTCGAAAAGACATCGGTGGCACCTTCGACGAAGAGGAGTCGAAGCTTACGACCTCGGCAAATGATACGAAGACTCAAGCCAACAACGCTGTAAAGAGTTACTCGAACCAGGATCTTGATGCGGCCGTCGGAAAGGTCGCCCGCGGTGATCAATCTGCGGGAGAGCCGATCAAGGACTACCTCAAGAGCCAATACACTGGTCCCACGCAGTACTCATACGGCCTCGGCGCGAAGACACAGGAGCAGGGCTCCACGCTTGGCGATCAGAACGCATTCAACTCGTATATGAACCAGTTCTACAACAAGGCAGCAGGCGGCCAGATCAGCTCTGGGCAGCTCGCGCTTCAGCGCCAGCTCGATGTGAACAATCCTGACATCGAGAAGGCTCGTCAGGATCTCTCAAGCCGCTACAGCGGGCTTCAGAACATGGCTGGGTTGAAGACGCAGGAAACAAACGACGCAATCCGCGCGGCTCAATCTCAGTACGGTCAAAATCAAGCTGCCGCACGAGACTATCTCGGAACTCAGGGCTCCGCCCTTCTCGATCGCATCGCCGAGATCGAGGGTTCAAATCCGTACGGATGGTCTCCCAAATATGGCGATCTCCGCACGCCGGTCGTGAATCAATACAACGCCATCCAAGATTTTCTCGGTCTTGGCGGTCAACTGCCCGTCTACGACGTATCGCAAATTCCCGACGAGGAAAAGGAGCCGCTCCCGAAGGGTACGCGCGGGACCGTCCTCTACAAGGGTGGCAAATGATGTCGCTCTGGGCTGAGTACATCAAGGAACGCGAAGACCGCGATGTCATCGAGACAACCGATGGCTTCGTGGCCTTCAAGGTTCGAGATGAGTTCGTCCATCTCGAGGATCTGTACGTCCGCCCAGAGAAACGATTATCCGGAGCCGGAACTGCTCTCGCCGATGCCGTCGCCGCACGAGGGGTAGAGGCTGGCTGTCGCCTCATGATCACGTCGGTATGCCCGGCGGCGCGAGGCTCCACTGAAAGCATGAAGGCGGTGCTCGCGTATGGGTTCCGCCTCTCAAGCTGCGACGGAAAACTGGTTTGGTTTGTAAAGGAGTTGGAAAATGGGAAGCGCAGTTAACGACGTCGTAAGAGCTGGATCTTTCGGTCTGCTCGATCCGGGCAGGGATGAACGGAACGCAATGAACGCGGCGAACCAAATCACCGCGAGCAATGCGGCGTACGTTCAAGGACTCGAGGTCCCAGAGCTCAAGTGGATGCAATTTACGCCAGAAATGTTCACACCGGAGATGATGCAGGCGCAGACGATCTCTGAGGACCCCGCTATCCGGTCGGCACAGCTCTCTGCTCTTCAAAAGATGGCTGGGCTTGCTGATACTGGGATGTCTGCGCAAGACGAGCTCGGATACTACCAAGCACGCCAACTGGGTCACCAACAGTCGCGCTCAGGCACACAAGCTGCGATTCAAGACGCTCAAAACCGTGGCGTCGCAGGCAGTGGGATGGAGTTCGCGATGCGCGAGATCGCCAACCAAGGCGGCGCCCAGCGAGCTCAAGAGGCGGCATTGGCGCAGGCCGCAGATGCAGCACGCCAACGGGCAATGTACAACCAGGCCTACTCTCAGGCGCTCTCCGGCCAGCGCTCGCAGGACCTTGCGGTGAACAAGGCGAACACGGACATCATCAACCAGTTCAACCAGGCGAACACGCAGACGCGGAACCAAGCGAACCAGGCAAATACGAACACCGTGAACGATGCCTTCCGTTACAATCAAGAAGGCCGCCAGGGAACGCAGCAGCAGAACTACGACAACCAGCTCGCGAAGCGCCAAACGGTCGCGGGAATAAACAACCAGATGCGCGAGAACTATCTGGCTCGAAGTGCAGCAGCAGCTCAGAAAGACGCTGCCCTGCTCGGTGCTGGTGCGACTCTCGGCGGCGCCGCCATCAAGGGAGGCTGAGAACATGGACACGGAGTTCGATAAGCAAAAATACGAGGAAGATGATCGCAAGGCCCGCAGGCAAAAGGACTGGATGCATGCGATCGGCAGCGCTACCGATCAGCTCCTTAACGCTCAGAGCGCTGCGGAGATCCTCCTTGGCCGAAACCGTGCGCCTTCGCAAGTCGGAAAGGCATTCGACTCTTATGCCGATTCCATTGAGACGGAGTCCGAAAAGCGAAAGAAGATGGCCGAGGCATATCTCCAGGAGCGCGGCCTTGTTAAGGCGAAAGAGGAAGATGCACTTCTCAAGCGCGAGAAAGATCCCAACTCAATGGAAACAAAGGCGCTGAAATCGCTCGCACCGCGCTGGGGAATTCAGGTAACACCCGAAATGTCCGCATACGATATCAAGCAGATGATCGATCCGAAGAAAATGATGGAAACCGAGGCTGCTGCGAACGTTAAATTCGGCAAGCAGAAACAGCTGAAAGAGATGGACTTCGGGCAGCAGAAGATAATCAAAGGAATGGAGCTCTCGGCCGCGTCTGCGAAAGATAACAAGCCCCGTCCCCTGCCAGCCGAAGCCGCGACAAAGATTGGTGCATATCTAGGGGCCGCTGATGCCTCGTCGAAGATCGAAGACATGGGCCGCACAGCCGTGACTGGGAAGGTTTCGGCGCTGAAGGACGCTACTAAAGAGCTCTTCGGCATTCAGAGTCAGGACCGAGCAAAATTCAGCGCTGACGTAGCTAACCAGAGAAACGAAGTAATGAATAAGATTGCTGGTGCGAACGTAGTGGCAGACGAGAAGGCAAGGGTCTTAGAAGGAATTCCGACTCGCTCTGATTCGCCCGAGCAGTTTCAAGGTAAGGCCCGTTCAACAACGGACCAAATGCTCAATAAGGCGGAATCCGATGTCGAGGCTCTAGCGGCAGCTGGGTACGACGTGTCTGAGTTACGAGCTCGTCTCAACAGCGCGCGCCAGCGTATCTCGCTTGCCCGACAGACGCCTGCGACACCGAAGGACGGGATCGATACGCAAACTGCAAAGGCTGCGGCTGGGCCTCATGGCGCGTTCGTTATTCAAAATGGAATTCGGTACGACTGGAACCCGAAAACGGGAGCATATGAATGAGCAACAAGCCGAAGTTCGATCCGAATCAGGCCTTCGAGTCAGCTGCGCCAGCGAAGCCAAAGTTTGACCCGAACCAGAAGTTCGAAGCAGGCGCTCAACCGTCCGGCGAAGGCAACCAACTGGCGGCTGGACTGCAAGGGTTCGGAAACGGACTGATGCTTGGCTATGCGCCACAGGTCCAGGCTGCACTCGAGAAGCCTCTGGCACATGTCTTCGACTTCTTCACGGGCAACGACGTCGCATCTGAGGTTGAGCCCGATTACGTGAAGCGACGTGATGAGTGGATCAAGCGTCAGAATACGCTGATCGAAGAGAACCCAAAGACCTACGCGGCCTCCAACATTGCTGGCAGTGTCGTAGGTGGCCTCGCCACGCCGGGTGGCGCCCTTGCAAAAGGTGCAACGAAACTCGGGACGATCGGCAGAGGGGCCGCAATTGGAGCCACGCTTGGTGCGGTTTCGAATCCTGGCGATACTGAGGGAAAGCTCGATCCACTGCAATTAGATGAGCGTCTTTGGAATGCGGGCATGGGAGGCCTCATGGGCGGGGCAACTCCCGCGCTTGGCACGGCTGCGGAGAAAGCAGGGGCTTATCTTCGAACAAAGGCTCGCGAGAAAGCATTCAAGGCTCTCGGCCCATACGCCCGCGATGCCATGAAGGCATTCGATAAGGGGCAGATCGATGAGACCGGTCGCGTTCTTCTCGATGAAGGAGTTGTTGGCGGCCTCCCGACTTCATATCAGGGCCTTGCGAAGCGCGCCGAAAAGGCTCTGGAGAGCAAGGGCGAAAAAATCGGCCAGTACATCAACGATCTCGATGATCAGCTCCAAGCGATGAATCTCGGCGGGGAACCAGGCTTAATCCCCGCTGGCCAGCCAATGCCGCCTCAATCGCGAGCGGGAATCTCGCGTAAGATGATGGCCGACGCTGTGAAAGAAGATCTCATCAGTCCTCACGTCGACCTTCCAGGCGTCCCGCGCCAGAACACGCAGGTCGAAACCTTCGTCTCGGGCTTTGAGAACCAGGGCAATCCAATGCTCTCGCTCCGCGAGGCGCAGGCCAAAAAGCAGGCGTTGAAACAGATGATCAACTGGGATCGCCTCCCAGGGGCAGACATCCCGCTCGAGGAGCAGGTCAACCGGAGTCTGTACAACAAAGTCAGCACAGGCATTGAGGACGCGGCCGAGGCACTCGACAGCCAGCTGCACGGCGGCGCTGGCCAGTACAGGGACCTCAAAACGGAATACGGTGCGCTTTCGCGCGCATCTGAAATTGCTAACCGGCGCGAGGCAAAAGAATTCGCGAATCGTCTTCTGAGTCCATCCGACTACTGGGCGACCGGCCTTGGCGCTGCTGGCGGATTCAGCCAAGGCAACTCGATCGAGGAGCGACTTGGGAATGCCGCCATGGGCGCGTCCCTGGGAATAGCGCACAAGGGCATCCGCCAGTATGGAAACCAGGTGATCGCGCCGGCATTGAACAAGGTTGCATCGGGCCTGATGAAAATCCCGAAGTTCGCAGATCTGGCTCAACGCAATCCGATGGCCTTCCAGCGAATGGTCCACGATATGGCGTCAAACCCGCGCTTTACACCCAAGGACGACCAGGCTACGCCAGACGCAATCCGACGCCCAATGAGCGAAGGAGAAGCGCAGCGTATGTATCTCGAAGAAAACTAAACCTTGAGCGGATTGACCCAAGAACGGTCGGTCCTCTAGGCTGGAAGCACCTCACATGCCATCTCCTTTTTTTCTCTCGAAAAAGGAGATTCTCATGCCCGAAGCTCTCGGCACGAAAGAAACGAAAGAAGCACTCGTCGCATTGCTCGCAATCTCGAAATTCGTCGCAAGTCGAATGAAAGACGGCGTGGGCGCCGATGATGGCTTCGCGCTCATCCAGAAGCTCACGACCGACACCGCGTTCAAGGCCCTGATCGACAAAGCAGTCGAGAACTACAAGCTCATCCCCGCCGAGGTGAAAGACCTCTCATTTGCTGAGGCGCTCGAGCTGCTCGCCGAAGGCGCTGTTGGCGTGAAAGACATCGTTTCCGAACTACGCGGCGTCTGATGATTCTCAAAATCATCTCTGCGATCGTCGCGGCACGCGACATCGTGAAATACGCAATCCAGCTCTGGGAAGTGGTGCAGAAAATGCGTCGCGACGATGAGCTGCGTAAGCAAGCGCAGGCTGCGGCCCAGAGGCTCAAGGATGCAAAGACCGCTGAGGAGGTAGAGCGTGCGGCTCGTGATCATCTTGGCGGCCTTTAGTTTGCTCGCGTCCATCGTTGCGTGCGGTACTCGCCCTGTCGGTCATATCTGTGTGGTCGACAGTCCTCGCTCGAGAACGATCTGTTGGGACATGAAAACTGATTTTTACAACGACGGTACGATTCGGCCTGACGCAAAGGCCATCATCAAGCCGCTCACTTCGATCCACGATGTCGATAAGTTCACGGTTCTCGATCCAAACTCGTGGGCGAATCTGAAAGCTTGGGTCAAGGGTATACGCATGGCTTGCGAGGCAAAAAAATGAGCCTCTTTCGAAAAGGGACTTTGGATATGGACATGGAACGTCCAGACAAAAATGCAACGTATGCTCGGACGCTCTGGTATCCGGAGGCCGAAGTCATCACCCCTCACATGAAGACGCGCGGAGTTTACAGGAAAGGATGGCCTGAGGGCGCCATCGTCCACTTCACCGCCGGCCGTGATGATGGACGGAATACCATCAACTGGGGCCGAGAGCAGGGGTACGCATATTTATGCATCCAAGGAGACGGAAAGATCTTTCAGGCCCACCCGATGAACGAAGCGGGATCACACGCAGGAAAAAGCGAGCATCCAAAACTCGGGAGCGGCGTGAGCCAGTATCTCGTTGGCATCGAAGTGACTTCCGCCGGGCGCTTAGAGCATGTCGGGGCGAACAAGTTCAAGAGCTGGTTTGGGTCGACGTATACAGCGGACCAGGTTCGCTATTCGAAAGACTTCAATAACATTCACGAAGGCTGGTACCACCGATTCACGAACGTTCAGGAAGAAGCGCTCATTCGACTGATCAAGTGGCTGTACTATCAGAATCCTCTCGTATTCGACATCGACCTCGTGCTGGGTCATGACGAAGTAAGCCCTGGAAGAAAAAACGATCCGGGCGCAGCACTGTCCATGTCGATGAAAGAGTTTCGCCAAACGCTCAAAGACGACCTGCGGAATGACTTCAACGAGGCTTCGCGGGTTCCGTTACTTGAGACGACGTGAGCTCGCAGGACTGCTGGTCCGTCACATCGAGACACTGCACGAGAAATACCGCGTCCGACGTGTAGAACTTCATCTCCATCGCCTTGGGAAGTTCGCGACAGCGCCGCTCCTTGGCGATCTTGTTAGACTCACCCGTGAGCCACGGCACAGCGTGATCCAAGAGAAACACGCCAAGTCCCATGATCATGAATGAGAGGGACGCTATTTCGCTGGCAGTAAGATGGAAGGTGTAGTGCTTGGGTGGCCGGCTCACGGCCACTGGATTTAGCAGTCACGTGTGTCAGATTGAACCGTTTTCACGGTTTTGCGCTGCGCGGTTCGCGAAATAGAGCAATGCCGCAGTCGCACAATAGATCACAAACGCACAATCAAAGTCCGGGCCACCCGAAAGCGTCGTCAGGGCGTAAATCGTGCTAGTGAAAAGCAGGACCTTTATCCAGTTCATGTTCATTTCTCTCTTCGGACTTTCAACCAGTAACCTTGAGTGCTCAGCGGTAATTGACACAGTCGCCGTTAAAGCAAAATTCGAGCTCTGATTCTGTCTTTTGGTACGTTCCTGTCCCATCGAATGTCGCGCAAAGCGCGTCTGGGCCGCCCTTGCCCCACCGTGAGCAGAATGTCGCCTCAACTGTCCCCGATTCCTCATCGCCTACGGGAACGACGTTGCAGTAACACTCGATCGTATTGAAGAGCACGATCCGAACGACCATCGTCTTTCCGAATTGCCCGCAGTACCCTTCGCCCGGCAGAGAAAGATCCAGCGCCGATGGCTGCGTGTCTGACTCCCATTCGCTAAAGAGCGATTTCGCTTCCGGCTCGGATGGAGCCGCCGCTGGAGATGCTCCCCCACCTGATGAGCCGCATCCTACAAGTAGAAACATCGATGCCGTGATCCAAAGCAGCCGTTTCATACAAGCATCCATTCGGCCTGAAGCGCGTAAGACCTAAGGCCTGTCCGAATAATTAACCTCGGTTTAGACGCTCGGCCCAAATCGAGCCGTATGATTGTTGGATGCAATATGTAGTCCGACCAACTGTTAGTCGGACCACCTGTAGCGAACAATGGGGGATGTCAAAACGCGGTCTGCAAAAATTGTCACCGGCTGAGATAAATGCAATTCGTCGAGAGACGCGCAGGCTCGTTCTTGAAATTCGCTCGCAGCGCGAAAAGCTGGGATTTACGCAGGAAAGCCTCGCTGAAAAGCTCGATGTGAGTGTTGAAACAATCAAAGGTATCGAGACGGGCCGTCAGTTCGCAAGTCTCCCCGTTTTAATTCGAATCTGTAGAGTGTTGCGGTTGCAAATCTGTTTACAAATCAAATCGCTTTAACAATCTTCAGAAAAATTAACCTACACAAAGATTAAGAATTCTAAAGCGGATGGCGAAAAGTAGTCACCGTGGAACGTCTTGAGTCGCTCGAAGAAGAGCTCGACATTGCGATGGAAGCGATACTAAAGGCCAAGCGAGCCATTCGCGAAATTCGCGGTGACCGACCAAAGCCCGCATCAACCGCTCCCCTTCTTCACCTTGTCCCGCCGATCGGCGAGACTCCCCCTGAGGTTCTTGATCAATCCGTCGATGCCTCCGTCGAGACGGACAAGAGCGAGTAGCTCCTGCTCCTTCTCGCTAATGACCGGCTCTGGTTGCTCCTTAACCTTGCGACCCTCGAGAATGTTGACGCGGCCTTTTAGGTCAAAGATTTCTTCATCTACCAACTTTCGCGATCTCATAAGCTTTTCGAGCTTGTCTGGATCAAGCTCCCTGCCAACAGCGAGTTCGATCTCCGCAAGTTTCCCAACAAGCATCCTGATGTCTCTCTTAAGGGCCTCCGGGCTGTCCCAAGGCGACTTGTCGGAAATCGATTTCGGTCTCAACAACTCGGTCGGCGTTCGATCAAGTGCGATTGCGATTGAGGTTATAGTTTCAAGGCTAGGGTTTCCTTGATTGTCCAATAGACGGCTGATCTGCGACGCAGCTACGCCCGATTTCTTGGCCAGCCATGCGGGCTTTCTGTCGAGCTCAGCAAGGATGTCGCGTACGTTTTCGGCTAAGATCTCTACGTAGCTTCGCATGGTTATGCCGTTTCCTTGCACATACCAAACGAAATGTTGCATAAATCGAATCGACCGATTATAACGGTTCGTATGAGTAACCCATCGACTATTAGAAAGCTGACTGAACTAAAGAAGGCGATCAAAGCCGCCGGTCTCACGCAAGCGTGGACCGCACGGCAAATGCTGAACATCACCCCAGGGTATTTGGGTTCAGTACTAAAGGGGACGCTTAACCCTTCCAGCGATCTACTCCTTCGAATTGAGAGTGCGACTCAGCAACTCCGAAGCCTCGCTGAGGACCGTGCTGTGTCGTAACTCATACGAATCGTAAAAGATTCAATGCATTTCTGTGAACCGATAAGCGGGCTTGACTACATGCGCAAGCTCAAATGGCGAAGTGTGCCCCTTTTTATAGGCAGGGAGAAGCTGGAATGCTAGCGACTGAGACGAGTAGGAGACGGATAGTTAAAGACTCCGTCGCATGCTTCGCATCGGTACCACCAGACGGCTCCGTTGACAGCCTCAATCTTCATACGTTGGTTGTTACAGGTGGGCTGGGGACAGTTGCGCGCCTCGGGCGAGGAAACTCCGTTTACTGCGATCTCATTCACTTTCTTAGCGTTAGCGAACAAATTGAAGATCTGCACGATCTGATCCCAGCGCGAAACAATCCATTTCACAATAGCAAATTCTGCCATCTGAGCTCCTTAACAGCTTGGGTGGTCGGTGGGAGGCCCTGGCCGGGGCTTCCCGCCACTTTCCTATCGAGGTGTGCATGACCGGTCAATCTCTCTACTCTCTCATGGCAGACGCCGCACAGAAGGAGCGGATCCTGCTCGAACACGAGGGCGATCTCGATGCCCCAGAGGTTCAAGCAATACTTGAAGTCGTCGACATCCAGGTTCCGGCAAAGATCGACGGCTACAAATTCCAGATCGATCGGTTCCGCGCGATGGCCGAGTACTTGGCGACGCAAGAGAAGGCGATCGCCGCGATGAAGAAGCGGATGCAGGGCGCAGCTGATCGCCTCGAAGACAATCTCATGCGGGTGATGGATATGCACGGCACTGACATCCTTGAGGGACTGCAGTACGACGCGCGCATCAAGCTCAACCCAGAGTCAGTTGAAGTCGACGATGAGTCGAAGATTCCGCCTGAGTTCTTCACGATCACGATGAAGCGCGATCTCTCGAAGGCCGCGGTCAAAGACGCGCTCAAGAGCGGCAAGCAGATCGAGGGCGCTCGCCTCGTCCGCCGCCGAAAAATCGAACTCAAACCAACGACGAGAAAAGTGGGGCCGGCATGAACAATCTCACGAAGGTCGAACAAATCAGCGCGGAGTTGATCGAAAAAGTTGTGATTGGTGGTGATCTTTCGAGGCTCTCTCCCGCCCAGAGAACCGACTACTATGCCAAGGTGTGCACGTCGCTCGGCCTTAACCCACTCACGAAACCGTTCGACTACATCACTCTCAACAACAAGCTCACGCTCTACGCGAAGAGGGATGCGACCGATCAGCTTCGTTCACTCCATAAGATCTCGATTAACATCGCTTCGCGCGAGAAGATCGAGGACGTCTACGTTGTAACCGCGAAGGCGAAGAATGCCGATGGTCGCGAGGACGAGTCAACCGGCGCAGTTAATGTTGGTGGGCTCAAGGGCGATGCTCTCGCGAACGCCATGATGAAGGCAGAAACAAAGGCCAAACGCCGCGTGACTCTTTCGATCTGTGGACTAGGGCTATTGGATGAATCGGAGATCGAAACGATTCCTGATACCACTGCGCCTGTTCGCGATGTTGCATCGGTTGAGCCCGCCAAGACGGAGACTGAGGATCCGGGAGAGTACGCACTGCCAACAACCTGGAAGAAGAACGGCGGTATGAAGCTCCGCGACCTTGGGGCCGATGGCGTTTCCCAGCTGGTTGGATGGCTCAAGCGAATGGATCATGAGAAGGGGCTCTCAACCGGCCAGCGTGAAGTGCTCTTCTACTGCGACGCTTATTTGAGAAAATCGACTCGACCGAAAACTGAAGAGGAGCCTTGGCCTGAAGACGCTCCAGACAGCGCTTACGATTATGCAGGTGCAAGATGATTGGTGCGGTCGCATCGCTCGCGATAGCCGGCACGGTTCCGCCCTCGTGCAGTCTTGATCTCTCGAAGATCCAGGTTGTGACCGCTGAATCGGTGAAGCAAGTGCTGCGCTGCAATCTACAACACCCGGTTCGCGTGCGCATCGTAGGTAACAAAGTGTATGTGGAGGCGCCGTGATGGCAGTCGAGACGTACGAATGCGAAAGTGATTACGATCCGAACCTCCGACTCCGCGGGCACCTCTCGGTGAGCGGTGGGCGGGTTCAGGTCGGCGCATTCCAGGTCTTGTTCCGCGGGAAAGTTGATGTGACCGAACATATTTCGGATCTGGAGCGGAGTGAGTACATCGACGAGATGCTGGCTATCCGCGAACGCGAACTCGAAGAGCCACGTGAACCGAATCGTGACGAACGCGAGGTATTTGAGATCACGAACCTCATCCCTGGAGACGTCGGGTGAATACGGAAAAGGAAAATCCACAGCTTCACGAAGTACTGAAGATCGATGGTGACGAGGTCGTCCCGCAGATCACGTATGAGGAACGGGTCAAACTCAAGGAGTCCAGGGGCCACTGGCCGTCGAAAGAAGAGATCGACGAGTATCTGAGCTCACGCCCGAAGAAGCGTGAGGCCTGAAAGCGCGTCTTGTTGGCTAACCCAAAACCGGGGCAAGAAGACCAACCTCCAATGAGGCGCGCTTTGAGGCGGATGTTGTGCGTTGTCGGAACGGATTGATGAATCTCCATTCTGGTATTCAGCATCCGCCTCGCTTGAATGAAGGAGCTCCGAGAGCCGAACTCTCTTTCTCTTGGCCCCGCTAATTGAAAGATCGGCGATGACCGGAGCTCCTTCCTTGAGGCGGTGGCGGAAAACTCGAACTTTGTGGAAGGGGTTTGAGAAGCCGGTCCGTCACAGCCTCGTTTGAATCGTGCCGGCCAGAATGGGCCGAGCAGTCGCCGGAAACGGTTTGTTTTGGTCGGCACGATTGAGGCAGTTACCAGGGAGGGACTATGGCGATGCCGACAATGTACGAGACCTATTGGCGGGACCTACAGATCTACCTCGAAGCAGGTGAACCGCGGGTCGTTGAAAATTTCCTCAACGCCCTCTCGCTGGTCGGAGTGGAGCTAGATCCAAACTGGAAGTTGCTGAACGAAGAGGAGAAGGCCCGGGTCGCGCTTTTCATCTTCGACCAGATGAAGCGAATTGCTGACGAAACGCTTGTGCATTAGGGACCAGGAGGAAGCGATGGCCGAAAAAAGATTGTCGGAGTGGCTGTATATCGAAGAGTTTGCGGCGGCGGTTGGCATCTCTCGGCGGACCGTTCAAAACCGAATTTACGAGGGCAAGATCAAGGCCTCACGACCAGGCCGGAAGATTCTTATTCATCGTGACCAGATCGAGCGTCTACTTGCGAAGACGAGAATTGGGGACTGATGAAATTCATCAAGCTCACCGGACCTGGTAACGAGAACCTGTACCGTAGCCCGGTGACAGGCGTGATTTACTTTCGGATCTACCGGAAGAAAATCGGCCAGGTCGATCGCTCAACGAAAACCACGAAAATTCCCGAGGCGCGTAGAATCGCCGAGTCATTTCGAGCAGAGATCCTGGGACAGAAGAAGCGCCGCGGGCGCGATCGCTCGCTCCGCCATAGCAGTCCCATTCCATCTCTTCTCATCACGACGGCATCATGAATTTGGGGACTCAGCATGGCAAAGCGATTCACGGTAACTCTGGTCAATTGGGAAA
>Ga0208147_1000289_pt1 | contig 18239 bp, 14 predicted proteins | sample DEB3_08_DNA_FD_184520 | JGI IMG/M metagenome (GOLD analysis project Ga0208147, IMG submission 184520) | Aqueous microbial communities from the Delaware River and Bay under freshwater to marine salinity gradient to study organic matter... | ecosystem: Environmental > Aquatic > Marine > Coastal ... | reverse complement strand
CACCACTCCGAATACAGCGACCTAGAGCCTTCCACCGGCACCGCCACGACCCGCGCCTGATACACACCGTCCGGCAGCGTCAGTGAGATTTCATCCGTGAACGCGACCCCAGCCGGCCGCCATACCCATTCAGGCCGGGAGCAGACATCCACCTCGAAGTATGCCGGAAGCGGCGGATCGTAGTCCCACACCAGCCGCGCCGTGCCAGCACGGACGACTGCCAATGTGAGCAGAAGCGCGATCAGTGCTTTCATTCCGGGATGATTGGTTGACCGTATCCGACCGCCCTCCCAGCCGTGAGGATTGCCAGCATCTCCGCCGCCGCTTGCAAGTCGCGGGCGTTGTCGACAAGCGCCTGCTCGTCGGCGTCCAGCGGCCGAGTGTGGCGACAGCCGGTGAGCAGCAGGGCAAGCATGATGTATAGCGGCTTCATTCCATATCAAATGTTGAGTAGTTGTCTCACTGACTCTTTCACGGCGTTCGGAGCATCCCTGTACGCATAAATCAGCTCGTCGCGCCCAACGATTGATTGCGCTTCGGTAATCAGATTTTCCATAAACAGATTCACCCGAAGCTCTGCGTATTGACGATCATTAATATCATTTCCGGTAGTGCGTTTATACTGTTTCCGGAGCGCCGCGATTGCGGAATCCTGATTATCAGTGGTCGAATAGTTAATATTCATACGTTGTTGTTTGGTTATTTTACGCGGCTACTGATCATGGCGAAGATGGCGACGGTTGTTTTCATGGCATTCAATTGACGCTCCGGCTTACCTCCAGCCACTTGGTTCCGTTGTGGATCAGCTCCAAAACGTCGTTGGCGGATGAGGTGAAGGCTGCGGACAGGTTTACGGTGTCGGCCGTCGCTGCGGCGGTATCTGTGATGGTGACCAGCGCGTCCTGGAATATCAGCACCAGTCTCATACCGGCGATGCCGCCGGTGATGGTGGCCAGCGTGTTGCCGCCGGCATCTCCTGTAAGGCTCACTACGCTTTGCGTCACGGCCAGCGTTGTTGCTGCCGCGGCGAGGGTCGTCGTTTGGATGCCGGTAGCAAATTTTCCAGATGCGGTGAATGATCCGCCGGCGGTGCCGTCTCCTTTTTGTGCGGTGATCGCTGTGCCGCTGATCCCAAAGCTGGCGGTGCCGCTGCCAGGCGTGAAATCAAAGGCGAGCTTTGTGCAAGCCGCGCCTACATTTGAGCCAAGCGCCTTGAACGTCCCGCTGTTACCGGCCGCGACTCCGTTGGCACCGCATATAATCGCCTGCCCGTCAAGTAGCCCATCCACCTGCATTACTCCACTGGACAACAAATACACCTTCGTTACCCCGTTGATGGAAAAACCGATAGCGTTGGCGCCGTGCCGATAGATGCCAGTACCGCTTCCGTCAGCATCAGCGGAAAACGCGATGGACGGCGCCGCCGCCGTCCCGGCGGAAACCAACAATGGTCCGGTAATAGTTCCGCCAGTGAGCGGGAGAGATGGCGCTGGTGTTATTGTAGGCATCGGAGTAACCGTTTAGGTGAAATTAACAATAACTGATTCAGAGCCTGACGCGCCCAAAACCCACCATTTATCACCGGCGGACACTTCGGACGCATTCAAGCAAAACGAGCCGCCGGCAGCAATCGCAATCCCCTGAACGTCGGTCGTGTTACTGTCTCCCGGCTTGCCGATGGGAATCCCAGAGGAATTGCTCAATCCGTTGCGAATATAAATCACGGTCGTCGCTCTGTTCTGCACTGTGAGCCCTCGGCATCCGTTGGGTATGGTGAAATTCGGCTCGGTCGCTGAGGCTCCCCAGTATACCGTTGCGTTATAGGCGAGCGGACGCTTCAGTTTCAGCGCAGTTCCCGAAAAATACCATTCTGTTGATGGCAACGGGATGGTAACGGACGCGCCCGAGGGAAGAACGGAAACAAAAACGGCTTCAGATATGGAGACCTGCGAGGTCGCATCGGCATCAATTAACGTTTCACCTGCCCGCATTGGCTGCGTGTTTACCAATGCGCCAGTGGCATAATCCCCGGACGAGACGGCGCTAATTGAGATCGAATGGTTTGCGGGATGAGACATGATGTTATTTGGTTATGCCGCGGGTTTCGCCGCAGCCATGAGTTGATGGAGCATGGCCTGAGCGGCCTTCTGTTTGTCGAAACCGTTCTTCCCCTGGTAGTCGTCGCCGCGCTGAATCGTTTCGATTCTCTCCTGGATCCCGCCAGCAATGCCGACAGGGGCGCCAGTGATCAGTTTATCAGGGCCGAGCAGGGCAGGGGCTGCGGCAGCCAGGCGCTTGAGGATGTCGGGCCGGCTGGTGAAAATGTCGTCATCTTCCGGGATCCCGATGGCGGTCGCGAGTGCTTTGGCTTCCGCAGCGCGCCGCTCGAAGTTAGGTCCCCACTCCTTTTTCAGTTCGGCGCGGCCGGCATCGAGCGCCTCACGAGCGCGGGCAACCTCGCGTTCATAGGTGGCCAGCGTGCCCTGCGCCTGCAGCGCCGCGATTTCCTTCACGGCCGCCGGCGAGAGGTGATGCTTGTGCGCGACTTCCGTGAATGCCTTCTCGATGTCGCCGTTCCAGAGCTCCTTCTGGAACCCTTCGGGCATGAGTGATCCGTAGGCGTCCGGAGTCTCTGGGGCGCCGACCAGCTTCCGCCACTCGGCAACTTGCTCCGGCGTGCTCGTCTCGGACGGTGGGGCAGGGCGCTTGCCCACGAGGGCCTTGGTGTCCAGGTAGGCTTTCGCCAGACCGGGCAGGTTGTTGACTGTGCTGAGCGTCGGGTTACCCTTAAAGTCAGGGCCAAGTTTTTCCAGCCAGTCAGACGAGAACTTGCCGGTTTCGTCGGCCCACGTGTAGGGCGACGGAGCGCCGGCCGCGGCGGGAGTAGCTGCCGCAGCCGGCGGCGGTGCGGCGGCGTCCGGTGAAGATCCGGCGTCGGCAGCAGGGGCATCAGGTGCGAGCAGGCTCATACGGCGGCAGCCTCCAGTTGAGTTGACCACCCTTCAGCCTTCTTTTTCCGGGTGCGGGTGATGACGGGCGCAGGTGGGATTTCGAATTCGGCGTCGGTATCTAGCATTTCCGCCGCTTCGGCGATGCACGCGGCAGCCGGATGACCGCTCAGATGGTCGCCCAGCACATTAAGCACATCGACGGGATCAAGGTTCGTGCCAACAGGATCCCCCGGGCGACGAAAGGCGAAAACGAGCGTGGTTGGCGCCGAGAGAATCCGGCCGTCCCTGTCGCGGTGGCCGGTGCAGTGAAGTCGATCGAGGGTATAGAACGCCTCTCCGTGTTTGGTTATGGTTGGCATGGTGTGTTTGGGTTAGAATCTGCGGAGTAACGGCCCGCTTCGATGGCATTAGTGATTTCGAGAATGACGGACGCCTGCCCGTCAATCAGCGTCGCAAGCACGCCGCACGCACGCGGCACCGGGCGCGACGGATCAGGGTCGGCGATGTAACGGAGGAGTTCGGGATTCCGGGGACGGTGCCCGCCAAACTTCGCCGTCAGATCAGCGAGCACCACCCGCCCGTCATCGGACAGGAAAAGCCGGCGATAGGCCGCGGCGAGGGCGTGAGCTTTGGCGTCGGTCTTCATGCGGCGGATTGAAGTTGCTGACCCACCATGGAGTCAGGCTTGATGCCGCCCAGTTTGCCCGCCATATCGGCCGCGGCGGCAGCCTGCGCCATTTGTTCAGCCTGTTGCTGCGCCTCAGCACGGGCACGACGGAGATCCTCCACGCGGATCATAGGAATGATGATGTCCGAGTCCACGCCGGAGCCGATGGCGTAGTTTCTCACCGCCAGATCCACGTCGAAATTGTCCCAAACGGACGGATCCTGTTTACCGGCAGCGATAGCGTTGCAAAGCTCGATCGTCCGCCAGAAGCCGACGGCCGGCAGTGCCCGCAGCGCCAGCGCGATGCGGGACGAATACTGCACTGATGGCGGCGCGATGAACAGGCCGCCCTCCATTTGGATGGCGAGCGACTGAGGGATTCCTTCCGCCGGACCATAGGCACCTTGCATCAGGAGCGTGGAGAACAGCCACTGGAGAAGGGGATTGCTCAACTCCGTCGTCAAGCGGCTGAACGTCGGGGAAAACTGAATCAGCTTTTCGCTGGCCCGTTCGTCCACTTCGCGTGCGGTCATCTGCGCGTTGCGCTGCATTTCCGCGAACATTTGGAAAAGCCCCACGTGGAACGCGTCTTTGATAGCGTTCTGCCGCTCAATCACACGGTCCTTGCCCACGTCATACCGGCCGACCACCGGCATTTCCCGCGGCATTTGGTGCGGCTGAAGGTCGCGGGAAAAATAGGTCACGCCGGCCGCGTTCGGATCAACCTCGCCTTCCAATTCCTCCGGCACGAGCCACGGCGGGAACGCGGTCTTTTCGGCCAGCGCATCCATCATCTTTTGCAGATGGTTCACCTGCCGCGCCTCCGGCAGCGCCGAGAATGCCGGCGCCCATCCGTAGCACCCGCCGGTGCCGGTGCCCCATTCAAGATACCGGGACACCATGACGGGCAATTCCTGATAGCCGTCCTCTTTGCACAGGTGCCTGCTTTCCTTTTCCAGATAGTAGCACGCCCACGGCATCCGCTGCTTCACCGTGCCGGTGCGCTCGGATTCGCGCCGAGGTTGGATGAAATGCAGGAACGTGAATTCTTTGAGCGCCTCACTGCCGCCCTTCTTTAGCACCTTCAGCACCGTGCCCGGCAGATTTTCCGCGCCGAACTTCTCTTCGGCCTGCAGCGCGGTCAGCTTGAACTCCCGAATGACGGTATTCACCTTGCCGTTGTGGTCCTCGCTGATGACAAACGTCCCAAGCCCCCAGCACTGGAATGTCACCGGTTCATTGTCGCCCGGCTCGCAGTAGAGGCACGCCGTGCCGAATCCTGACCGGTCCAAGAAGAATTCATGAACGGCCGTGTAAAAACTCGACCGCGCCAGAGCGTCACGCGTCACCTGCGACGCCTTTGCCAGCCACCGACTGGCGGAGTCATCCTTCAGCGTAGCCGGCGCCGTGTAGGCAAACCACGCGGATTCCTGCGGAGTCATCCACGCAAGGCACCCGTTGGCGTTCGTCTGATGCGCTTGAATGGCCGTCGTATCGAATAGCCGGGACTCGACATCCGTCCCCGGAGAAATGATCGTGGCATTCATTCCGGGATACCGGCGAGGCACGATATAGGTCGCGATGTCCTGCCAGAGTGCATCCCACGGCTGCCGTTTCCGCTTCAACTCGTCGTAGAACTCGACGAGCTTCCGGGGCTGCACCCGCTGGACTGGAGCGGCATCAGTCACAATCCGCCGGCCCCTCCCAAGCCCGACGGGTTCTGCGTCCACTGGATGCCTTTCTTCCCTGCCATGTTCTGCCGGGCCATGCGTTCCGCCGCCGCCTGATCCGCGGCCGTCTGCTGTGCCGGCGGCGGGGTCCGCTGCGGCTGATACGGTTTGATGTTTGGCATCTTCACTTTTGCCTGATCGATAGCCGCCTGCATTTGCTGCCGCTGCAAGTCACGCAGGGCAAGATCCGGCTTCGGCTGCTTTGGTGAGGAAAAGCCCATCGATTTGGTTGCAGGGGCTGGATTTGAACCAGCGATAACAAGGGTATGAACCTTGCGCCTTACCGGGCTTGGCTACCCTGCGATAGAATGGTTAACCGGTGATGGTGATGGAACCAGTAACATCGCAGAACCCATCAGCGAACCACGATGTTCCGTCAGACCAAAGTTCGACGCGATCCCCGGCCAGCGAAGTGTTTGCGACGAAATTAATCTGGTCGCCGGCGACGTTGGAATTTTCATCGCCGCCGCTGGAAGCGAACACCTTTCCAAAGATCGTATCAGCGGTTGCTGACAAGATGATATAAGCAGTTGTCGGAGCAGTCTTGACAATGAACGTGTAACGCAGGCCGATAGCCGCCGTCGGCAATGTGACCGTAAAACCGCCGGCAGTATTCAAGAAATACGTCCCACCACTTTCGGCCGCCGTCATCGTGCGGGCCGCGGTGATAATCAGCGACTGGTTTTCCACGACCCAACTTGTGCCCACACTGGCTTCCGTGCCGCCAATGTTTGCGGTGACACAGGTAATTCGGTCACCAACATTGACCGACTTCCCGGAAGCGCCGCCGATCTTGCCGGCGACGCTTACGGTGAATTGTTGACCGGCAATAGCATCAGCCGGATAGTTTGGATTCCCGCTGCAATCGAGCAGCGACACAAGCGCGGGTTCAGGTGCAAATGACATGCTGATACCGCGGCGGCCGGCTGGTCACCGGCGCGTTAAAGGACAATCCTGCCGCGTGTCGCATTGTGCCCCCTTCCGCCTGTCTGTCAAGTGGCAGACAGGGAGCGCCGTCAGGGATTCAGTGCGTCCCACTTCGCCGCGTCCTGTTGCTGCCTGATTGCTTTCGTTTCCTCGCGATGCTTCCGCAGCGCGGCACGCTCTTCGTCGGTTAGAGTAGCCTCGCGGGCCTTGCGGGCCTCTTTGTCGGCCTCTCGATACGCCTTAGCTTTGCGCTCTTCGGCCTCGCCGGCAGTGGTGACGAGGTTGTCAGCTACCCCCCGCGCCTGACGGAACACATTCGCCATGACATTAAGCCCGGACCACCATCCGCCTCCAGCTACCTGGCCGGCAAAACCAGCACCACGCACTGCCGCCTCCCCTCGCTTCGCCAAAAGGTCAAAGTCATTGTCTTCCGGGAAGTCTTCAGCGAACATGGTCGCAATGGATTCCACGGCGTGCTTTGCCTTGTTGAGTTCCTGGGCAACTGAAGCCTCCCGGGGCTCGAACCCGCCCGCGCCAAACCATGCCGAAATCCACGACGAAGCGGCATCGATAATCGGGCCGAGATACAGCGCGCCAGTCAGCGGACCAAGCGCCATGGAGCGGATAAAATCGGAAACCTTCCAGTCTTCATCTTCGTCATCATCGGAAGAAACATCCTTTATTGCCGAAGCGATGGCCTGCATGATTAGGCCGTTTACAGCCCAGAACACGAACGACTTCCGCGCAAACGCCGGAATATCGCCCGCCTTGAAACTCGCGATGGTCGAAGACAGCATTGCCCGATTCATCGTCTGGAACGCAAACAGCACTTTCGCAGGTTTTGAAGAGTGGTTTTCGTAAAGACTCCTGTCGGCCGCATGATCGGGCTGAGACGTGCGGGAAACCGTCCGCGTCATTTCCTTGAGCGCGTAGGCATGTGCCGCATCGTCCCCCATCTTCAACTCTTTCGCGTCCAGCCAGTGGGAATCGTAGGCAATGGCCGCCGAACGGAGATTGAACAAAGCATCAGCCCACCCCATACGACTCCGGAGCCATGACATAGTTAGATCCAAACCAGTTGTGTTGATCCGCATTCTTCGCAGCCGTCGCGTCCATCGCCGCACCCCAAGGCCGTAGGATGCCTGTAAAATTTCCGGGGCCATATTATGCGCCCGCTGCTTCATGATCGGCATTTGCGCGATCTCTTTCAACGTGGCAGCTGCCTTCCCGGACAACAACCGCCTGGCGCTACGTGCATATTTCCCGAATCCAATTTCCGTAGAAGAGGCTAATGTGTTTACCGCCTGCTTGAGCAAAGGAGCCACCTTGCCAATCAGCGCATTGTCAACCAGCGCCCTCATGAATTCACCATGGAATGCAAGGGCCATGGCGTCACGGACGCCGCCGGCTTCAAGGTCAGACAAACGAAGATTAAGCGCCTTCACACCGTCAGGACCGGCAGCCCCAAGGATAAACGGTGCCGTTTCCGAAGTGGACAGCACCGCCCGCAGGTCGCTGGACGATTCGGCCCATCCGACGAAATGCGAAACCACCCGTTGATTTTGCATGAACGCCGCCAGTGCATTAGCCACGACTGGAGCCGCACTCACATCCGGCCGCCGCCGCTTGGTAAATCCGGCGAAGACTCCCCGGGCCGACAGGCCGCCGCTGCCCATTGGATCAATCACGACAGTGTCTTTTCCATGCAGCACCATCCGCGGCGCGTAGTTGCGGACTCTCGGCATGTTCACCCCGTGGATCCGACGATAGACATCGTTGAGCGTATCATACTGAGCGTCGTATTGCTCCTGGAGCCATGCGCGGATAACCTTCGCTTCAGGCGAAAGAAAAGCCTCAAAGGCAGCCTGCACGTCCACGCCTTTTTCGTCGCGAGGATCCAGAGGTTCCCCGTCGCCGAGGTGATGTTTCCGCATCCATTGCCGCGATCCTTCGTCGGCCCAAAGCATCGTAAAGTGGACCACATCAAGCTCAGATAAATTCGGCGTCCCCGGCTCCGCTCCGGGCACCGGCGCACGAGTAGACAGCTTTTCCAGGTTGTGAATCCTACCAATACTACCAGTGCGCGGCCAGATGCGATCAAGCAGTTCAGACACCTTGCGCTGCGCGTCTTGAAACAGCCCTTCCGCGGTCAGGCGGGAGGTTAAGACTTCGTCCTCTACCCACAGATGTGTATCCGATTTTCGGCCAAAAATATACCCCATCAACTGCTCCGTGGACGCCATTTGATAATGAAATCGCAACTCATTGACCTTCTCAGGCATTACATCTGGATTGGACGCCTTGAGGCTGCCGTCATTCTTGCTATCAATCTTCACGCCGGCCCGGCGGCCAGCCCGCCGCTCGCGCCGCTCGATCAGCACCTTGTCCCACGCCTGACGGCCCGTCTCGACCGTCTCACGCGCCGCCTTCAGGGCGGCTTCGATTTCTCCAGCCGTCCGGATATAACGGCCGTCCTCACGGTGTGTGATCCCGCCGAACAGGTCAAGAATCCCCTGTTCGACTTCCAGCGCCAGCCGTGCAGCATCCTCCCCGGTGCCCATATCCCATGCCCGGTTGAGGTCTGCAATTTCGGCCGCCGTCATTTCCTTGCCGCCGAGGATGGCGTCAAGGTGAGACTCCCTCGTTGACAGTGCGGTCTCGCCCATAGCCATTACAGCCTGCGCAGTCTCCAGCCACGTGTGAGCATTCACGCCGAGCTTGCCGCGGTCCTTTTCTCCGTAGGCCCGCTTTGCCTTGCCCTTCTCGAACGTCTCGTGAATGGCCTTGAGGTATTCCTTCCGGAGATAGTCTTCCAGCGCACTATCAATCCGGTCGATCATCCGCAGGAAGTGGCGCCGCCGGGCATCGTTCGACTTCAGATCCGTGATGGCCGTGAACCCGCCGACCTTACCCCGGACTTCCGCCGGCAAATGCATCAACATGGCGTCCAGCGTCACGATGGAACGGCGACTGTCCCGAACGTCGGAAGTGGAGAGCTTCCACCGCTCCTTGTTAGCCCACTCGCGAGCGTCCACGCGTGCCCGGTCCTTGGCGTCGCTGATTTCCCCTTCGATCTTCCGCAGCGCCTTCCGATATTTCTCGGATGCAGTAAGCACCTGATGCAGCGCCGGCCACAGGTCAGCATCAGCGTTGGCATCTTCCGGGAAACCAAACTGCCCGGTTTCGGCGATCTCCGCCGCAATCTTGTCCGGCATCAGGCCGTCGGACGAAAACAGCCACCGGGGCAACCCGTCGGTGCCGTCATACTGGTTGCCGATATCGATGCCCTTCCGCTCCGCCGCCGCACGGCTGAGGATCCGCGACCGGCGAAACGGCTTCCCGGCCTCCTTGGCGCGGAACACGTAATCGACGAGCGGATTTTCGAACGCGCTGGCCAGTTCCGGCTGGCTCATCAAATCCCCGTGCGCCCTGTAAACTTCGTCGGTGTATTCGTCGCGCAACCGCTTCTCGACTTTCGGTCGCTCCCTTTCAATCTCACCGACCCGGAGAATTTTCTCCGTCTCCTCATTCGCCCGCGCTGCCCGCGCCATGCCCGCCAGCGTGCGCGCCGTGTCGGCGTAGGCTTCCAGCTTGGCCGCCGGACCGCCGGCAGCCAGGCGCTCTTCAAACTGCGCGGCGATGGCTTCCAGCGTGTTTACGGAGCCGATGCTGTAGCTGATTGAATCGCTCGCATGATTGAACCGCTGACTCAGCGGAATCACGTTGCCGGCGGCGTCGCGGGTGATCGGGTCCGCGGATTTGATTTGTGATGGGTTGAATATGATATACGAATCTTCTGCGCCGTAATCGCGCATAATCTCCGGCGTCCAACTTTCGCGCTCTCTTAGCGCTGGGGGAGGAAGCCGTTTGTCTTTGGATGCGGCGGCATGATCAATCCCCTCACTCTCGTTGAGATACACCGCGCCATCGTATCCAGCCTCAATGATCGCCGTGCGAACGCGATCGTGCGACCACGTTCTATACTCATCACTAGGCGGGGGGCCGTATGGACTGCGACTAAATTGCTCCCTCCCGTATTTGACATCAGGCGGAACTTCGATGCCACGCTTTTCCAACTGCGGGAGCAATGTATCGTAGTCCCAAATTCCGCGATCATCCAGTCGAATAGGGTTTCTCAGTCTCGCAAATAGCCGCTTAACATCTTTCTCCTTCCGAATCGTCCCCATGTCCCGCACTTGTGATTCCGTGCCCAGATGCAACCCAAGGCTATGGCGTAAGCCTGCCGTTTTAGGGTCGAATTGCGTCCAACTTGTTCCGGAATGGTAAACCGGCCCGACGTTATACCCCGCCGCTTTCGCCGCCGCATCAACCATGGCCTGCTGTTTCGCCACGTCCCCGGACTCAACTGCCGCCATGTATTCGGCGTCCTGCGCGGGCGTGACGGCAGCACCGCCCTCCGTAGCCGGCTGCACGCTGAACGTCTGGCCCCCGCCCGCCTCCCGAACCACCGCCGCCTCGTGCGCCTTCACGGTGTCCAGCCCGAGGAGTTTGTCGGCGAACGCCTGGAAATCGTCGCCATCCTTGATCAGCCCATCGCGCCTGGCTTTCTGGAGCTTGGCTGCCACTGCGAACACCCCTCGCAGGTAGTGCCGAACCGCCTTCAGGATGCCGGCGAATTTCTGGAGCAGCGGCAGCGGATCCCCTTTTGAATCAACCTCGCCCTTGGCCACCTGCACTTCGCGTGCGGCCTGTTCGCTGCGTCCATACATGCGGATTCGATCAAGGATGGCATTCGACACAGCGCCGGCCGGGAGCCGCCCGCCGTCCTTCCGCTGGCCTAATTCATTGGCAACAGCCAAGTCGATCATGGTTTCCCGGACGATCGTAGCAACTTCCTCCGGCGTCCCGTTGACCTTGCCCGCCGCGATGGACTGCAAGCGTTCCGCGAATGCCTTGTCGGCCGGATTCGTTGCCTTCGCCGGGTCGAACAACGGAGCCACGACCCGCGCCGCGGCAACCGCACTGGCCCCGCCGTCGGCGTCGAAAATCTCCTTGAACCGGATTTCGGCGAATTCATGGACCTGAGTGAACACCGGAGCACTGCCCTTGTTCACCGTGGAAATCCGGGTGCCGTCCTGAGCGATCCAGTTGCTGCCCTGGATGACGCCCCAATCGCCGGCAGCGTAGCCAGCCTGCTCGAGTTCCCGCGCCAGTTCCGCGGCCGACTGGCCCGCGCTGCGCATCGTCACGGTATCGCCGCGGGTGACCGAGACTTCCCCCGCCGCGTTCCCTTTGACGGTATCCCCGGAAAGCCGCTGCTCCATGCCGGACCGCCGAGCGTCCAGTTCATCCGCGATGGATGCCATGGCCGCCGCCTCGCGCTGAGTCGACGCCAGACCGATAGCATGGATCATATCGGCCGCGGCCTCCGATGTCGGCAGCGTGTGCGTCTGCCCGTTGTCCTCCACGACCTGCCAGCCGGCTTGTGTGCGCTGCACGTAGGCCACGCCTGCCTCTTTCATGGCCGTCACGGTGGCCCGTTCATCCGCAGCCTGCTCTTCAGCCAATCGCTTCGCGCCCTCTTCGGCAATCTTCGGATCCGCATTCTGCCTGGCCGCATCGAATGCATCCAGCCTGGCAACAGGATCAGTCTCCGCGAGGATGGCCGCCCGCTGCGCATCGGGGATGCCAACAGCGTGCAATTGAGTGTCCGTCATGCTGGCCGCAACACGGGACAGTTGCTCCGCGCCGGCATTATCGCGGATGGCCTGCCCCCCAGCCCCGAACACCACGAGCGGCAGCACAGCCCAGAACGTATCTGCTCGCTGCGCCCAATATCCACTGCCGTCGCGGGTGCCGTCAGCTTTCTGCCGCCCGTAGAAAACAGCGTCCCAATCCACGCCGGGCGCTCCCTTCGTGAACGCCTGGACCACTTGAGGAAGGATGTCCTGCGCTCCTTCGATAGCATTTTGTTCCGCGGCACCAGCCAGAGCGGAAACGCCCAGCTTCCGCCACGCGCTGCCCTGCATGGCGAGCAACTCTTGCCCAAGCGCCTTCCCTTTTCCAACCAGCCCCAGCCCCAACATGGTTTGCAAATATTCCAACCCGGATTGCGCCACAGCCGCCTTTCGACCGATTTCGTAGGCTGTGCCGATGGGCATTTCCGGATTCTGCTGGAGCAACTGCTGCGCATTCTGATCAGCCATCAGCCCGTGCATGGCATACATGGGCCCCGCGCCACTGATGGCCTCGCCCGCGATCATCCCAGCCCTGCCAAAACCAAAACCGACTGGAGGAATAATCTTCCGCGTCAACGCCGTGAGAGCCAATTGCGGAGCGATCCCCTGCATGAACGGGTGATAGATTTTATCAGTGAAAAATCCGCCTCCCTTGAGCGGATCGAACGCCTGATTGCCGATTTGCTCAAGCTGAAGGCTGATGCCGAGTCGATCCCACTGGCGCGCCACGTTCGCCTTTGCCGCGGCGATTTGCTCCGCGGTGACCTCGCCGGGACCGCCGGCCTTGAGCAACGCCAGCTTTCCGATGCTGGACGAATCGTTTACGTTTGCCGCTTCGATTTTGTCACCCGGCTTCACTCTGGAAAGATAGGCGTCTGCAGCCTCAAGGAGCTTCGATTCCTCCTTTCGAGCCAACCCGTTGCCCATATCGAGCACGCCACGCCCGAAGGCTTTTGCCCCTTCCGCCTTGTCCGGGAATTGCGCCGCGTGTTTCGCCGCTGCCTTTTGGAGCAGTGCGATGGCAATCGGCCGATCTTCCACCGGAACCTTTTCCATGGCATCCACGAGCGCCGTTCCGCCGTAGCCGCTACCCTGCTCGTTGAATGCCTTCACATACTCGCCCATCATCGCGTTGACTGCTGGTAGAACGGATTCAGCCCGCGCCTTCATGGCCGCGTGAACCATGCTCGCCTGCCGCAAATACTCACCGGCACGCGATGCGGAGTAGCCCGGCTTTCCCGCCGCTGACTTTTGCCACGCGGCGAAAACATCCGTCACCGGCTGCCCTTCCATCGCGGCAGTTATGGCAGAGGGAATCAAAGGAGCCACGCCTTGCTTTGCCTCCTGAAACGCGCCGCTGTAATCTGCTGTATCGCCCTGCTTGAACGGCTTCCCGCTATCCACCGGCTTCCCGTGCAGAAGGTATCGTTCATCGCGTTTTTCGGTGACATGCTGCACCATCCGCTGCCCGAACAGCGCATCGTCATCTTTGGCGGCCAACCATTCGCCGCCGGCTTGCTCCGCATACCCGCCACGGATTTCATGCCAGCGATCATTGACCGTCCCAAGATCAATTCCAGTCTCTTCACTGACAGCAAACATGCTGGCCAACCGCCGCTTTTCCGCCTGCCGGCCGCCCTCCGGGACTACCCGCAAATGTGATTCGACTCCGTTCCTGATGTCCGGATCCTGACGTCCCAGCCAGCCGTCGAAGTCCAGCGTCATTTCCTCCGTGTGATTTGCGCGGTCGCTCATTGTCCAAGCAGGGTTTTGATTTTCGACTTCACGCCGGCCGGCCATTCGTCGTTGGTGCCATTCGGATCATTGCCCGCGCCGGGCGGCGCATAGACCGCCCCTATTTCGTCGATGGTTTCCTTCCCGGCATACGGCCCCGTCGGACGCGCCAGCGTGCGAGCCTGCCGAAGAATGGAATCCCGCACCGACGGCAACGCGACCGGCCCCTTGCTATTGGAAATCCCCATGGCGTTGTTCTTGTTTCGGAACGCCGGCGAAGTGCCATCGCCCGTTTCAAACATGGCGATACCGGCGAGGAAATACGGATCCAGCCCCGTCTCTGCTCCCGCGTCGATGAAGTCTTGAGCGTGATCCTTGAGCCCGGCCGGCAACCGACTCTTGAATGTTTCCGCATCAACTGGCGCTGATGCTTTCACGGCCGCCGTCTTTGGCGCCATCAATCGCATCAACGATTGCACCGTCGCCTCTCTTGTCGCTTCGGGGAGCAATTCAGCCATCTTCGCCTTGGCCTTGTTGAGATTCTGAGCGTCTTCCGGATGCTCGCGGAACCAATCGTTGATTTTAATTTCAACGGCCGTCTGAGCGTCCAACGCCCGTTGCCGCTGCGCGATGTCCTCTTTCGTCGTCTCCCTTCCGAGAGCGTCTTTTGTTTTCACCCGCCAGGGGAATGCCCCTGTTTCCGGGTCGAATGTCACATCGAGGCTCTTGCTAATGTTCTGTTGGATTTCCGGGCGCATTGCCAACTTTGGCGGAGTAGCGCCGTATTTCCGGTAAAGATCCCCGGTGATTTCCCCCGCGCTGGACTGCTCGACGCGCCCGCTAATTTCGTGCATGAGCGTGAAGTATTTCACCCGATCCGGGTCGGATTTTGGATCATAGTCTTTCACGGCCCGGCGATACTTCACGGCATTCGCCACCCCGTTTTCCTCACGATCACGCGCCATTTCAGTTTGACTCTGATGCACCAGCATCCGCACCGCTTCTTTTTTCAGCGCCGGGGTGATAAACGGAGAATCGACAGCCTCAATCTCTTTCGCGCTGCTGATTTTTCCTGATGCAATATCATTGGCAAGGCCGTCCAATTCGGCCGCGGACCGGTCACGCCATGCCGCTTGGGCTTTATTCCGCAGAACCTCAATGTCCGCAGGATCCGCCTTTCCTCCCATAAAGCCGGGCGCGTCCAGTTGCTTCAATGCAAGGTCGAGATTCCCGGACTTCGCCATGTTGATGATATTGCCTTCATGGGCCTTCATGACAGCAACCTCCGCCTGCTTCTTTGCTGCCTCCCGCGCCTTTTGATTAACAATCCTCGCGTGCCCGAGTCTTCCAGGGTCGATATATGCCATCCTTCCGTTTTTTATGGCGCCCTCTACCTCGGCAATCTTCGCGTCCACCGCGTCAAAATTCTCGTTCGCCATATCGCGCTCAAGGCTGGAAAACAATTCATTCTCCGCCCTCTGGCCGATCGTCTGCGTCGCATCCCTCGCCACCCTCACCGCCGTCTGCCCGCTCCACTTCTGGCCATAGAGTTCCAGCCGCCGCCGGGTCACCGGGGCGAGTTTGTCATTCGCCATCACGCCGGCCAGCGCCACCGTGGACCGCTTGGCCCAGTCGTCTTCCCACTGGTCCGCCGGCAATGTCTGCCGCCGCTTCTCGTGTTCGGCATAGGCCATATCCAGAGCGTTCACCGCAGTTGCCGCGTCCAGATCGTTCTTCGCTTCCGCCTTCACTTCGGCCAGTTTCGCGAACACGCCGGACAAGCTTTGCATCCCCTCGCCCACCGCCTGCAATCCCTGCCCTGGCGCCGTGAATGGAGCCAGCGGGATCATATCAGACTGACCGGCCGCCGCCAGCCGTCCCAGCCCCTGCTGGACACCAGCCAGATTGACCATCGGTGCCCGCTCCCGATTCAGCACCGGGGCGGGAACATCGCCCATGGGCGCGTTTTGAGGGAGTGGAATGAATGGCATAGTTATCGGCGTTTGAACGTCCCGTTGTCGTAATAGTTAGCAACCTGCTGTGTGGTGGATGCCCCGTAGCTGAGGAGGTTCCCCCATCCCTGATTCCGGTATCCCTGCGCCTGCGCGGCACCGGAAAGGCGAGTGATTTCCGCCTGACGTTGGCCGGTCAGCAGCGTAGCCGATCCGGCGGCATCGGTCAGGCGCGCTTCGCTGAAGGCGCTATTGCGGTCCAACGTGGCACCTGCCAGCGCATACTCGCCGCCCAGTCGCTCCATGGCAGCCTCATGGTAAAGGCCCGACTGCGCCAGTTCGTTCCCGTATTGAGTCTCTTTCAAGTCTCGCTCGATGATGCCGGCAGTCTCCGCGATCAGCGACAGCGGCGATCCGGTAGACTCCACGATGCCAGCCGCCGCATACCGCCCGCGCTGCGTCGCCATGGCCCGCTCTCCCGCCTCGCGCTTCAGCCGTAAATTTCTGGCGTTGATTTCATCCTGCGCCGCCGCCCGCTGCTTCATTGCGTCGGCATTGCCGAAACGTGCCGCCGCCTCGCCCTGCCGTAGCTTGAGATTGTCCGCCGCCTGTCGCCGTTGGATTTCCGCCTGAGCCTGGAGGCTCGCAGCCTGAATTTGCGAATTCTGCCGCTGCATGGCGGCATTCTGCGCGCTGATGGCTTCGGAGGCTTTCGCCTGTTGAGCGGATCCCACCGCCGACACGCCGGCCCCGATGGCCCCGACCGCCAGTGAAATTGCCGCGTATGTTGCTGCCGTGAATGCCATAATGTTAGATTGCTTTGACCATTGCGATTTTCGGGCGTTCGTCGCCTGTCTCCCATCCGAATTTCCGGAGAAACCTGGCGCACGCCGGCAGAGCATAGGCCACAAGCATCCCATAGCCAAGTGCTTTTGCGGCAGCCTCAGCGCCTTCCGTCAGCGCATTTCCGATGGCCGCTGCCTGAGTCATCCGCAGCCCTGGCCTCATGATCAGATGTTCAAGAAATCCCACGCCATGACTGGCCGACAGATGGACCCACAGCAGCCCGGCCGGACCGCTGGCGTCATCGCACGCGACCCCAATCGGAGGAAGCACGGCCGGATTGAATGGCCCCGGCTCGCGCCACCACTCGCACGCCCGAACGCGGTCTGCCTCATTCGCCGGGCGGATTGTTAGTTGCAGCGCCTCCGACATCGAGTTGAACGGTTAAACCGGTGAGGGTGAGCGGACCGGCTGCAATGTGCTTCACGGAAACAATCCCGTCGCTCCGGTGGCGGGAACGGATCCGGACGGTTTTTAGCGCCTTCGATTCGAGCGATCCGCCGGCCGGATCCGCCACGACCGCCTTTTCAGTGGTGACGCCCGAGGCTGAATAACTGTCGCCCTCGCAGATCAGCAGATAATCCGCGCTGCTCCGCACTTTTGGCGCGACTCCGCACACTTTGAACGTCCGCCCCTGAGCGCTGCCGTCCCTCATGGGGACTTCTGGCCGCATCGTGGTTACCTGGGAACAAATCGGAATTCCTGCCGTCGCTCGGTCCTGAGCCGCCGTCAGTGTGATTTGCCCGCCGGATACTGTGTAAGTCGGCTGAGTAGTCCCCGACACTGCCGGCAGCGTGTAAACACCACCCGCCCAGACAATCACGCCGGAGCCATTCAGGGACGAAAGCCCGTTGAACGTCGTGAACTGGAGCCCTGTTTTCGTTACCGCGCTGTCCACATAAATCAGCTCACCAGGATCAGCAAACCCGTGCAGTGTCGCAACGTCCATTCGTTCGATAAAGCGTGAGCCTGAGCCTCCACGATTTACGGAAATCCAAAGTTCATCACCGGATGAGCCAGTCACCACTGCAACCGATTCGACGGAATCAGAATCGCCGGCGGCGCCGGTCGGGTGCCGGTGCCACGCGAAAACATTCTGTTCCCGGTCCAGCGTCAACCCAATTAACTCTTCATTATCGGCATTCACCGCCCACAGAATGGAATCCGGCGTTGCCATCGCCGCGAGATTCCCGACGCCGGAGCCGGTCACGTGATCCGCAAGCACCGTCAGGAGCGACGACGCAAACCCCTGGGCCCCGTCATAGGTGACCTGCCGAATGCCTTTCAGCCCCCGCTGCACGTAGGCCAATGCGTCTTGCATCAAGACAGGCTGGAAATCCGCAGCGCCAAGGCCAGCGCCTCCCTTTTGCCGGAAAATCGGTGGGCTGGTATTCGTAAAAGCCGTCTGTCCGTCCGCGGCATCAGCAACCCAGATCCCCCGAGTCGCGCCGATAATGAGTGACTGCGATACCGCTAGCCACATGATTTCCATCGCCTCACTGGCCGCGATCTGAAACGACATAGCACCATCATCCAGGCTGGTCACGCGGAAGTTCTCGAAGTCCCCGAGCGCCGAAGCCCAGAGCTTGGACGGCTCGTAAGTGGTGCCAGCATACCACATCCGGTTCTGGTGAAAGCACAGCGCCCGAGGATACCCGCGCCGCGGCGACCATGCACCTTCCGCCCACGTTGGCGTTGCCGAGGTGTCCAGCAGGGGATTGATGACTGTCACCGTT
>Ga0208147_1000288_pt1 | contig 18302 bp, 26 predicted proteins | sample DEB3_08_DNA_FD_184520 | JGI IMG/M metagenome (GOLD analysis project Ga0208147, IMG submission 184520) | Aqueous microbial communities from the Delaware River and Bay under freshwater to marine salinity gradient to study organic matter... | ecosystem: Environmental > Aquatic > Marine > Coastal ... | reverse complement strand
GGGATTTCGCGCCGGCCGCGCCGGGGATGATTTCGTAGCCCGCCTCGGTCGCGCCGAGCACGTCAAAGGCGTACTTCTGCAAGAGCGACTGCAACTCAGCCATGTAGCCCTTGCCGCGCTCGCTGGGGATGAATGCCTGATTGAGCACGGTGACGACGGTCCCGACAGCCCGCGACCGGCACAGGCCGATGCCAGACGGCAGCGCGTCGGTGTAGACAAGCTGAGTCAGTTGCCAGTCACTGTCCGCCGTCAGCGGCTCGGTCACGGCACGATTGCGCGCCACGGCCACGTCACAGTCGCGCACCGCGCGCTGGTTGCTGTAGTAGCCCTGGGCATCGCGCGGCCAGTCGGCATAGCACAGGCTGAACACAGGCCAATCGTAGATTTCGACCGGCCGCAGCCGGAGCGTCGGGCCGGTGATGACTGTCACTTCGACGGCCCCCCGGAGTATCCACCTAGCGCCGTCGTGTCAGTGATCGACTGCCACGTCAGCGTCGTTTGAGCCTTGCTCGCGGTGTGCGTGATGATGACGGACGCAACCTGCGTGTTGCCGTTGTCCGACGGGTGCGTGATGGTCATCGTCTCGCCCGTCGCAGTGCTGGTGCTGGTCGTGATCTCGCCCGAAATGTCCACCCGCGCGGCACTGATAACCTGCGAGGAAATCTGCGTCCCCGCGTCATCGTAGAAATAGGCCGTCATCGTCTGCGGCGAGCTCGTGTTCCACGTGGAGCCGCTGTCGTTGCTGATCCACGTGTAGACCATCGGGACGCTGGCACTGACCGAGCGCACCGGCAGTGTCGCCACCGTAGCGTCAAGCGTGGCCAAGTCCGTTTCGACTGTTTCGACTGTCGGCACGATCTGGACGGCAGCCTCAAGCGCCCGAACCTGATCGCGCGAAATGCCCAGCTTGCCGAGCAGTGCTGCGTTGAACTTCGGAGAACTGGCCACCTAAGCGCCCCGTATCGTGGGGCAGACGGCAGTTGCGCCCGCCGGGATAGACGACGGAGGGGGGCGGCGGGGACTGCTGCCGGTGTTGAGCGTCACCGCCGGCTGGACGTTCATCGATCGTCCTGCGTGATGTCCGCATAGACCGCATAGATGGCGCGGCGGTAGGCGTCGGAGATGTCCAGACGCACGTGGCACTTTTCCCACTGGCCGAGACGGCTCCAGTTCACCCGCTTGGTGCGCTCACCAGACTTGCCCAGCCCGCGCTGCAGGCCGTTGCCCCAATCCTGGCCGTCACGCGACAGCCGAAGCTGCACGACGGGATCGACAGACACGCTGCCCACGCCAACATCGCAGGCAAGCTCCAGCATGTTGACGGTGAAGCGGTCACGCCCGAACACAATGGGCGGGAACACCATCGAGGCGATCAGTTCGTCGCCGTTCTCGTCGTGGGTGTCGAGATCGAGGCGCGAGATGACGCCATCGGCATTGCTGCCGACGTACCACGCGCCATAGGCGAAGACCGAGCACTGAGCCTTCCAGCGCGACACGCCGTAGCTTTCGCGCTCGTGCCAGAGGCGCGTATTCGCGTCCCAGACGTACGTGCCCACGTCGGTGTTGAGCGCAAAGCACTCGTGCCCTTCAATGACGTAGACCAGCATTTCAGCAGTGGACAGCGTGGCGCTCGAAAGCTGGTGCTCGATCGCCTCGGTGCTGATGCGCTCCGGAACGTACCCGCCCGCCAGCCTGCGCACGATGCCGTGCTGGTCCAGCCACACGGTTGTGTTATCGAGCTGCACGATGGCGCGCGGGCCTGCGAGGCCCTTCTCGGCAATTGCGCCGCTGATGGCTTCAAGCGGGTAGTCGGTGGCCGATGCCACAGTGACGATCTGCCATGACTCAAGCGTCGATTGGCCGTAGATCAAGAATTCATTGTGGTCGCGCGCGATCCCCACGATGTCGTCAGGTGCGTACTCTGCCGACGCGGCCAGCAGTGGGTCGAACGGCAGCAGGCCGCCCGTTGCGCCGACAAAGTGCCCGGTTGCCGACGCGAAGATGAACATCTGGTTCATCCAGATGACGCTGTGTGCGCCACCGTACGCAGCGTCCACGATCTGCGCGAAGGTGGCCGTGCTCACCGTGTAGGTGTAGGCGTCTGGGTTGGTGACCACCACGAGGATGTCGCCATCGGTATCCATCGATACCAGCGCAGTGCCCGGCACAGTGCCCAGCGAGGCCGATGCCGTGCCATCGCTTCCAATGCGGTACAGGTTCGTTCCATTGACCGCGTACATCACGCCTGAAACGGAGCGCAAGCCACGGCACGCGCCGCCCGCAGTGTCTGCAAAGGTGACCATGCCGGGCGCGCCGTGGACCGTTACGGGCGCTTCTGCGCCCTCCGGGGCCTTCTCCGCAAACATGTTCACCAGTCGCTCGGACGTGAGCGATTGCGCCCGTCCGCGCGCGCTGTTCAGTGCTATCTGAAGGCGCATGCTAGTCGGTGATCCTGCGGAAGATGCCTGGCCTGTAGGACGGCAGCAGCGCGCGGTCTACCGTCTGCGCGATCGACTGGCCGTACTTCGCGTACAGCGCGCTCCAGCCCTCGGCGGCATCCCGCGCAAGTACAGGCGTCGGCTGCTTGCCGTAGTCGCCCGATAGCCGCAGCGCAAGGTTTGCCTCGATTGCGTCAAGCTCCTCATCATCGAACGTGGCAGTGTTGCCGCCATCCGCATCCGCCACCGTCGAGAACGGCAGATAGATGCCCTTGAGACGCCAGCCGTTGACCATGCGGTTGAGCGAGCGAATCCCGTCAAGGTATTCCTCGCCGCTCGGGGTCTGGCCCGTCTGAACGACGGCAAGGCGCTTCAGCGCGCCCTCGATGACTTCGTTGTACGTGGTCATTCGGCCCTCAGTAGCTGCAGGTCGAGCACGGATGCACTTCTTTGCGGGAAATCATTCGTTCTCGCCGATCTCGCCACGCGGGCGAGTTGTAGACCTCAAGCATCGTCTGCTTGTTCAGGTCGCCGATGGGGTATTCCCCTTTGCCGTCCATACAGCACAGCGAGACGATGCCGTTGGCCATGATGGACAGCTCGAACCAGCGCGAGCAGGGCGTGTCTGGCACTTCCTGTACGTCCGGGTTGGTGTGGCCCAGCCACGACGACTGCCACACGACAACCGGGCGGAACGCAGGCCACCGCGAGGATGCCCACGCCCTGAATTCGTCCGCCCCCTGGTTGCCGACGCGCAGCACATGAACAGGATGGCGAAAATCCGTCTCGTGCAAGGCATCGAGGTTGCGCACGACATGCGCCTGATCGATACCTAGCACGCTGCGATAGGTGGCCGGGTCTGGCTCGTGGACAGACACCCACAACTCAAGGTTGTCGATGCTGTTAAGTTCCTCGGCCTTCCGCATCGTGAGCGGAGCGCCGTTGGTGAACACCCGGATAGCTGCCATCGGTACGCGATCGTTCATCTTCGACAGGATGTCGAACAGCCGCCGATCCAGCAGCGGCTCGTTGACCTTGAACGGCGTGAAGTTGAACGGCACACGCCAGTCGCTCATTTCCTCGATGAGCCTGTCGATGGTGCTGTCTGGCATCTCCGTCCCTATCCGTTCCAGCGTCGGATAGGGGCAGAACCCGCACGCTGCGTTACAGCGTGCGAGTGTTTCTAGAGAGACTTCCGCCGGCTGGTCCATGTAGCGGAAGCGTCGATCATCGAGGCTCACTTCTTGTCGTTCGAGGGCGCCATCTTCCTCAGCACGAAGCAGAACTGGCCGTTCGTCTCCTGCGCGCCCTCAACTTCAAAGTCGTGCGGCCAGACGTGCCGATAATCGGTCATCATCGTCTTGCCGATGTCTCGCGCGTAGGCTGCTTGCCGCAGGAACTGCAACGTACCGAACGTGAACACGCGAACGTGGCCAGGGTCTCCCCACGCCCATTCGCTATCCCACATCGGCGTGGTTGCGTAGAAGCGGCCCATCGGCTTCAGAATGCGCCAGAACTCGGCGAACTGCTTGAAGAAGAACTGCCAATCTCCCTGCTTGCCCGTGTGCTCAAGCACCTCGTAGGCGTGTATTTCCTCGAACGTCTCGTCATCGAACGGCAGCGGCAGGTCGTTCAAGTCCCACACGATATCCGGGCGAGTGTTCGGGTCGATGTCGAGTGTGTAGACATTGCGCCACACGTTGCTGCGGTTGGCGTCCAGCCGCTTCTCGCGCGAGTTGCCGCAGCCGATGAGAAGCTCCACCGCATCAGGCGTGCTCTTGATGAAGTCCACGGTCGGTGCCGTCAGGCTGAATGTGTTGCTCATGCTGCGGCCTCCTTCTGCTGGCGTTCGTACTCGGCAATCTCTCGGTTGATGAACCTCAACCAGTTACCCTCAAAGCCCGCATGCCGGAAGTCGAAGTCAGGCCACGCCATGATCGGCTGATCGCCGAAGCGGTGCTTGAACTTGTCCATGTAGTCATCACAGAACGCGAAGTCCTCGCCGACGAAGCCAAGCCCTTCCTTGTCCTCCTGCGCCACCTGCTTCGTGTAGAACAGCGCAGGGATTACTCCAACGTCGCGCAGTTCCCACTTCTCGGCCTCGGCCACCATCGCCTCGATCACATCCCTTCGGATGCACAGAAACCCGGTCGCCACGCGGTCACAGGGAATCCAGCCGCCGTCCGTGAACGTCAGGCCGGGGTTGTCCTTGTCTTCGAGGTAGTGAACCGGGTAATCCTCTGGGTCTTGCCTGCGGCGGTAGATGCCGGCGCTCACGGGCCGGTCAGCATTGACCAGCCCGACAAACGCGCGCGGCTCCCACTTCAGGTCCGCATCGATGAAGAACAGGTGCGTGCAGTCAGAGTCTAAGAACCGCTTGACGAAGGTGTTGCGCGCGATCTCGATGAACGCGCCGTTGCCCATCACGGATGCCACGATGCCGATGTTGCAGAGGGTTGCCATCTGGCAGGTTTCCGCCAGCGCGACGGCATAGTCGGTGTAGACCTTGCCATCGTAGGCGGGTGTTGCGATGAACACCCGCTTCTCGACCACTTGCTGCTCGTGACGCTTTCCAAGCTTTCGAATTTCTCGTGCCGCCATACGTTTGAAATCTCTTTTGTTTTGAAAAAGTCCCGCCCCTTCGGGGGCGGGCAATGCCCTGGCGGGGGCTTACAGGGTGTAGAAGTTGCGAGCCGCCAACTCGGGGTAGAGGCCGCCGAACCCGTACAGCACGTCAAACCGTGCCGGCACGGTGTCGGAGGTCACATCGTACTGCTGGACCAGACGCATCGAGATGCCATCCATCGACTGGCGAGCACCCCACGCGCCGTACTGCGACACGTCCACGAGGTCAGCGGTCGCGAACACGAACGCATCTTTGTGGAACGCGAGGTTCTGGCCGTATGCCGTGGAGGTGTTTCCGATCAGGGTGACGCTGTTGTTGTCGCTGGTGGTTACACCGGACAGCGAGCAGTTCTGATAGGCGTTGCCGACACCCCAGATGAAGCCCGGCTTCACCGTCACATCGTAGGTGTTGGCGCTCGTTGTCAGCGTGACATCGGACTGAACAACGAAACGCTTGAGCGTGCCGCGCACGGTCTTCGTCTCCGGGTGAACGTCATACACGCCCGACATCGTGATGATGTCGCCAGCCTTCAGCGTCGTTGCCGACGTTGCGGTGTTGATCTTAAGCGTGGTCTGAGAGGTCCACTCGTTGGACGTGGTGGACAGGCCGAACGTGGTGCCATCAGTCAGCGCCGAGCCGGCGAAGCTGCCGGTGGTGTGCGTCGGGATGAACGTCGATTCGAACACGTCGAAGCCACTGGTGCGGCCGAGCATGCCTTCGCGGTATTGCTCGCTGATGTTCTGACTGGCCTGAAACAGACCCTTCGTCGCATCGTTGAACTCGACCCGCGAGACAGGCGTCAGCAGCGCCGTCCGGTCAGTGCTCGGGGCAAGGTTCTCCGTGAGGAGCTGGCCCAGCCCGTCGAACTGCTTGAACGTCAGTTGCCCACTGGTGGTCGTGGTGCCGTTGTAGTTGCTGACAAGGTTTTTCGCCGCAGTCAGGCAGTTCGACTCGATGGTTGCCGCAAGCTGCGCCATCGCCGGCTTCAGGAAGGCCCGAAGCTGGTCGATCTGCATCGTCATCTCGGCAGTGGTGAACGACAGGTCGATGCCGATCTGCGAGGTCACCGCCAGCGGCGTGCTGCGCTCGTAGTGATCCTGACCGCTGAAGGTCGTCCCCGTACGGGTCTTGTACTTCGGCGGCATGCGGATGTTGAGAGTCTGCCCGATCTTCGCGCCGGTTTGCGCGAAACGGTTGTCGTCTTTGATGTTCGGCAGTGCTCGCTAGGCACTACCCGCTTTCGCAGCTACATCTCTCGATGCAGAACAGACTATATCTTCTACGCGAACTTCCAAATCTTGCCGGATCGGATCATCGATACCAGCGAATGCGAAACACCGTACTGACGAGCAAGAGCGATGCCCTTGTCGCTTGATGCGCGAATATCGCGGACTTTCTGCTCGTCCAGCTTGGCATGGCCGTTTCTGGTGCCGTGCGCTTGTCGGCGCTTGGCAACCATGTCGGCCATGTTTTCGTTGAACGTGCCCAAAAACAGGTGCTCGACGTTCACGCACTTCCTGTTGTCGCAGGAGTGCAGAACAAATCGCTCGCCCGGATCGCCGAACGCAAGCTCCCAAGCCACGCGGTGTGCGTAGGCTGGCCGCCCGTTCTGGCTGATCTGTCCGTAACCATTCGGCATCACGCACCCCGTCCATTCGTGGCAGCCACTCGGCTGCACGATGAACTTCGGTGCAAATCTCTCTCGGATGTCTCGTTTGGAACCCATGTAGCCCCGCATTTCGGGCCGCTTGGCCCTACGCCTTTCGGCTAGTCGTTGAACCTTCATCTTATCAAAGATGCTTGGCTGCTGATTGCCCAATCCCGATGCTTTTCAAGCATTCGCGCTCGCCGTCACCGGCCACGCTGTAGCGCATCAGGCTCTAAGGGGTTTCCAGCAATTAACGGGGTTTTACGTCAGCTAGACTTTCGTTTACTGACGGTTCACGTTCTTGAGGAAGCTCAGCTCCCCGTGCAGTACGGACAGTGCTTCGTTGGTGATAACGAGTGGAGTCAGGAGGTTGTTAGCCATTTCGTTTTGCCTTCAAGTCAGCATCTCGCCAACGCTTGTATTCGTCCCCGTCCTTGATGGTGCGGGGATCGAACGGCGCGGGCGAAGCGCCACCGCCCAGGGTATTGATGGGTTCGGGTGGCTGGGTTACTCGTCGTGGCTGCGGAGGCTGAATGCCTGCCGCTAGCCGGCCTAGTTCATACGCTGCGACGTGGGGCGGCATGTCGTAGAGCCGTGCGGCTTCGTCGCGATGCTGGTGCAGGTACATGAGCACGTCGGGACCGTTGGGCACCGACCGAATGACATCGCCCATCGCCGGCGAGACCGGCAGGGTGTTGTCGTTGACGGCATCCATCAGTTCCGGTGCGCGCGCCGCTGCTTCCCTGATGCGGGTCGCGAACTCTGCCTGCTGGCGTTGCGCAGCCTGTGCTGCTGTCTCGGCCTGCTGGCGTTGCTCACGCTCCGCGAACTTCTGCTCGACCTTCCAGTCGGCCAGTGCTTCGGAAAACTCTTCGTATGACTCGAAGTTCTCCAGCACCGGACGGCCTTGTGCCGGCCTCTGCTCTACGGGTTGCTGCTGCGGCGTGCGTTGCGCTTGTGTGGTCTGCTCCAGCAGCGCTAGGAGCTGGTCGTTCCTTCGCTCTGCCTCCCGCCTCGCTGCGGTGATCTCATCGATGCGCTTCTGATACCAGGGTCGTTGCTTCTCGGCGGGCTGTTCGCCCTCTTGCGTGGTCTCAGTCGCTTCATCGAGTTGCGCCGGTGACGAATCGGCTTCAATGGCGTCAATCGCGGGCGTTTCGGGCAGCCCTTGGCCCTGCTCTACGTCAGACATGTGCGCGGGTAACCCCGTGATTTAAGCCCGGTGAGCGCCGCCGGTAGCGTGTCGCCTGTCAGACGCCCGGAGGCATCTGCGGCTGTTCGTCAGGTGCCATTGCGGCAGCCTGTGGTGGTTGCTGAGGCATGCCCATAGGCTCGCCCTGCTCTTCCTGCTCGGGCGCTTCCTGCCCTCCCTGAAGCATCTCTGCGATGGTCTGCCGCACAAGCTGCTGGATCATCCCAGCCATGTCCGGTGCCATCTGCGCGGCGAGCATCTGGTTTTGCAGTTGCACGCCCTCGCGCTCTGCATCGACCTTCTCGCGCTGCGCCTCTTTCAGTTCGATCTCGGCCTTCGCGGTGCGCATGTCGATCATCAGCTTCGGATCGGGCGGCGGTGGGGCGGGCGGTTCCTCGCCATCGTCCAGCTTGGCCACGCCTGCCGGCAGCGTTTTTTTGAGGCGATCCGCCAGTTCGTCTGCATGCGGCATGTCCTGCGCGCGAACGATCAGGTCTGCGCCAACCATGCCGACCTGCGGCACTGCCTGCGCGAGTGCGATGACCTTCTCGGCTGCCTCCATGCGCTTGGTGGCGTAGGACGGCCCGACGATCACCTGCACGTCATACTTGCCATCAACGATGTCCATGTCTGGATCGCCGTTGTTGACGGTATAGCTGCGCGTTGCCCCGTCTTCCTGCAGCGCGCGGATTGTGCGGCGGTTGCGGTAGACCTTCGGGATGATGCCGACGATCACGCGCCCGCAGTGCGCGATGGCTGCTGCGAACAGGTCAGGGAAATCGAACGTCGCGTTATCGCCCTGCGCCTGTACTGCGAGGATTGCGCGGCCTGATTTCTCGGAACTCGAATTTCCCAGCGAGCGATCGAAGATGCCCATCGTCGCCTTGATGTCATCGATCGCCTGCGCGGCCTGCGTCATCTCTGCCTGACTGACTGGCGCGGGCTGCTGCCGCGATGGAGGCCCAGGTGCTTGCGGGTCGGCGTTGTACACGAGCGCGGATGCCGTGCTCTTGTTTGCCGTCGCCCACATTTCCTCGTAACCCTTGATCTGGGTCGCGGTGACAATGAAAGGCTGCTTGGGCGCGAGCGCGATCTTCTCGGCGATCGCCGACTGCCAGAAGTTGTACGCCTGCTGCGGTCCCTTCGCCTCGCGGATCAGCGACCAGTGGCGCATCTGATCGCCGACCCACTGGCGCGGGCCTTCGACCGAGATGATGGGGATGTACTTTCCGGGGAACTCGTGCGGGCCTTCGAGCACCTTGTTCGCGTTCATCAAGGCCCGCATGACCTTCTTCTGCGGCACACGACGGGTTCGGACCTTCTGCGCTACGTATCCGGGGAACTTCTCGTGTTCCGCCGGGTACTGGTACGCCTCAGCCTCGCCCTCGACTACCTCGCCCGTGTCGAGCACGCTGATGATCTTGTCTTCACCGTCGTCCAGCCACCAGTATTCGGCCAGCCGCACGGTCTCGCTGGTCTTCCAGCCTTCGAGCGACAAGCCTTCTTCGCCGCCATCCCACGAGGCATCGGCCTCCTTGGGATACATGTCCTTGAACTTGGCAACGCTCACGTCCTCGCAGACGAAGCACCACTGATCGTCGGCGTGATCGACCTGCTTGCTGTCGGGATCGCGATAGACCGCGAACGGCGACAGGATCGGCTCCAGCACGATCTCCTGGTCGAACGTGTCGTCATCGCAGTATTTAGTCGTGACGCGCCACGAGCCGCGAAAGCCGCCACGCACCACGAGCTCGTAAGCGGGCATGTAGACGTTCTGAGCGCGGCTGCTGGCCTCGATCTGCCGAACGATGCCCTCGTAAATCTCGGCCTTCTGCTTCGCGCGTTTCTCGGCCTCGGCATCTTCCATGCCGGCAGGGATCACGCGGATGCCCGGCTTGTTCTGCCGCGCGTCGTTGATGACTTGCTTGATGCTGGCGGCGAGGCGGTTGATGGTCAGCATCGGCCGACCGTCGCGCTCGCGTTCCTGCGCCATGCCTGACGGCCACTGGCCCTCGCCACCGGCAGCGAAACGCAGGTCTTCGGCCGCGAGCTGCCGATCAGTGCGCTCGAATTCCTCGGCCTGCTTCCAGCGCTTCAGCGCGATCGAGTGAATCTGCTTCAGGTACTTGTCGGCCTCGTCGTTCCGAGTGTCCTCGGGCGGCGGTGCGGTCGCGTCGATGATCTCGCTCATGACATCCAAGACCCTTGCCGGCGCACTTGCGGCTTCACGAATGCGGACAGGTCAACGCGCTTTGGCGCGACGGGTTGGGCGAACGTCAGCGCGAGCGCGTCTGCACGATCGGGCGAGCGGCCTAGCCGCTTCTTCAGGTCGTCTTTGGATTCGAGCTTGTACTGTGATTTCGACGTGTAGCTGTAGCGCGCAGAACACAGGTCGGCCTGCATTGCGTCGTCATCGGGCAGGCACGCCGGCTGCTCTTTCAGCCAGTCGCGCAGAACGCCGTACATCTCGGCGCGCTTGTTGCTGTACTTCGTGTCGTCCAGCGCCGCATCGCCCGCGTTCACCGCGATGATGCGGTCGGCATAACCCATTTCGCGCAGCCGATCGACCACGCCAGCGCCAACGCCAACAACGTCGATGAACGCAACGTCAATGCCGGCATCAAGGCGCTGCTTGACCAACCCGGCCACCTCCATCGTGTCGCGCTTGGCGAACAGTTCGGGCGTCTTCACAACGCGCCCCTGGCGCTCGCACAGGGCGGTCAAGTCCTTGCCGAAGCGTGCAGGATCAACCCCAAGCAAGCGCGGCCCTGAAGCGTCTACAGACGCACTACGGGCAATCTGCACGGACTCGGGCTTGATGAACGACTCGTCAGCCGACGCAGCGAACGCCTCCTGCGGGTTCGCGGGGTATTCCTTGCGGAACAGGTCTTGATCGCCGCCGAGTTCCACGATCTTTCTCGCCCTCCACATCATCTGCTCGTTGGTCAGCGACCAAGCGCGCTGGTATTCCTCGTCGGCGTCGTCCATCAGCAGTTCAGACGCCGGGTGCTGGTACTCGGGCTGCCAGAACCACGGAATGAACACCGCTTCGTAGTCGCTGCCGCCGCTCGTGGCCATCTGCCACATGCTGTGGAACACGTCGCCGGGGCCGTTGCCCGTCGATTCAAGCAACACTTCAGTGCCCGGCTCGTCGGGAATGGCCTGCATCACGCCCGCGAGGTGATCCTTCGCATTCGGCCAGTAGGCGACCTCGGAACCGTGGAACATCTGGATGGTCTTCGAGCGCCCGACGCCCTTGCTGCCCGCTGTCGCGACGCTGTATCCGCTGTCCAGTCGGTCAAATGCCAGTTCCTTCGCGTTGCTCGCGCCCGTGTGCGGCTTGAACAGCGGCGACATGTGGTCATGAAACCGAGATGTCATCGAAAACAGGTTGTCAGTCGCCGTCTGCTCGTGCGTCAGGATGTACGCCTGCGTCCCGAAGCTGTGCGTTACGCGCCAGTACGTGCGGCCCTGCCAGTACGTGCTGATGCCCTGCTGCCGGCCCTTGACAACGATCAGCCGCACCTTGCCAATGCGCGCCCGTTGCGCTTCTGCACGCAGGTGCAGGTACGACTGCGCGCGGTTGATGACGAACGGGTCGATCGCGCCAGCCTTGGTGCGAATCTTCAGCAGCTTGGCCGCGTAATGCGGGAAATCAGCCCGCATGCGCAGCCGCACGCGGCGCTCTAGCGCGTCCATCTCAGGAATCGACTACATCAATCCAGAATTCGAGCACTTCGCGCGTGCCGTCGCTGTACGTCAGCCACAGCTCGAAGCTGTACAGCGCCGGCCTCGTGCTGGAAACGTTGGCGGACCAGCCGGCCGTCGTCTGGGCCTCGCCGCTGACGGTCAGCCCGGTGTCGATGTTCGTTGCTGCTGCCGTTGTGAGCGTCACGCCAGCTTGGTCTAGGTAGTCCGTCACGTCGTGAGAGACTGGCAGGATCGCGTCGGTGTGCTGGCGATAGCGCCGGAATACGTTGCGGCCCATCTAGCTCTCCGATCGTCTGGTGCGCACCGGACTGTAGGACAGGCGCGGGTGATACGTGCTTTCTGACTCGCGGATTACCCGCGCGCTGCTTGAGTGCCGGGCGCTGACCACGAGCGGGGCGACTTCGGGGATGACTTCATCGCCGATATCCAGCCCGCGCGTGAGCAGGTACTTGATACTGGTCCACGCGCCTACGCCTGCGCGGACGACGAGAACGGGCGATGCCATCAGCTAGCTCGCGTGATACTCGTTGGGGTGGTGGCATCGGACAAAGTGAAGGTGGCGGCAGTAGTCGAGCCGTCCAACTTCTTCACGGTCAGGGTCGTTGCTGCCACTGACGACTCGCTCAGGATCTGAAGCACCAGCATCAGCGCCTGCGTCAGCGTCGGCGCAGCGCCGTCGGTGTTGTAGCTCTCGGTCATCGCCGTGGTCAGGATCGCGGTCACGATCTCGGTAACGGCGTCGGTGGCGAGTGCGTCTGCGTCAACTGCGCCGGTTGCGATGCTCGCTGCGGTGATACCGCCTGCGGAGACGCTACCGACTGCGCCGGTGACACTACCCACCGCGCCGGTGACTGAGCCGACCGAGCCGACGACGTTACCGCCGACGTTGCCCGTGACGCTGCCCACGGCGCCAGTGACGGAACCTACCGCGCCTGTCACCGAACCAACTGCGCCGGTCACGCTTGCGATGGTCACGTCGGCCGCGACCTTGGCGTCGGTGATGGCGTCGGCTGCGATGCTCGCGGCAGTGATGACGCCGGCAGCCAACCCGTTCACTGTGGTCACGTTCGTGGCCGTGGTGACAGTCGTCACCGTCGGGATCACGTTGCCGGTGCCCGCGTAGCCGGTGCCGTCGAAGAAGCTCTCGGCGTTGTCGGCAGCAACGGTATCGCCGCTGATCGCGATTACGTCCGATGACATGCGTCCGCTGACGAGCGCAGCCGGAAGCCGCGTCTGGATGTCTGCGGTGTCGGTCTCGACGTCGGTGGCGGTCTTGATCGTGGTCGCCGACAGGTTCACCGTGCTGCCCGCACTCGCCCAGATCGGCACCTGATAACCGGCGGCGGACGCAGCGAACAGCGCGTCATAGACGGCTTCTTCAAGCACCATGAATTCGCGACGAACAGCGAGCGCGCCCGTTACATGCACGTTCACTTCAAGTTTGCCCACGGTGTCCGTGTCAGTCGCATCGAGCACGGCGTAGTAGCGGCCGGACGCGATGTGCGTCGCCCCGCCGCTGTTCTTGCTGGCCTCGGTCGTGCCGCCTTCCTTCCACACCTTGATGTCGGTGTTGGCGATGGAAAGCGCCGTTTCCTGCGTGTTCCCGTCCGTCGAGTCCACGAACGGCCCGAGCAGAATCTCTTGGCTGGCGGTGCTCTGGCGCAGGAACAACATCAGCCGATCCCCTGCTGGACGTAGTGATGGCGGAAGACGGGAACGGCAGTTGCCCCGCCCGCCGCAGGCTGCCCGAACGTGTAGATGCGGGCAGTGCGGCGGGGCGCGAAGGCTGCGTAGGGGTTGTTCAGCAGCATCAGACATTCGTCGTCTGACAGGCCGCGATTGAACAGCACCATCATCTCGCACGCGGCGTTCGGGTTGCGCGCGTTGAACATCGCGCCGACGTAGAAGCGGCTGGTGCCTAGATAGCTGATCGCAGCGACAGAGCTTGTGCCGCGAGCCAACTCGACCACGCCGGTATCTTTGGCGTGCAGCCCGATCGTTTGCGCCCCAGAGGACACGCTCCCGACGAGCACGACCCTGCCTGTGGTTACGGTGGCAGTCGTCCTGATGGACGTGAAAGCCCCGCCGCCCGTGTTGAAAACCAGTGCGACGTTATCAGCGGCAACCGTCTCCCGACGCTGAAACTCAATCCCTACGTATGGCGCGGCAGAGCCGGTGTCCGCGTAAGAGTGCCCGCCAAGTTCCGCGTACGCTGTCGGCGTTCCAAGAAACTCGCCGACCCAAAGCAGAGATGCGGATCGTCCGCGTTCGTCGGGCAGCGCGGTGCGGTACATGCCCTGCTGGCTGGACGAAAAACTACGGCGAAGCGTGCCGTCAGAGTACGTCAGACTTCCCGATCCTCCTGCTGAAGGAGTCAGCGAATAGTCGGGCGGCATCCCTGGAAGATACAGCGTAACTGGCTGCAGCCGCGCGTTAAGCGGCGTTCCGGGCGGAGGCTGGACGGTCCAGTGCTGCATCGGCTAGGTGTACTGACCGAGGATCGGGGTACAGTAGATCGCGCTGCCTGCGGCTGCGAGTTGCGCGTTCGTGCTGGTCGCGACGTTGCCGGTGACGAACGGTGCCCAGTGTGTCGGCATCTTGCCGCCGAACAGTTGCGCGATGCTGGTCATCGGGAATGCATAGACCTGTGACGCCGTGTTCGTGCACGGAATGCGGTAAAGCACGCGAACGGCTGCGTTCATCTGCTCAACGGCCGTGAACGCCAATGCGCCCTCAGTGCCGACTGTGCCGGATGCGACCGTTGGCCACACTGGCGTGCCGCCGCCGTCGCTCAGTGCCCCGATGACGCCGACGATGATCGTGCCGGCCTGCCGGTTGCTGGCGTGCGTGGTGAACGTGCCGCCGAGCAGGTAGTCGTCGTATTCGTTCGACGTATTCGTGACCGAGTTGCCGTTCCATCCGGCGATAAACGAGGACGAGGCCGCGAGCGAGTGAAGCGCGGTGACCGTTACGGCCGACGATGCGACGTAATCCGGCTTGATCGCGCCGGCCATTTAGAGTGCCCTCGCGTCGGTCACGTCGCTGTAGGAGATGCTCCCCTCGAACCCCATCGTCGCAGGCGTCTGCGTCGTGCCGGTGCCCGTGGCCAGAACCTTCTCGCACACCGTCGCCTTGCGCTTGCACACGGCCAGCACGGCAGACTGTACGGCCAGCTTCTGCGCTGTGCCGCTCCACACGTCTGCGATGCCCTGCCTGACGTTGACCTTCGATGCGTCGATGGCGCGTGACGCGTTGTCGAACAGCCACTCCCAGATGCGCGCAGAGCCTCCGGTCAGGCCGTCAACGAGAGTCCAGGTGAAGCCGGACTGCGCCGTCACCTCGTCCTGCATCACGCTCGTGCGCCAGACGATGTAATCGGGCACTGCCGTCTTGTTCAGCTCGGCGGCAATCGCGAACGCGCCGTCGCTGTTCAGCGGCTGGGCCGACAGCTCGGGCGTGGCGTCGATGTACGCCTTGATGGCGGTGAGTTGCTCGGGGGTCATGTCATCGCCTCATCTGAATGTGCGGCATATCTCGCTTGCCGGCAGCCCATCGGCCGCCCCATTCGAGGCCAAGCGCCTCGGCGGCCTCGCCTGCAATGCGCCACGCCGGGTCGTTTGCGGACCACGCTGCCTTGCCGGAGACCAACGGCACGAAGTCCCACGCAGAAGCGGCCGGGTAGCCGTTGATGGTCTCGCTGTGCCGAGAACTGCGCGTCCACGTGACCTTCCGGCCGGGCTTGGTCCTGCCCTGCGCGTATAGCGCGTCCTGCTCGGCCTGCGAGCGGTAGGTGCAGGTCGTCAGCACCATAACGCCTGCGGCCTCGCACGCTGCGACCCATCGCGGGTGCAGCACGCGCAGCTCGGGGTGCAGGTCTTCGATGCGGCGGGAGGGCATTACTGCTGTGCCGGTGCTTCCGGCAGGACGCCAGCGCCAACCGCAAGCGTGCCGACCACCATCGGCAGTACGCCGGGCGGGATGCCCAGCGTCGCACCAAACACGTCAGCCAGCACGGCCAGTCCGGCCCAGGTGCTCGGCTCCTTGAAGCGCGCCTTGAGCGCCCGCTTGCTGAAATATCGGCCCATGTCGTCTACCTCGTGAGTGCTTCGTAGATAGAGATGACGCCGCCGCTGCCCAAGCCCAGCACGACGACGGCAAAGACGACGGACAGCAGAGGCTGCCGCTCGAAAAGCTGGGCGATGGCGGCGATGCCACCAGTCGGGCGGGAGTTGTCGAGCTTGTGCTCGATGCGGTTCAGGTTAAGCGCGATGTCTCCGGTCTTCTCCTCGACAGTTTCGAGGCGACGCAGGAAGTTGTCGCGGAAGTCGCGGCGGGCCTCGGTCTCGGCCTCGATCAGCCCCTCGACTCGGCCGAGGGCACCGATGATCTGCTCGTGGGTGACGGTGCCACCCGGCTGTCCGTTAGGCAATCTCGCCACCTCGTCGCATCCTTCTGATTCGGGCGGCGATGCCATTCCGACATCATCGCGAAGCACGGCAGACATTCGTGCCGACCTCCTGCCCGGAATGCGGGTGCTTGGCTGCCCGCTGCCCGGCTACGGTGCGGCGAGGCGGGCACGTCATGTGCCCGTAGAAACGACAACGGCCCCGAAGGGCCGTGATTTGCCGGAACGCATCCGGCAAGGGGATAGAGGCGGTTTCCCACTCTCTGCGCAGCATTGGATATCAGGGCGCGGCGGGTGTCAATGGGGGGGGGCGAATGCAGGGTGTAGTCTCCGCGCAAGCTACATGTAGTCTCCGCGCACACTGCACCCTACCTGAGCGCCCTCCCCAGCGCCCGCTCGGCATCGCTCTCCCAAACGTCCAGCCGTGACAGCGCAGCCCTGTGCCGCACCGCCCACGTCTGCTCCCATTCCGGCACAGTCACTTGCAGGTCATCGGCATAGTCGGTAGGCCGGCGCACCGTCACCCGACCGCTACCGCCGCACTGCGCGCAGGTCTTCTGATTGTGGTGGATGCCGGCCCCGTGACAGTGCCCGCACAGCGGCGGCGTCATGTGCTCGCCCAGCGTCAGCAGCGACAGCCAGCGCACGCGAGGGATGCCGCGATCGATGTGCCAGCCACCAGCGCGGGCTGCGTCGATCAGCTCTAGGTACCACCGGTTCCGCAGCCTCGGCAGCAGGTCGTGCTGATCGGCGTACCGCACCAGCACCAGCAACTCCGGCCCGGACTCAAGGCCGGCCATCGCCACGGCAGCGGCAACATCCTGGGCGGTCACGCGGTCCTTGCCGCCTCGGCCGCCGATGCCGGTCGATCCGTGCGGAGTCAGGAGGGCTAGGCGTTCTAGCGCGCTCATTCGTCCGGCCCCATGAACGCGACGACTGCCAACCCGCACGACAGCAGGATGACGACGCCGGCAAATGCTGTCACCCAGAAGTCGCCGCTCATCGGTGCCTTTCCGTCCGCAGCAGCATCATCAGCTCCTCAAGGCTGGCCACGGCCGCGCCAATGCGCTGGTTGTGGGGAACGTACTGGATCAGGTCGCGCGCCCTGCGCAGGTCCGGCAGCGCGTGCTCTATCAGGTCGGCAACCGCGCGGGGCGGCAGGAAGTGGGGCGAGTCAGTCATGCTGCCTCCGTAATGGCTGATGCAATTCTCGCAAGTTTTGCAAGCTGCGATGCGCCGGTCTGCGTTCCGAAATACCCGCAGCTTTGTGGATCTTCCATCCACTGCTCAAACCGACTTGCGGCAAACCTATCTTCCCGCGCGAACCGCTCGTAAATCTGCCGCACCCGCTCAGTTGATACGCCGATCAGTTCGCCAATCTGGCGATATGTCATGCCATCCGCGCGCCCAAACACGATTTGCGTCATGCGCTCCGTTCTGTACTTCGCGGTTGGATGATTCCATCCCGTCCGAGGATATCCATCAGTCATGCCGTAGCACTCCGATGGCGGCGAGCGCGTCATCCACGCTCCAGACGGTTGCGACGTGCCCGCGCCATGCCGTGTGCCATGCCTCGTGCATCTCGTCGCTTGGGCGAATCGTTCCGCGCTTGGCCACGCGGGCCGGGTTTTTCACTTCGAGCAGGTACGTCGCGCCGTTGTAGCCAACCGCGAGGTCAGGGCAGCCCTTGCCGACGGCTGCCAGTGGCTGCACGGTCGCGCCAGCCTTGCGCAGCGCGGCCACGATCTCGGGCTGGTTGGCGTCGATGTGGGCGGCGCGCCTCATGCTCGCCCACCCGCCCGCTGCACTTCGAGGAACCATCCAGCGTCCAGCGTCACCGGCCCATCCCATCCGCGCACCGTGACCATGACGCCCGTCTGAGACTGCGCGCGATGTACGCCGATGACGTGGCAGACGGTGCCCAGCTTTCGCGTGCGCTCAGTGCGGTTCCAAAGCGGGTCTATCGCGAGCTGATCGCCGGGCTTGATCTCCAGCGCCCGCGCCCGCTCGGCCTGTCGCGACTGATCGTCGGTCATGCGGACAACCTCCACGCGCCCATCGCAAGCCGGTACATGGCGGGCGTGATGCCAAGATCGTCCCGAATGCGCGAAACGTTGGCAGCTTTCTCGCGGTCGTGCCGCTGACGACGGTCGGCATCGATCGACAGCCCCTGGCCGGAGCGCCGGCACCTTGCGCCCGTCTCGTCCTCCCACTTGTAGATCGTGCGCCACGTCGCCTTCCATCGGTCCAGCGCCTCGGTCATGTACATCGTCGGGGCGAGA
>Ga0208147_1000286_pt1 | contig 18375 bp, 24 predicted proteins | sample DEB3_08_DNA_FD_184520 | JGI IMG/M metagenome (GOLD analysis project Ga0208147, IMG submission 184520) | Aqueous microbial communities from the Delaware River and Bay under freshwater to marine salinity gradient to study organic matter... | ecosystem: Environmental > Aquatic > Marine > Coastal ... | reverse complement strand
ATCCTGCGGAGGCTGTGTTGTTGATCGCCGCAAAGCCAGAGTTGGCCATTGAGCCGAAAGTCTGGTAGCCCGCCACCGTCACATCCCGGCTGTTGTTGGACGCCACCACGCCAGCGCGGTAGGAGAACCCAGCCGTCGCAATATTGGTGAGCGTTGGCACAAGGACCGAGGCCCATTGCAGGACTTCATTCTGCGGAGGCGCGGGAGGAGCCACTTGGCCTTCACTCTTACCCATCGCTAGAGCCATCACCGCAGCAGTCCGAGCAGACGCGTCAGGAGAGGTCTTGGCAATCTCCGCAATGGCCGCATACCGAGCTTTCTCTGCTGAGGCTTTCGCTTCGTGGGCGGCTTGGTGGGCGGCGAGATACGAGGCGTATTCCTTGGACGAGGCGCACCCCGTCAGAAGAGCAAGACAGCCGATAGCAAACACTTTCATTGTGCGGACCTCAGAATGTTGTTAATTCGACGCTTGGACTCAGACTCTTCCCCGTGCCACTTCTGCCACCCTAGAAGCTGCTCCCGCCAGACATTGCACCAGCCGTAGTTGTTCACGACGACTTCGGCGGCACGAGCGGCTGTAACGTCTTGGGTGGGTCCAACAAACTCTCCGGCGGGGACGGACACCCCTGCGGCGGCATCGTGGACGCGCACCCAACCGCTGTTGATGCAATTGCCATCACCCACCAGCTTGGGAATCTCTTTGACGATTTCATTGGTCACCGTCCTGATCTCTACCTTGCGTTTCTTGAGCTGCGCTTCCAACTGCTGCCCGTACTCCACGAGCCGTTGCCGCTCAAGCGCGTGGACTTTCTGGGCTGACTCAATCTCTGACTGGAGCTTGGCTAACGCTTTTGCCGACTGACTTGACCCCAACCACACGCCGACCGTAAAGGCCAGCAGCGCCAGCGCACCAGCAATCAGCGCGCACAGCTCTTTCACAGAATCAGCCCGAGAACAAAGCCCGCCAGGAAGCCGTAGGCAATCTGCTTGGCAGACTTGGGAATCTCAAACCACAGGTCTTTCAGCTTCTCAATGAGCGCTTTCATTTCTTCCCCTCGCAGAGTTTTCGTTCTTCGGCACGGCGTTTTACGAGCCCCGGCAATACGGTCGAGCCCTGATACACCCACCGATCCATCTGAGCGCAGGCTTCTAGGTATTTGCCCTCATTCAAGAGCTTGGCGGCTGTGGAGCGGCAAAAGGCACTCCCGCCCACGTTGAAAGTGAAGGAGACCCAGGCATCAAACTCGTGCTGGTACATGGGCACCGGCGCACAGTTGATGACGGCGTTCTCGGCGTCGGAGGCGTCCTCCTTCAGCCGCATAAGCCCCCGCTCCACCGTGATCTTGTCGCCCAGCTTTACGTTTTCGGTAGAGCCAAAGCCGATGGTGGGAACGTCGTTAGGGGTCGGGAGATAAGCCGTATCCCGCCAGGACTCGTGTAAAGCAATCCCAATGAGGCCCGCCCCCGATAACGACAGGGACGCCACCACCATACGGGGATTCACTTATCTGCCTTCTCGTCTAGGCGCTCAAAGATCGACCGGAGCATCTGCTTGATCTCTTGGATGTCCCCGCGGTAATCGTCCCGATTCACATATTCCTTGGGGATTTCCTCTCGGAGCTTGGCGAGGTCTTGGCGAAGCTCCTTGTCGGCCTCCCACAGCACCCGGACAAACCAGCCAATGACGCCCATTACGGCCCACGAAACGGTCACGAGAATGTCAGGCATAGGTGTTCCTACGGACGTAAAAAAGCCCCTCGGAAGGGGCTAGAATGGACAAATGGGAACGACCTATATCGCCATTGTCTTGCGACCGTTTGTGGCGCTGATCGTTTTTGGCTTGATCCTGCTACCAATCCGCTTGGCGGTGCAGCGGTGGTTTCCAGAGGGAAGGGTCAAGAAGTTACTGCTGTATCCCGTAAAGAAGCGGCGCCAGCAAGCCTAGTCGCTGCGCTTCTTGGCGCTGCAAGAACTCGGGGATTGCCTTTTCAAGCGCGTTGGGCCCGTAAGAAGGACCAATAGCTTTTTGTCCGGCACGGGACAGCAGCCCATATCGAGCGCCTACCCTAGCGGCTGGAATTGCTAGCGGCAAAAGGTTCTGAGAAGCCGCTGACAGGCCCAAGCTGCTGATCGTGTCCATTGCGGTAACGGGCGCACTCCAACCCTGCTGGGGCATCCGAGTGGCTTGCGGCATGGACAGCGCGGCCATCCCGACCGTCTTTAGCTCGTCGGTCAAGCGATCTGGGCTTTTCTTAAGAATCCTGCCCGCTACGGAAGCGTCAAATTGGCCCTTCCCCGCGTTTAGACCCTTCTCTACATCAAAGGTCTTTGCCATGAGCTTGCGGGCCTCGCGGAACGCAGGCATAAGCGCCTGCCCCTCCTTGCCGCTTGCGCTAACGGCGCGGTCAATTTGATCCTCAATGATCTTGGCAACTTGGCCGTAGGCTCTGCCTAATTGCTTGTCGCCCTTTGCAAACGCATCAGAAGCCTTCTCGCGAAAGATGGCCGTGGCGTTGAGCCCTTGCTGTGGCGTGAACGGTTGCGCCTTCTGCAAGCCCTCTACAAGCGTCCCAACGTCACTCTTTACGATGTCGCCAAACGCCTGAGCAGCATTGTCGGCGCGGCTTGTAATAGCAGCGGCTTCTTTCTGAAGAATAGCGTCGGGCTTAATCTTGACCTGACCGCCACCCCAATTCAGCACGGGCTCGTAACCCTCGGCAAACGCCCTGGCCCTTACCGCCTTCATGCTCGCTAGTGACAAGTCATCTTCCGGCCCTAGCCCAACAGCTTTACGCACGAGAGCATCGGTCACGTTTTGGTTTTTTACAGCGGCAAGCTGCTGCGTTTTGATCTTGCCCGACAACCCTTCTAGCACTTGGCTCGGCATCCCGCCGCCAACCTCTGAAGGGATGACGGTGTAGCCCGCATCCTTGGCCGCCGCCAGATTCGCGTCCCTGACGGCGTTACGAGCCGCTTCTTGAGCGCCAGCCGCCTGCTTGCTTGCCACGCGATCCGCTAGGACAGAAAAGCCTTTCTGAAGCCCGTAAGTTGTCCCGCCAGCCAAAGCCGCTCCGGTGGCAACATTGAGGGCTCGACTCTCCCCTTCGCTAGTAGGATTCAGCGCCGCCAAACCACCCCCAATTATCGCGGCTCCTTTTACGCCAGCAGCGCCAGGGATAAAGATGGTTGCAAGGTCAGGAATTGCCGACCCCACCTTGCCCGCCGTGGTGTCCATTAAGGCTTTATCAAGCCGCTTGGCTTCGTCAATCTCTTGCTGCGATGCCATCCCAAGCATTTGCTGAATTGAACGCCCTGCGTCGTAAAGACGTTTCCCGGCCCCAGCCGCAACCTTGTCAAACGTACTCATGCCGGATGTTGGGTCTACATTCATCGGCTCTTCAAAAGGGTTGGCCTCAACTAGCTTGAGCCTTGCCCCAGAAACCTTTGGCCGCTCCTCTTCAGCAAATGGATCAAAGTCCACGGGCTTGAGCTTCATTCGGACACCTCGTAATAACGATTGCCCACCTTGGCGTAGTACTTGCCGTGCTTGCCACGGCGAGCCACATACTCCTGTCCACCAATCACTACCGTTTTTGTGTCACCGCCACCAGAAACGCCAGCTTTTTCTTGGGCGCGCCTCATGGCACCCTCAACAATTTCAATGAACTCTTGACCGGCTTTCTTGAACTCCTCTTCGGATTGCGACAGGTTCATCCGAGAGATGGCTTGAGTAGCCTTTGTGCCCTCAATCTCTGTAATCTGCCCGCCACCCTTGAGGCTTAGAAACGCCTCCAAAAATTGCCGCCCTTTGATTTGCTCAAAGAGGTTCAGGAATCCTGCGGCATCCGTTCCAGAGATTGGATTAGTAACTCCAGACGCAGACTGCCCTCGAAACGGAAGCATCGTGCCTACAGCGCCAGTAAAGGGATTCTTGGCGCCGACCATGCTCGGCATACCAGGGTGATCCATTGCCTGCCGCACAAGGTCAATGGTTGTTTGAGCCGTTGCAACGTTTTGCGGAAGGTCTGACTTTGCTTGTTGCTGCCCCTTGGCCCTTTCAAAAGCCAGCTCCCGAATTTGCTTTGGACTAAGCCCCGTGGGCTCAAAGAATGACGCGGATTGCGCTGGGGAGTTGCCAACAGCAGGGGCGCCAACAGGCGAGGGAGCGCCAACAGGACTAGGCATTCCGGGCACGGGGATACCTTCGTACTGTGCGCGCGCAGCGTCAATGCCAACGCGAGCGCGCTCTAGCGGCAGGCGCTGTTGATCGGCAGGGGACAAGGTATTGGGAACCACGGCGCCCTGCGGAACGGAAAACGGGTTGTAGAAAACGCTTCCCCCGCCCGTGTTCAACGTCTCCATCTTGACTCGGGGCACTAAATCCTCGTACTTGCGCGTTACGCTGAATTTGGCAATCGATTCCGGCGTGAACTTGTCAATGTCCACTTTTCCAAACGGATTGTTTTTTTGCATTGCCTGACGAACGGCTATGCTTTCCTTTATACCTTTGCTGCCCAAGCCAAGCAGCGCATTTACGTAGCCCTCAACGTCCATCTTGGCGGGAGCGCCAGGGATCATCTCCTGTGGCGGCTGATCCCCTAGCGTGTCGTTGTACGGCAGCGAGGGCGAGCCAGGGGCAAAGTATTGCGGCGCGAGAGCTTCTTTTGCGTCCTCAAAGCGAGCATCTCGCTTCATTTGAGCAAGCTGCATTTCGCGCTGCTGCTTCAAGAACTCGCGCTCCTCCTTGCGGTACTTGTCCTCCTCGCGCTGACGCTGGTACTGCATGGTCGCCAACCCCGCATTGCCCAACGCTTCCCCGAAATTCGGGGAACGCTGCGACATGAGGTTCAGCCCAAGAATTTGCAGCACTTCGGGGTCAAACATGGCTACCTCCAATACGGGTTCTGGAACGCTGCTGGCATCCCGTTGTAACGAGCGGGTGCCCCGCCACTAAAGGTGTACGGTGGCGGCGGTGGCGGCGTGTAGGGGTAGGTCTCGCCGGGACGGTCGTAGGTCTCGCCAGTCATGGGGTTCACATATCCCGGCCCATCCGGGTTCCAAGTGAATTGCAGCGGATCGCCTGAGGTGGACTGATTCATGACGGCCTGGTTGCCCGTCGCGTTCGCCCACGCCTGCATATCAAAGCCCACCGGAAGCCCGCCGGGGTGCGCGGCGTAGAGAGCCTCAAGGGTGGGATAAGCCGAGTAATTGAAGGCACCAGAACCGCCCGGAGCTGGCGTCTGCCCCGGCTTGTCTACCGGAGTGCCGGTCGGCGGGGGAGAGCTACTCACCGGGGGCGGCGTTCCGGGCTGCGCGTAATAAGTGCTGCTCTGTGCCCCGCCTGTGGGGGTGCTGGTTCCCGGTTGTTTGTAAATGGGCACTTGCGGCGCGCCAGGAGGTTGCGTGGGGGGCGGCTGTTTCGTGCCAGATTGTGCAGGAGGAGCCATTCCACCCTTCATCAAGTCAGCAAACGGATTGCCAAACTGAAGGGCGTCGGGGTTGAACGAACCCATCGAGCCCTGACGGCGCGGGTCTTGGTACATCTGATCCAAAGAGGTCGTCCGAGGAGCGGAATACCCGCCAGAGAAGAAATTGAAAGCCATGTCACTTACCTCCGTAGCGTCCGCTCATAAAGGGCACAGGATCAAATTGCAAGGGCGTGTAGTTGGACAGCAAGCCGGTGAAGTCCAGCTTTGGAGCAGTGCCGGTTGAGAGCAGTCCGCTGCCGCTAGGGCTGGAGCCTCCTTGGGCGTTGCGAATGCCATCAATCAGGGACGCTAGACCCATGCCCGCCCGCAATCCGTTGACAGGGCTGCTGAAGGCGTTTTGCAGCATCGTCTGATACCAAGGCGCGCTGAGGCCATCAACAGCAGAGCCTGCCGCGGCATCTGCGGCTAGTCCATGAGCCGTCGTGCCTTGGTTGAGCAAAGACCGCATGGCGTCCGAGACTTCAAGCCCAGAACCGCCGCTCATAACCTCCATTGTCGGCAATCCCTCTAGTACCGGCGCGCCTTCAAGAGCCGGGAGCGTGATTGACTCAAGACCGGACACCGTTCCCAAGGTGCCGCCACCCGAAGCCCCGCCCAATAGCCCGCCGAATCCTCCTGCCGCGCCGATGGCGCCCAAGTTTGCCGCCGCCAGCATGTAGGGCAGCGCCTGCTGCAACCAAGTGCTTTGCGGAGCCTGCACATTGGTCAGCGGCGTGAGGTAGCCAAACTCGTCGTCGTAGGTAATCCCAGCAGGATCAATGGCCTCCCCAGCCCCACCGACAGAGCGCACAGCCCCCAACTGCTGCATTCCGTGCATGCGCTCGTACTCTGGGCGCAGCCGGTAGCCTTGAGTCGTTCCAGCGTCTCCGTTGTTGATCTCGTAGGATTCCCAATACCGAGGGTCAAGGTTGCCTGGGTATTGGTTGCCCGCAGAAAAGTCATAGGTCTGCGCGTCGGTATTGATGTTGCCCGCAGTCCCGTAAGCGCGCCGCCGCTCCTCTTCGGTCATCTGGTCAGCGGGGCGTCCATTGAACATCACTTGACCGTTGCTGACGGTGAACATGGCTAGTAGTTTCCGAGGAAGCTGAAGCTAGGGTTGGTGGAGCCCACCAACAAGCCCAGCCCGCCCAAAATCGAATTGAGCGGATTGGCACCGGGCGAGGTGGTCGTTTGCTGCTGGGTGCGAGTGCCCGACAGAATGTTGTTGAGCATGTCAATCATCTCGCGCGGATATTGCCGCGCCTGCTGCCAGTCTTCGTAGCCTGCACGGTTTTGCTCGTTTTGAATGCCGCGCGGCACGCTACCCGCCTGGAGACCCTGCATGAGCTGGCTGAACTGCTGCCCTTGGAGCCCTTGAGCCAGTTGCGCGGCGCGCATCTGCCGATCAAGTCCCTCCCCATAGGCACCGTACTGAAGATTGCCCAGAGCCCCGCCAAGGCCGCGAGCGAAGGATTCATTGGCCTGATCCTGCATCATCTGGTGACGGGAGCCAGCAAAGCTGTTGGGGTTGCGGAATCGGCTGTTGATGTTCCCCGTGGCTTGTTGGTACGCCCGAGTGGCCTGATTGGTCACGTCCCCGATCATCTGATCCATGAACGGATTGGGACCGCCCGACATCATCCCGCCGAGCAAGCCCTGAGCCTGCTGCATCATCGGGTTGCCCGCCATTTGGTTCTGAATGCCAGAGAGCGCCTGGTATTGGATGTCAGACATCCCGGCAACTCGAGGCCCCTGATACTGCTGGTAGGGCTGCTTGGCGTAGTTGAAAGCGCCCTCCAGCAAGGATTGGTGCCACGGCCACATTTCTGCCGACGGGCCTGTGTTGGTCGTATTGGTCACTTGCTGCGGCATGATTGCTTCCTCCTGCTAGAGAACAACGTAAGTGAAGGTGAAACTGAATGCGTGGTTGTCTGCTGTGCCCGCGACAAACTGCAAGGTGGCGCGGTCGTTGGTGCTGTCGGCGCTCACAAACAGCGCAACACGCAAGGAGCTATCCGACAGGTTGTCGGCAGCGCCAGCGCCGTTCAAATGGTTTGCCCCGGTGAAATTGCTTGCGACAGGCAAAGACAAACCAAACGAGCAAAAAGCTGCGTTGGTAGGGTCAACCGTTCCATAGCCAGAGACGGTGACAACATTGCCAACCCGCATCCATTGAGCCGCGCTGACAGAAGACGACGCAACATTGCTATTGCTCGTCAAGGTCGGCGTATAGGTGCCGCTTGCCACATACTGGTTGGTCGTGCCCGTCACCGCGCCTGCGTTGTTGTGAAGCGCCGTGCCGTACAGGCGACCGTCGTCGGTAATGTAAATGTCACTTGCCTTGACCAACGCGCCAGAGGAGCCACTAAACCGAGCCACTTGGTTATCGGTTGCGCCCGACGGCCCCTGCACGAGCCGATTGACCAGCAACGCCAACTCTCGCCAGAGGTTGTAAAAGCGCTCTTGGAACCGCCGATAGAACGACACCGACACAAACTCACCCGCATCAGTCCCGTAAAGCTGGGGCAGCTTGGGGTCAGAGGTAAGCATCAGGTCTTGCCTGCCAAGCCGACATCAAACCAGATGTCTTGCAGCGCGATTCGTGAGCCGCTGAATCCAATCCTGGCCGCGACCGTGCGTCCGGTCACGAAGCCGTCGTACCACGCATTGGACTGATTCCACGAGAACGACGCGCTTGTACCCCCTGGCTGCAATGAAGCCAAACTGTTGCCGAGGCCAGAGCAGTAGGTTTGCGAGGAGGTAGCTGCTGCGGGCAGCGATCCGTACTTTGAGGACGTTTCAGCCCAAATCGGCATCACTCGACGCAGCAGCGTGTCTTGATCCCATCTGTCAGATGCCTTGACCCGCCCCGTTTCTAGCCTTGCTTCAACTCCGGTCAGGTCGCCGCCGGACCCGCCAAATTCATTGAGGCACAGAATCTTCTTCTCGGACGGGATGACAAAGTGCCCGGTGTCGTCAAACGGGGAGAACGCCCCCGAGGTAATGCGCTTTGCATCCACAACGCTGAAGTCGCGCACCACGGCCTGAAACCCCGTGTACGCCGTTCCCGTTCCCGAGTTAATCAACCCCCAGTCAGAGCCCGGATAGACGCCCTCGCTGTCGGCAAAGTAGGGATAGGCGTGGGACCAGCGATCTGTGCGGTAGTTATAGGCGTAGCAACTAAAGCGAGCGTTGGTGTTTTCGTCGTTGGGGCCGGGATCGGGGATGTAGATGAACACGCAGCCCGTGTATTCGTCGTGCCCGATGGCGACATTCTTGCCGTAGGAATTGGTGGCGTTGATCTTGCCTTGGATGGTCTGCCGAATGCCTTGGTCAATCGGACGTGGCACGGAGCCGTCAAAGAGGTACGTCCCGGCCTCCCCCGAAAAGATGATCCCCGCTGGGGTCGTACACCACGCTTCCTGGCCGTAGATGCCGACGTTGGCAGACAGCAAGTTGAACTGCCACCGCTCATCACCGCCGACGAAGCGACCCACATACATGGAGGTGCGCTTCCACACGACAACCATGTCATGTAGCGCTGCGCCCGCCACAATTTCGCCAGGAGTCTCAACGAGCTTTAACTGTGCGGCATCGTTGTCGGTAGCCGTAGCCCACGTCGTGGACGAGCCACGGTCGGACGCCCACACGCCATTGGCAACCGCCACGCCACCGGAACTGTAATTGAGCGCCACTAGGGCATTGGACTGCGCCACCACGATCTTGGCCTTGGGCGCGTTGGTGAGGTTGGAGAACGCCGTGCCGGTGGATATTTGCATCTCATCGGCGTAGTTGGTGGCGATGATCTCGCTTGCCGCCAGCCCTTGGCTGAAGCACCAGCGATTGGTGCTGGTCGCGTAGCCCCCGGCCTTGGAGCGATCTACCAAGCCCGTGGCAAGCACAAACTCCTCAATCTTGGCGGCAGAGCCAAAGAAAAGCCGTACCGAGCCCGATTCCGTCTTGATGGCCTTGGCGCCGAGGCAATCCCCGGCCAGCGTCAGCGTGTTAGCCCACGAATACGCTGGATAGGACACCGCGTAGCCGTTATCCACGGGCGTAAAGCCCACGCACCGAAACAGGTTGCGCGGATTCAGCGCCGCTTTGTCGGGACGGAAATCGAGGCTCATTTGACCGAGATGTCAGGGCGAATCTTGAGAACCTGGGAGCCCCGCTCCGAACGCTCGCTCTCCACCTTGATGCGATTGAGCGTGTCCACGAGCTTCTGCCGCCACATCGGGATGCGCCCGTCGTCCACGACATAGGGAGCCGCTTCCGAGAGCGACCCGAACAGGTACGCCTGGGGGTACTGGGTCAGAAGCCAGTTGGTCGGCTGCGACGTGGACAGAGAGGTCACACCCTCCCAGTAAGTCGCCTCCACCGTCACGTTCGTGTCTGGCGTGGGGTACAGGTAGGTCTTGTCGCCACGGGTCTTGTAGTACCGCGGCGTGCCGTTGACTTCGCGCCCGTAGAGTTGCACCACAGACTCTTCGGAGATGGGGGCTAGGTTGCGCTTCTCGCCCCCCGACACCCAAGACAACTGCTTCCACTCCCGCCATTGCGCGGGATGCACGAGATAGCCCGACGTGGACACCGTGGACGTGGTGCGCTCCATCTGCCGCACGCGCATATCGGCGTTGAATTCGGCTTCAAAGAGGTCTACGAAATCCTCGACCACCGTCCCAAGGTCAGCCCTGTGCATCCAGTTGGACGCCACCGCCGTCAGCATCGAGGTATAGGTATCAAGGGCCACGTTTTACTCCCACGAATCTCATGTCTCGTTCGGGGAAGTGCCACTTGGCAGGCTCTTCACGAACCTCATCCAAGTGCTCTTCCAGAAAGGTTTTAAGGAGCTTCTTGCTGAAGCACCACTTGTGCATCATTGCTTCGTTTTGGTGGGTCGGATCACCAAACAAGGGGTAGAGCGTGTAGCGCAGATTCGTTTCTCCGCTCTTGAAGAACTCCACCACCTTGTCCAAGCAGGGGACTTCAATCACCAATTGCCCACCAGGCTTGAGCACTCTCACCCACTCCGAAAGGATTGCGTGCGTCTCCCACAGGTGGAAGTGCTCAAGGACGTGGATCGCCATCACCACGTCCGCGTAGTTGTCCTCAAAGGGCAAGTCTCGGAGATCAGCCGACACGTCAGGCTTGTCCCCCGACCAGTTCTCCGCTAAATCGACGTTGATCCAGCCCTTGAGCAGCCGCTTGCCGCAGCCCAGGTTTAGACGGACAGGGCTTGCTTCCACGGATACGCCCGCTTGACGACCTCCAGCCATTTATGCCCGATGGTCTCAATGGAATAGTGCTTGGCAACGTACTTCTGGGCTTTTTTGACCCGCTTAAGACATTCTGTAGGGTTCTTAAAGGCCCACTCCACGCCTTCCCGGATGTCACCCACCCACATCCACTCGGCAAACTCCTCGTAAGCCGGTAGAGGCTCGGCCACCACAAATTTGCCTGCCCGCACCGACTCAATCAGTCGATTGGCACTCTTTGCGGGGCTCAACCCCGTGGGCAGAATGACCACCGCCGCACTCTTGAAGCCCTTGTCCACTGCTGTCGGGGACCACGGGATGATGAGTTGCCGTAGCTCCTCGCTCATGTAGTCCTCGTGCTTGGAGATGCACCCCATCGGCAAGTCCAAGCCGTCCAGCTTCTGCACCGCTCGGAAGAAGTCAGGAAGGTTTAGGGGGTTCCCAAACCACAGCAGCCCCTCGCCCCAGCTCGGAGCCCATTCCTCATGCTCGAAAGCGTCAGGAATGACCGTTGCAGCCTTGCCGGTCTCCTGGTGGATGCGGAAACGCATCGCGTCCGAGTTGCACGTCACTACCGTCGCCCGCTTGACCATCTCGCGGTAAAACGGCCCCAACTCCCGGTCAGCAAACCAGTCGTCACAGACATCAAAGACAAACGCCTTGTAGCGGTCTACCAGCGATTTATCCCACCCGTGCTTACCGACGACCAGCAAGTCTCCGTCGTCGCCCCGTAGGTCGATTCCGTGGCTCCTGAGGTACTTCGCCGGGGCCACCGCCCGATACCGAGTTGAGGCGATGGACGGGTCAATGCCAAAGATGGTCACGCGCATAGTTCTTTGACCCTCGCGGCGACCTTCTCCACCGGCCACTTCTCGCTCTGCCGGTAAAGCTCCAAACTCTCATACCAGTCCGATGTCTGCCCCTCCAAGTGGTAGAACCACCTCGGAGTCTTGGGCACCAGCACCAGACACTTTTTCCCGAGTCCGCCGCAGAGGTGAACCACGGACGTGCAAACCGACACCACGAGGTCTAACTCCGAGACCAGCGCCGCCGTGTCGTCGTAGTCATAGGCTTGCGCCGCTCGGTGCCAATGCTTAATCTCAATCCCGTGCTTCTTGGTAAACGCCTCAATCTCGTCATCGGGATTCTTGTATTGCAGCGACACCCAAGTAATTCCAGGCGTCTTGAGGATCGGCAGCAGCCCCTCAAGACTGAAACTCCGGCGTCCCCGAAACGTATTGGGCAGTCCGCCTGTCCACGCAATCCCCACCTTCTTGCCGGGAAGCGTGTCTAGGAGCGCCTTCCATTGCAGCCGCCGCTCACGATCGGCTTTGAGCCATGCCGTGCGCGGAAAGTCCTCTTTGGTCTGCCGGTACTCGCGGCACAGCGTTCCTACCGGCGCGCAGAAGTCAAACTCGGCCTCTTCCCGCCAACCCCGCAATTCCGGGTTGTGCCTGGTGCCGTGGACGACGACTTCGGGCGGCAGCGAGCGCCGAAAGAGCCCCGCCAGTCGCTTGTCGCACTCAAATGTGATCTTGTTGCCGTGCTTCACGGCGTCGGGGATCACCGAAGCGTAGGACAGTTCGTCCCCCATGCCCTGCTCTCCCCGCAGATACAGCCTTACCCCGTCCGTGCCATCCCAGTACGGTTCTCCGTGGGCCGGTGTCAGCTTCCGGTACTTGCCCCCAATGGCAAACTCGTAATTGAGAAAGCCCTCTTGGTAGTTCCGCTTCTGCAAGTAAGCGTAGGCGACCGACTCCCGCACGTCCTGCTGATTGGGGTCAATCTCCAAGCTCTTCAGCCCCCACTTGAGGGCTAGTTCTGGCTGGCAGCGGTTCACCGCGATGATGCACAGATTGTTCAGCACCGCGGGGTGATCGCCCGAGCGTTTCAGCGCCTTGTGCAGATACCCCTCTGCCTCGTCGAGATATTTCTCGTCGTTGGCAGCCGACGCCATGCACAGCACCGGCATGGCCAGGTTGTTGAGCATCTCCCACGATCCGGGAGCCAAATCCACCGAGCGCTTGGCGAAGCTGTACGCCACCCCGAACCGCTCGCACTTCATGTTTATCAGGGCCGCCAAGGACAACGCCTTGGGGTCGTTCGGATGGGCATTCAGTACGTCAGAGACGATCTTGAACGCTTCGTCGGGTCTATCCTGCTCGTGGAGTGCGAATGCCTGATCAAGCCTTTGGTCGATGGACAAGGGTCGTAGTCTTCAGTCGTTTGTATTTCGAGTTCACGAGCTCAAACACACGTCGTGAGTTGTTCGGGTCAAACGGGTCTACGCCATCCTCAAACTTCATCTTGAGAGCCACGATGTCGGGGATGTGCGCGTAGTGCAGCATCGACTCTTTCAAGCCGCGCTTGGTCGATTCCCCGTCGTTGGCTAACGCCTCGGAGAAATCCACCGTCTTGGAGATGTCCTGCTCGTAGGAAATGACGTTCCGCTTGTTGAGCGAGTCATAGTCGTGGTACGTCGCCAATCCCGTCATGGGATCAACGTCCAGCAATCGTTTGGCCATAAAAAAGGGGGTGAGGTTATCCCCCACCCCCTATTGGTTTGCTACGGGTTACTTCGCCGGATCGATGTCCGCAACCTTGGCCGAAGCCTTCTCGTTGCGGCTCTCGATACAGTACTCGCCCACGATATGGGCCACGTCTGCATCGCCGTTTTTGGCGAGACGCTCCATCGTGAAGTTACGCAGCGACGCGACCGCCCAGTAGTCCATGTCAAGGACCAGGAGAACCGAGGTCCGCATGAAACGGTTGGGGATCAATTGATGCTCGCCGAAGTCCGAAACGTAAAGGTCAACGCCCGAGATAATCTCGGCCTGCGCGCCAGCGTTCACGTTGCGGAAACGGGTCGCCACACCAGTGAAGCCACCGCTGATCTTTTGCTTGACCTTGCCGGAAGCCATCAGCACCTTCGGATCGCCACCCGCGTTCCACGCGAGGTTGATGGCGTTCTTGAGCGCCGCTTCCGTTAGGGAGCCAGCCGAGGTCGAGTCGATGGGGCCACGGGTCGGGAACGCACCCGTCGTCGCACCGTGGGTGGTGCCAGCCGTGCCTTCCTGCACCGAAACAGCGTTGGTGGCAATCCAGCTTTCCACCGAAGCCATCAGCGGGGCAGAAGCAGCCGCGCCAGCCGTGCCGCCTTGGTTGGTCACCGCAGCGAACTCCAGGTCACGCTTGAGTTCCTTCATGCGCTTGGACAGTTGGTACTCAAACTCGTCCGCACGCCCGTAGGTCTTGACGGCGCGGGCGGTGCCCGACACAGAGACGACCTTCTTCAGGATTTGCGTGAAGTTCTTGAGGCGCTTGGTGGCAACAGCAGCCACAGCGGTCGTCGTGTCGCCTTCGACGTTGGCGTTAGCAGCCGCATCAGCCAGCGCGTCGGTCTGCCACTCATGGACGGTGTTCGTGGCCTTGGTCTTGCGGGCCTTGGTGACGAACGGGGTCTCGGTGGGCGAGATGTCAAAGATCAGGTCGGCGACATCTTCCTTGATGCCAACCTGAGAGTACGTTTGATAGGTATTGGTAGGGATAGCCATGTTTATCTACTCCGATTGAGTCTCTGCGAAAGAAGACTGGAAAGCTGGTCGAGGTCGTTGCCCCCGCCCTTCCTGAAGTCGTCTCGCGCTTTCTGAAAAGCGGCCCTGTCTTGACTGGACCGCGCCGTGGGTTTGGCAACGGGCGGCAGATTCTTGACTTGCTGTGCCTTGCTCACGCGAGAGGCTTGCAGCTTGTCGTACTCGGCAGCTTTGTGAAGCACCAGGACGGCTCGGGGATCGGTGATCCCGTCTAGTTCGGCGTCCTGATAGCCGTACTTCTGCGCCGCAGCGCGAATCTCCTTCATCTTCTGCTCACCCCAGCCGGGGATTTGCTGCGAGAGGAGTTGCGCCCCCTGCTGAACACGCACAGCGGCCTCTTGAGCCATTGCACGGTCAACATGGGACTTGGCGTCTGCCAGGTTTCGGACTAAGCCTTCCCGGTATGACTGCCAGCGAACAAAGTCGGCTTGCTTCGTTGCGTACTCAACGGGATCAGAAGCTCGCAACTCGTTCCAGTCGAGGCTGTGGAAAGCCTGCAAGGACGAGTCCGCTGCTTTTATCTGCCCAATCAAATCAGCAAACTGACTGGAAGCCTGTACCGCTTGGTTAGCCGCCCCGAGCATCGCCTCCACATGGCGACGCGCCTGGGCAACTTCTTGGGTCTTCTTCGTGTAGTCAGCCTGCCTCAGATAGCCGTCTTTGATTTCATCGGGCACGGCATACAGCTTCCCGTCAATCTCCACCTCTGCCAGCGCCGGCCCCGTGTCCTCTTCAGGGGGGGCTTCCTCTGCCTCGGGTGGCACTTCCTGAGCTTCTTCCGAAGGCTCCTCGTCGCTAGGTGCCGCTTCTTCGCGGTCTAGCTGATCCATGAAGCCTTTGGCAAAGTCGCTCAAACTGCGTTTCGGCTCTTCAGCCGGTGCTGCTTCAGACGTGACTGCTTCGGATTGCCCTTGGGCTTGATCCATTGGTATCTCCAGAATAGGGGGATGCGCGCCTCCCCCCTCGAGCGGACTCGGCTACCTCGCGGCAGTCGGCTGGTCTGTCACCGCACGGAGAACAACGATCTCCGAGGCAGCAACTCTTTTTCGGCTAACTTCCCGGTCGTGATGTGCGTCTCAAACGCCAGCCGGAAGCGCCGCAATAGCTTTTTCATCAGGACCAGATTCTTGATCTGATCCAGGTCTTTCTCGTTCACGTTCGTCAGCGCGTCGTTGAGAGACTTCTCAATGTCTGCAAACGCTTGGGCCGTCAGCGGGTGGGTGAGGATGTATTCCGCTTGCTGCGCGTCCCGAATCTTGTCCTCGCTCAAGCCTTCACCTTGTCGTACTCGGCCTGAGTAATCGGCAGCACCCCGCCGCACACCACGGTCAGGTCATCAGGCACCCGGACCACTTCGTCCTTGAACGGGCGCAGCATCCGAGCGTCGGCCAAGCCAGCCGTCGCCTGATCGTCTGCCGTCACGATCTTCACGGGAATCTTCATAGGGATAGGAGAATCGCCTCTTCGTCGTCCTGTTCAGCCAGCCGCGCTGCCACCATGCGGCGCATGAGAGCTTCCACTTCCAGTTGCGCCTGGTACGCCTCGACGGCGGGCGTGCCAGACAGAATGTCCACGTAGGGGACTTCAAACTGCACCTCAATCTGCGGAAGGTCCGCGAGCTTGCGCGCAATCGGCGTCGTCTTGATCTTGGCGGGCTTGGGCGCGTCCTTCTGCAACGCCGCAATCGCTTGGTCAATGTCAGCCTGCGTGCCGTAGACGATCTTCCCATCGACCCACGCCCACCCCAGCTTCTGCCGCTTTGCCTTGCCAGGAGCGCCTGCCGGTACAACGCTGGGCCCCACGACCACCGGAGACGTTGCCGAGCCGGTGATGGCAACCGAGATGCCGTCCAGCGTGACCGAGAGCGTCGCGGACTGCTGCGCTTGGGCTAATTCGGAGAGTGCAAACTCACTGACTGCGCTGTGGCCAAGCATCAGGGCCACACCATTTCGGGCAATTCAGCAAAGACCTCTGCCAGCGTGGGCAAGGACCGTGTTCCGTCCTTCACCGCTGACATGATTTCAAACGCCTTCTCCCACACCGACGAGCGCCAGGCCAAACAAGCCTGACCTTCGGGGCCAAACTTGGGGTGGGTGCCCGAAGCGTAGGAGCAGGCCGACAGAATGCTGTCGTAGCCACGGATGCGGGCGGTCGCGTCCAAATGATCTTGAATCGCGCGCTCGTAATCGGCTTGGATGTCCGACAGCGCTGCCGCTTCCTCTGCGTCGGTGGCGTCCCGCACGATCCACACTTGCGTCCAACTGCCACCCACGTTCAGAGGTGCCCCTTCAACTACGACTTTTGTGTAGTCGGCTACAGGCGCATCTACCGCCGTGACCGAGAACACGCCAAAGTCGCGCAAGTCTGCATTTCGCAAGTCGGCGGGGAAAGATGTGTTTGGGAAATCCCCACGCAAATCAAAGACTGTGTAAGGATACTTTGCAATTGACCCGTTATCTGTTTTGATGAGCATGACTTACCCTACGCTGGGCGAAGCACAACAGCAGCCGCGCCCCATGAGTTTGCATTGTTTGTGCTGCCCCCACCAAACTGCGCCATGTCATACGCGCCGCTTGTCCAAGCGGTGTAGGCGGCAATGATTGCAGCACCACCACCAGAGCTTGCGCCAATTTCTGCCGTATGCACGTTGCTCAACCCAGCCGCAGTAAGAGCAACGGCGGTAGTAGCCAGCGCTCCGTAACCAACCCCCAAAATGATTGCTCCCGCCGTGACTGGCGTCACGGACGGCACATTGGGTCGCCCTGTGTTGATGCCTGTTGCTGTCGTTGTGGTCACATCCAATGGCGTCGTTTGGTTGATGTTTCGCCAGACGTGAGCAACAGCAGCGTTGCCGTAAGAACTGCCCGTTCCGTTTCCACGCACCGTAATTGACGCTTCGGTTCCGTCAGAAATCTTGTACGACACCCAAGTGGATGTTGTCCGAGTGTCGTTTGAGTCAAGTCGGCTGCCGATTTGCGTGAATCCAGAAGTCACAACCCCAGTGGAATTAAGGTTTGTTGAGCTTGATGTGCATCCGTTGACGATGACAATCAAATCACCGGCAGACGGGCTGGAATCAGTGCCGCCAGACAAGCTGGCAAGGTTGATCGTGTAGTTTTGGGACTGTGCGGCAGCATTGCCGACAGCGCCGACAAAGGCTGGTGGCGAGGTTTTGCTAACCGCCCTCAAGAAGTGTGACCTCATGCCACGTTTCCAACCAGCGCGCCGTAAACGGTGGTGCTGACCTTCCACAACTCGACCACCGTGTATCCGCTAGTGGCGAGCGTAGGTGCTGACCCGCCAACCCAGACCACGCCGATGGTCGTCCAAGTGACTGTAAACGCCGTTCCGTCTGCAATCATCAAAGTCACCGACTCGCCAGCGGCAAAGTTGGTAGCGGTCGGCGTCCTGCTGGCGCCAAGCGTCCACAACTGAATCGTGCCATTGGCTGGGTCAATGTCTACCGACGCGCCATCGGTGATGGTGAAAACATCCTCAATGATCGCCCCGACTATCGTCGGATCAGTGAGGGTCTTGTTTGTCAGCGTCTGCGAGTCGCTAGTGCCGACAATCGTCCCGCTGGGAGCCGTGAGCGAAGTCCCCCACGCTGAACCCGTGGAAACCGCAATCCCGGCGCCTGGGTAAACCATCGACCCGCTCGAGGCAATGGTGATCGACCCGGACCCGTTGGTGATCGTGACCCCGGAGCCCGCCGTCAGGGTGGCCTTGGTCAGCGTGTTGCCCGTGCTGTTGCCGATGAGCAATTGCCCATCCGTGTAAGTCGTCTGACCCGTGCCGCCGTTGCCAATGGGCAGGGTGCCGGTGACGCCGGTTGACAGCGGCAACCCCGTCGCGTTGGTAAGCGTGCCGCCAGAAGGCGTGCCAAGCGCCCCACCGTTGACGACGAACGCACCCGCAGAGCCCACGTTGGTGCCGAGAGCCGTGGCGACGTTGGTGCCTAGGCCCGAGATGCCCGAAGAGACCGGCAGGCCCGTGGCATTGGTCAGGGTGCCGCTTGAGGGTGTCCCAAGAGCGCCGCCGTTGACTACAACCGCGCCA